>Ga0209254_10005819_pt1 | contig 11338 bp, 11 predicted proteins | sample FrelakmetDIP11DI_FD_187148 | JGI IMG/M metagenome (GOLD analysis project Ga0209254, IMG submission 187148) | Freshwater lake sediment microbial communities from the University of Notre Dame, USA, for methane emissions studies - DIP11 DI (SPAdes)... | ecosystem: Environmental > Aquatic >... | reverse complement strand
ACATAGATGGGCAGCGCGGCGAAGGCCAGCGGAAGGCCGAGCAGTCCGTACGAAAGAACGCGACCGGTGGTCATCACCTCAGGTCGCCGGACGCTTGAGCAGTGCAGCGCGCAGATCGGGCGCGCTGGTTCCGGTATCCAGCCAGATGGCGAAGAAGGCCCGGGCAAAGGCCGGGTCGTCGATCGTCCCGATGCTGCGGTCGTTATGGAAGAAACGCGCCTCGTCGGGCAACTGCAGCCCGACGATTTGGTCGCCGGAGCGGACATCGGGGAAAATCCTGACCATCTGCTCGCCCCACGCCTTGAGCCGGGGCTCATCGGCAACACCGAGATTGCGGATCTCCTTGACGCTGGCGTCGGCGATGTCGCGCCCGCTGAGGTTGCGCTTGTAGGTCAGCTTGAGCGCCAGCGGCGGGCGCAGCGGATCGTCACTGCCGGCCCAAAGCGTCGCCTCGTAAACCAGGAAACCGAAGCGGCGGAACTCACCGCTGCCCCAGCGCCGCAAACCGGCGGTCGGCGCCTCGGGCCCGCCGCTCGCGAGGCTGGTCAGCGGCCAGGCGGCGAGGCCGAGCAGCAGCCGGCGCCTAGTGATGTGCGAGTTCAAAATGGACGACATCGATATTCCCGGCGAGGAAACCAGCCTCGCAATAACTGAGGTACATGCGCCAGAGGCGGCGGAATTGCTCGTCGAAACCCAGGGCGGCGATTTGCGGCCAGTTGTTTTCGAACGCATGGCGCCATTCAGCCAGGGTCCGCGCATAATCCTTGCCGAACGCGTATTCGCCATGCACCGTCAGCCCCTGTTTGGCTGCCGCCGCGCGGAAGGCCGAACGCGATGGCAGCATGCCGCCGGGGAAAACGTATTGCTGGATGAAGTCGGTACCCTTGCGATAGCCGTCAAACAGGTCGTCGCGAATGGTGATGCTCTGGATCACCGCGCGGCCGCCCGGTTTGAGCGCTTGGGCGATCGTCCGGAAATAGGTTGGCCACCAGCGCTCGCCGACCGCCTCGAACATTTCGATGGAAACGATGTGATCGAAGCGCTCGCTCGTGTCGCGGTAATCCTGCAGCCGGAGATCGGCTTCCGGTACCCGCTTCCGCGCCCATTCGAGCTGGGCCGGCGAGAGGGTCAGGCCGGTGACCTGCAGCCCCTCCTCGACGGCAATCTCGGCGAAGCCACCCCAGCCGCAGCCGATTTCCAGCACGCTTTGTCCCGGCTCGGCATGCAGGCGGCGCAGGAGGCGGCGGTACTTGGCGCGCTGCGCCGATTCGAGGTCGCCGGCATCGACGGCGCGGTACAGCGCGCTCGAATAACTCATTCCCGGGTCCAGCCACAGCCGGTAGAAGTCGTTGCCAAGATCGTAGTGCGCCATGATGTTGCGCTTGCTGCCGGTCCGGCTGTTACGATTTAGCCAGTGGCGCAGGCGCGCCGCCAGCAGGTTGCGCCACGACCCGTAAATGGCTTTTTTCAGCGCCTGGTGATTCCTGGTCAGCAGCGTCAGCAGTCCGGTGACGTCGGGTGAATCCCAATGGCCGTCGAGATAAGCTTCGGCCAGACCAATGTCGCCGCGCGCCAGCACCTGGCTGAACATCGCCTCGTCGTAAACATTCATCGTGACCCCGTGTTCGCCTTCGCCGAACAGACGACTGGAGCCGTCGGGCAGGCGGATTTCGAGCATGCCGCCGTGCACATTTTCCAGCAGTTCGAAGACCAGACGGGTGTCGCGGGCGAGATGGCCGGTGTCGCGCAAGGTCAGAGCATTGTTCATTTTGGTGATTCCTGGAGCGGTTGAGGAGTGACAGGCGGATTGACGCCGACGAATGGCACGCCCTTGAGCCACAACTTCAGGGCCTGCCAGTGGATGCGGACCATCACGCCGGCGGTCAGGAAGGGCATGCGCAGGAGGGCGCCAAGCAAGGCGCGGGACGACCAGGCCGTGGACCTGCCGGCGATCGAGGTCAGCAGCAACTCGCCTTCGGCATCGTCGTAGTCGATGCGGACGACCGGACACTTGCGCTCGAGGAAGAAGCGGAAGCGGTAGCCCCCTTCGACCTCGCAGAAGGGCGAGACGTGAAACGCCTTGCTCGCCTGCAACACCTGCCCCGCGCCCAGCGGCGCACCGTCCGGGTTATGCAGCAGATAGCTGTGGCGACCGCCGAAGGTATTGCTGACCTCGGCGAGAACGGCGATCAGGTGGCCGTCGCGATTGCGGCAGAACCAGAAGCTGACCGGGTTGAAGACGAAGCCGAACACTCGCGGGAAACACTGCAGCACGATCTCGCCGTCATCCGGCAATCCGTGCCGGCGCAGCAGCGCCTGAATCCAGGGCAGGAGCGGCGAGCCATCGCGCGGCCCGTGATCCTTCTGGTGGAAACTGAGCAGATTGCTGCGGTCGACCGAGAAAAACGGGCCATTTCCAGCGGCCAGGTCGGCCACCGGCAACTGGATGAAGAAGACCGGATAGGTAAAGGCATTGACCACCGGGCGCAGGCGCCGGTGCATGACCTGGCCGATGACAAGACGCGGAAGGGCGGCCATGGCGATCTCAGGCGTTCGCCAGTTCGCGGACGACCGGCGCCGCCTCGCCCTGCCACGGAGCCTGGATGCCCATGCCGTTGGCGACGCGCAGCGCCGACTTCAGGCCGTCCTCGTGGAAGCCGTAGCTGCCCCAGGCGCCGGCCAGCCAGATGCCATTCTCGCCCTGGATCTCAGCCAGTTGCTGCTGGGCAGCGATGGCCGGACCGTCGAAGATCGGGTGGGCGTAATCGAATTCGGCGATGACCCTGGCCGGATCAGGCTCGCGCGCCGGATTGAGGGTCACGATGACCGGGCTGGCGAACGGCAGCGGTTGCAGGCGATTGATCAGATAGGAAACGGCGACCGGTTGCGTGCCCGGCTCGCCGTTGCCGGCAGCGTAGTTCCACGCCGACCACAGCTTCTCGTCACGCGGCAGCAGGGCGCGGTCGGTATGCAGGACGGCACGGTTTGGCTGGTAGCGGATCGCCGTCAGCACCGCGCGCTGCGCGTCGCTCGCGGTGAAGCCGAGGATGGCCGACGACTGGTCGCTATGGCAGGCCATGACGACCTGGTCGAAGTGCTCGCTGCCGCCGGCATGGACGACGCGCAGTCCGGCGCCGTCGCGGGTCACCGCCGTGACAGGGCAGTCGAGACGGACATCGTCGAGTTGGGCGGCGATTTTACGCACGTATTCCCGGCCGCCGCCCTTCACGGTACGCCACAGCGGGCGATCGAAAACCTGCAGCAGGCCATGGTTCTGGCAGAAACGGACAAAGGTGGCGAGCGGCGTGGCGAGCATCTGACCGGTCGGGCAGGACCAGATCGCCGCGGCCATCGGCAACAGATACCATTCGGAAAAAGCGGCGGAGTAGCGCCCCTCGTCCAGAAAATCGCGCAGGCTGCGCTGATTGTCGGGGTGCGAGACCAACCAGGCGGCGCTTTCGCGGTTGAAGCGCAGGATGTCGGAAAGCATCGCCCAGAATTGCGGGCGCACCAGATTGCGCTTCTGCCCGAAGACGGTGGCCAGATTGCTGCCCGACCATTCGATGTCGGGGTTTTCGAGGCTGACCGCGAACGACATTTCGGTCTCGACGCTTTCAACGCCAAGCAACGCAAACATCGCGATCAGGTTCGGATAGGTCTTCTCGTTGTACACCAGGAAACCGGTGTCGACCGGATGGGTCTTGCCTTCCAGATGAACGTCGACCGTGTTGGTATGGCCGCCGAGATAGCTTGCCGCTTCGAAAACTGTCACCTCATGCTGGCGGCCGAGCAGCCAGGCGCTGGCCAGGCCCGAGATGCCGGCGCCGACGACGGCGATGCGTTGTTTGCTTTTCATGACCGCCCCTTATTCGTTGGAGCCGTGGAGCTCGGCGTACGCCGAGTGGTTATGGATCGACTCGAAGTTCTCCGAAGTGACCTTCCATTCGGCGATGCGCGGCTCGTTCATCAGGCGCAGGGCGATGTCGCGCACAAGATCCTCGACGAACTTCGGATTGTCGTAGGCGCGCTCGGTGACCCACTTTTCGTCCGGCCGCTTGAGCAAGCCGAACACCTCACAGGAGGCCTCTTCCTCGGCCAGGCGGACCAGTTCCTCGATCGCCATCGGCGAGCGCAGCCTGGCCTCCAGCGTGATGTGCGAACGCTGGTTGTGGGCGCCATAGTCGGAAATCTTCTTCGAGCAGGGGCACAGGCTGGTCACCGCCGCCGTCACGCGCAGGGTAAGCGCGGCGAGCTGACCTTCGGGCTTGTCGATGATCAACGTCGCGTCGTAATCGAGCAGGCTTTCGACCCCCGACACCGGCGCCGTCTTGCGAATGAAGTAGGGAAAGCCGATCTCGAGGCGGCCGCTCGAAGCATCGAGGCGTAGCAGCATTTCCTCGAGCATGGCGAACAGTCCATTTTGCGTCAGCGCCCCACGGCGGCTTTCAAGCAATTCGACGAAACGCGACATGTGCGTCCCCTTGACCTCGGGCGGCAGGCCGACGGTCATGGTGAGGTTGCCGATGGTATTCAGCACCTCGCCACTGGCGGTTTCCAGTTGCATGGGATAGCGCAGCCCCTTGACGCCGACGTTCTGGATGGCCAGCCGCCGGGTATCCGCAGCAGACTGAACATCAGGCAGGAAAAAGTGATCGGGTGCATTCATGGCAGTGGCTCCTTGGGTTAAGGCAGGCGTTCTATTTGAGAAACTCGTCGATTTTCTTTTGCAGTTCTTTGTCGTCCGGCCCGGTAGCGCTAGGGTAGGCAACGACCTGCGAAGCATCGCGATTGATCAGGTACTTATGGAAATTCCAGCGCGGCTTGCTGCCAGTGACCTCGGCCAGTTTCCGGTAGAACGGGTTGGCGTCCTTACCGGTTACCGAAGTCTTGCCCAGCATCGGAAACTCGATGCCATAAGTCAGGCGGCAGAAATCGGCAATTTCCTTTTCGCTGCCCGGCTCCTGCTCGCCAAAATCGTTGGACGGGAATCCGATAACCACCAGTCCTTTGTCCTTGAGGCGGGCGTAAAGTTTCTCCAGTCCTTCGTACTGCGAGGTAAAGCCGCAGAAGCTTGCAGTATTGACCACCAGAATGGCTTTGCCCTGATATTGGCACAGCGACTGCGGCTTCCCGTCCTGCAATCCGGGGAAGGTGTGATTGAGCAATGCCGGACATTGGGAGGCTGCCGCGAGCGGCACGACGCCAAATGTCAGCAGTCCGGCGATACCCAGACAGCGCTTCAGGTCTTTAAGCACATTGAACTCCTTTAGAATTTGTCCTAGACAAACACTGCGTTTGTTTGTAATATAGATATCAAATTCCAGCTTGTCAACGTTTTGTCTAACTTTTGTTTAGGACAAATATGAATAGCCCAAGTTTCAATATTGCCGCCGTCGAGCGCGATACCGGTCTCTCCAAGGATGTTCTGCGCATGTGGGAACGCCGTTACGGCTTCCCGATTCCGGATCGCAATGGCAACGGGGAACGCAGTTACCCGGCCGAGCAGGTAGAGCGCCTGAGGCTGATCAAGCGCCTGATGGACGCGGGCCACCGGCCCGGCAAGCTGATCGCGACGTCCACCGAGGAACTGAGCGCGCTGGCGCCCAGACGTTCGGTGCCGACCGCCGCCGACAACGGCGCCGGCGAAGCGGCCGCCGAGCTGACGAAGTTGCTGGCCCTGATCAAGCAGCACGACGTGCCGGGCTACCAGCAGGCGATGCAGCAGCGACTGGCGCGGCAAGGCCTGCACCATTTTGTCCAGGACACCATCGCACCACTGACCCGCCATGTCGGCGCAGCCTGGGTAGAAGGCAGCGTCGAGGTGTTCGAGGAACATTTGTTTACTGAATTGACCAAGCGCCTCCTGCGCCAGGCGATTGCGACCCTGCCCGGCGGCAGCCGCAGTCCGCGCATCGTCCTCACCAGCGTGCCGGACGAACCACACGTACTCGGCCTGCTGATGGCCGAAGCCCTGTTGGCACTGGAAGGCGCCGAATGCATCCCGCTCGGCACGCAGATGCCGCTAGTGGAGATCGGCCGCGCCGCCGAGGCTCACCGCGCCGATATCGTCGCCCTCTCCTTCTCGGCCGCTTTCCCGCAACGGCAGATCCCCGGCCTGCTGCAGCAACTGTGCCTGATTCTGCCGGCCGGCAGCGAACTATGGGCCGGCGGCAGCGGCGTCGCGCGCGTTGCGAAAATGGATGGCGTCACACTGCTGCCTGCCCTCGACGATGCCGTCAGGGCGCTTGCCGAGTGGCGTTCGGCCCGTTCCTGAACGTCACTCGACGCGGCAGCAAAGCCGACTTCCCGGAACGACCCGCGGTTGCGGTGCCGGTTCTGCAGAAACCGGGCATAAAATCATGCGTCATCAAGCGGAAAAGCTGCGCCAAAGCGTCGCCAAGCTCTAGAATGGTGCATGTTTTCCGTTGACGCCAGTCATGAGCTACACCGCCCCCGGCTTTGAGTCGAAAATCTGCCCGCCGGAGCAGTTGACCGCGCGAGCCGAATTGCTGACCCGTCCGCTGGTATTTACCAACGGCTGCTTCGACATCCTGCATCGCGGCCACGTAACCTATCTCGCGCAGGCGGCAGCACTTGGCGCCAGCCTCGTGGTGGCGCTCAATTCCGACGCCTCGGTCCGGCGCCAGGGCAAGGGCGACGACCGGCCGGTCAACGCGCTGGCCGATCGCCTGGCGGTGATGGCCGCGCTTGAATGCGTGACGCTGGTCACCTGGTTCGACGAAGACACCCCGTTGCAGCGCATCCTCGACTGCCGGCCGGAAATCCTGGTCAAGGGCGGCGACTGGCCGGTGAACAAGATCGTCGGCGGCAATGAGGTCATCAGCTGGGGCGGAAAAGTACATTCGATTCCGTTCCTGCATCAGAAATCGACGACGGCGCTGCTGGAAAAGATTCGCCGGCTATAGGGTTCACGACAATGGGTTCGCAATGACCTCCGATAGCACAAACACCACCGAGCACCTGCTGCAATCCCACCAGCGCGCCCAATTGTTCGCCATCTTCGGCGTACCGCTGCTCTCGTTTTTCGGCCTGGTGGCCCTGAGTAATCGCGAATGGCCGCTGCTGCTGCTGATCGCGACCAGCCTGCTGACGATCTGCGGCAGCTATCTGGCCATCGAGCGAGGGCGTGCCAGCCCTGTTACGCTGTGGATGGCGATCGTCTCATTCACCGTGCTGCTTATCTACCTCGTCGCATTCTCCGGCCAGGAGCATGGACGGGCACTTTGGTTCTTCGCGCTGCTGTTACTGGCGGGCATGATGCTACCGCCGCGCCAGGGTGCCACATGGGCCGGCATCAGCATCGCCACGGCAGCCGCCATCATGTTGCTCGGCGGCCCGGAGTTCGGCACTAGCGCCTATTCAACCAGCTTTACCATCCGCTTTGTCATCACCGCCATCCTGATTTCCGTCGGCATATTCTGGTCCGAAAAAACGCTGCTCCGCTACAAGGAGGAAGCTGCCGCACAGAAGGCTGCAACCCAGGCCGAAAGCGAACGGCTGAAAGCGGAGATCGCGCGGCGGGTCGCGCTGGAAGTCGACCTGCGCGTTCAGGCCTCGACCGATGCCCTGACCGGCCTCATCAACCGGCGCGCCTTCATGGACCGGTTTACCCATGAACTGGCGCGCAGCCAGCGTCACGGGCCGTCACCGACGCTGCTGATGCTCGACATCGATCATTTCAAGAAGATCAACGACAAGTTCGGCCACCCCGCCGGCGACGCCGTGCTGGCGCATCTTGCGCAACTGCTCAAGTCCAGCGTGCGCAACGTGGATATCGTCGGCCGGATCGGCGGCGAGGAATTCGCGGTGGTATTGGTCGAGACCAATGCGCAGATGGCCGCCCCGGTCATCGAACGGCTGCTCGAGCGGCTACGCAAAACCACGGTCCCGCTGGCCGACGCGACTCAGCTGAAATTCACGGCCAGCATCGGCAGCACCGAAATCCTCTGGGCCGACACCATCGACACGGCAATCCAGCGTGCCGACGAAGCGTTGTACACGGCCAAGAAATCCGGCCGCGATCGCCACTGCCTGCGCTAGGGGCGCCGCCTAGAGCACGACCTGGGTGCCCAGTTCGACGACACGGTTGCTGGGAATCTTGAAGAATGCCGTTGCCGAACCGCCATTGCGGAACATGGTGATGAATATCTTCTCGCGCCAGAACGCCATCTCGGAATTGAGTCGCGGAATCAGCGTCTCACGCCCGATGAAATAGGATGTATCGAGCGCATTGAATTCGAGCCCCGCTTCGGCGCACATCGACAAGGCCAGTGGAATGTCGGGTTCGTCCTTGAAGCCGTACTGAATGATCACGCTCCAGAAGTTGTCACGCAACTCCCTGACCTCGACCCGGTCGACAGCCGGGACGTAGGGCACGTCGAAAAACTGGGCGGAAACCAGCACCACCCGTTCGTGCAGCACCTTGTTGTGCATCAGGTTGTGCAACAACGCATGCGGCACCCCCTTGGGATCGGCATTGAGGAATACCGAGGTGCCGGCAACCCGGGTCGGCATCGATGCGGCAAGCGATTCCAGGAATGGCGCGAGATCCAGGCGCTCGCCCTTCAGGCGCTCGGCAACCAATAGACGGCCACGCTTCCAGGTTGTCATCAGGATGAAGGTACCCATCCCGGCAACCAGCGGGAACCAGCCGCCGTCGGGGATTTTCAGGATGTTGGCGGCGAGGAACATGAGTTCGACGACGAGGAAACAGGCGAACAGCGCGCCGGCCCTGGCCCAGCCCCAACCCCAGCCGCGCGCGACGACGACGGTCGCCAGCAGCGACGTGATGACCATGTCGCCGGTCACCGCGATGCCGTAGGCGGCCGCCAGATTGTTCGACGACCTGAAGCCGAGAACCAGAATCATCACCGCCAGCATCAGCGCCCAATTGACCGCCGGCAGATAGATCTGCCCCTGCTCCTGCTCCGAGGTCTGCTGCACTTCCATGCGCGGCACGAAACCGAGCTGCATGGCCTGGCGGGTCACCGAGAAGGTCCCGGAAATGACCGCCTGTGAAGCGATCACCGTTGCCAGCGTGGCCAGCCCGACCAGCGGGAAGAGCGCCCATTCCGGCGCCGAGAGGAAGAACGGATTTTTCGCCGCTTCCGGATCGCCGAGGATCAGGGCGCCCTGTCCGAAATAATTGAGTACCAGTGCTGGCAGCACGAAGGCGAACCAGGCGCGCTGGATCGGCTTGCGCCCGAAATGACCCATGTCGGCATAGAGCGCCTCGGCGCCGGTGACCGCCAGAACGACGTTACCCATCGCGACGAGCGCCATCGCCTTGTTGGAAACCAGGAACTCGAACCCGTAGAGCGGATTCAAGGCATGCAGAATGGCCGGGTGAGCGACGATATTGCTCAGGCCGAGCAAGGCCAGCGTGCTGAACCAGAGCAGCATCACCGGCCCGAAAAAGTTGCCGACCAGGGCCGTGCCGTGCCGTTGAATGTAGAACAGTGCGAACAGCACTACCATGGTAATCGGGATCACGAAGGGCTTGAATGCCGGCGTGGCTATCTCCAGCCCCTCGACCGCGGAGAGCACGGAAATCGCCGGCGTGACCATCCCGTCACCGTAGAACATCGCCGCGCCAAGTATGCCGACGATCATCACCGCCTTCGCCTGCTTCGGCTTGTCCTGAACGTCACGCAGCGCCAGCGCGATCAGCGCCATGATGCCGCCTTCGCCGCGGTTGTCGGCGCGCATGATGAAGGTCACGTACTTGATCGAAACGACGATGATCAGCGCCCAGAAGAACAGCGACAGGCTGCCGAAGATGTTCGCCTCGGTGACCGGAATCGGATGGTTGCCGGCGAAGACTTCCTTCACCGCATAGAGCGGACTGGTGCCGATGTCGCCATAGACGACGCCGAGAGCGGCCAGCGCCAGGACGGCCAGCCGCTTGCCGGTTGCTTCGCCACCATGCAAATCGGTGCTGCTCATCGATTCTCCCTGAATTGCCGGCGGCTTGATCGCCGCTCTGCGGATTTACACGGTCGCGCCCTCAGAAGGGAATATCGTCGCCCAGGTCGTCAAAAGAGGGCTTCGGTTTATTCTTGGCCGGCGCCGGGGCGTAATCGGCCGGCTCGGCATCGTACCCGCCCGACGAAGCCGGCGCCCCCATGCCCTGACGCGAGCCGAGCATTTTCATTTCGTCGCCGCGAATCTCTGTCGTGTAACGCTCCTGGCCTTCCTTGTCGGTCCATTTGCGGGTGCGGATACTGCCCTCGACATAGACCTGCGAGCCCTTTTTCAGGTACTGGCCGGCGATTTCCGCCAGCTTGCCGAAGAAGGAGATACGGTGCCATTCGGTCGCCTCTTTCTTCTCGCCGGTCGCCTTGTCCTTCCAGGTGTCGCTGGTGGCGACGGTAATGTTGCAGATCGCCTCGCCGCTGGCGGTGTAGCGAACTTCCGGATCCTTGCCGAGATTGCCGACGATGATTGCCTTGTTGACCGATGCCATGCCCCGTCTCTCCTAGATAGATTGAGTTGCCACGGCCGCCTCGCGCCGTCGCGGGAAATTCATTGAGCCTGCGACCGCCAACCAGAGCAGCGCCAATCCGGCACAGGCGGCAAAAACCACATTATCACCGAAATTCTGGGCAATATAGCCGCCGCCGGCGCCGCCGATGAACAGCCCGATCGCCTGCGTCGTGTTGTACACCCCGAGCGCCGCACCCTTGGCCGCCGGCGGCGCGGTGCGCGAGACCAGCGACGGCAGGGTCGCTTCGAGAATATTGAAGGCGACGAAGAAAAGCATCAGCCAGAACGCCAGCGTCCACAAGCTCGCGCCGAAAAAGAGCAGGCCCAGTTGAACGACGATCAGCAAGGCGATGGCGGAACGGAAAACCGGCGGCATCTTGTCCTTGCGTTCGGCGGCGATGATCGCCGGCACCATGATGGCAAAGGAAACCAGCACGGCAGGCAGATAGACCTTCCAGTGTTCCGCCGCCGCCAACCCGCCATGATCGACCAGGGCATGCGGCAGGACGACGAACATCGCCATCTGCATCATGTGCAGCACGAAAATACCAACATTGAGCCGCAACAGATCGGCGTCGAAGAATACCCGGCGCAGCGGCAGCTTGGCGTGCCCGTGCGGCGGCGGCGCCGGCGGCACGGCCTTGAGCAGCAGCACGATCGCCAGCAGGGCCAGAACGCCGGTCATCGTAAATAGTCCGCCCATGCCGATCAGGCCATAAAGCAGCGGTGCGCCGACCAGCGAGAGCGCGAAGACAAGGCCGATCGACGAGCCGATCATCGCCATCACCTTGGTCCGGTGCTCCTCGCGCGTCAGGTCGGCGGCCAGCGCCGT
>Ga0209254_10005818_pt1 | contig 11339 bp, 10 predicted proteins | sample FrelakmetDIP11DI_FD_187148 | JGI IMG/M metagenome (GOLD analysis project Ga0209254, IMG submission 187148) | Freshwater lake sediment microbial communities from the University of Notre Dame, USA, for methane emissions studies - DIP11 DI (SPAdes)... | ecosystem: Environmental > Aquatic >... | reverse complement strand
CTGCCCTTCCGCGATCCGCAGGTAGGCCCGGATTGGCCATCTTAGTCGAACATCTGCTGCGCACATTTCCGCATTGCGGCGCTCGCAGCGCAGGAGCACTCTGGAACCGGATCCCTCACAGGGAGATTGCCATGAGTCGCATACGCATCGTCGTTGCCGACCAGGCCGAAGCGATTTTCTACGATTCACCGTCGCTCAAGGCGCGGCCTACTGAAGTCGCGCGCATCGCGGACGCCGCCGCCCATCTTCACAATCGCGATTTCTTGAGCGAGCGTCCCGGACGCTCCTACGAAAGCGTCGGGGGTGCCCGGCATGCCGTTGGAGGCGAGAATGACCCCCGGCAGCGGGAGGCCGTGAGCTTCGCGCGGCAAATCGCGAACACGCTGGACGAGGCCCTGCGCCACCAGGACTACGAGCAGCTGATCGTCGTCGCCGGGCCGCAGTTCCTCGGCATGCTGCGCGAAGAATTCTCGAAGCCGACACGGGCCCGGGTGGTCTACGAAGTGCACAAGGACCTGGTGCACAGCCCGGTAGAGGCCCTGTGCGAACACCTGCCGGAGTCCGAGCTCGAGCTGAAGTCGGCGTAAGGCGCGCTCGGGGCGGCCGTCGCCGTCGGCGGCAATCAGAGCAGCGCTGCAACCTCGGCGACGCTCGCCCGCCGCATCGGCTTGCCGTCGACAGGGCTGCACGGCGACTGCCGGATGCCGTCGAGCGGAAATACGACCGCGTCGACCGTCTGCCGGCCCGCGACGAAGCGAAATGCGGGGAAGGTGACGGTGCGGTCGCGCTCGAACCGCAGCCGGCGTTCGAGCGTCTCGTGCGGCACGCCGCGCTCTTCGAGGCGGATCGAGACGGCCTCGGCGGATTCCGAGAACAGGTGCAGGTGGATGTCCGAGTGCGCGGACGCCGTGCCGGTGAGGACGGGCCCAACCAGCCGCGGGTCGAAATCCGCCATCAGGCGCATCGCCTGCAGCGCCGAGCGGCGCAGGTCGGCGAGCGCGGCTTCGTGCCGCCCGCCTGAGAACAGCCGCTGGCGCGCAAACAACGCGGCTTCGATTTCAGTGTTGCGCGGGAGAATCGCGACGTCGACGACGCCGAGCCGTTCGGCCGCCTTGCGCTTGGCGAACAGGAAGTCGTCGATTCCCTGTTCCGCCATCACCCGCGCGGCTTCCTCGGCCACGGCCTGACGCAGCATCTCTGCGCGAGGGTTCGGTCTCTGTCGGCTCATGTCCTGCCGAGCATACCGAATCGCTGTGTGACGGCAACGGCCACGGCGTGACTCAGTGCGCGCGTCAGAACAGCGAATCGTCGGCGGCCGACGGTTCGACCGTCTCCGCGCCGACGCCGTCGTCACCGAAGCCGCCCATGCCGCCTTGTGGCAAGTACTGCTCCAGGAAAGCCTCGAACAGCGCGCCGGGCGCACCCGCCCTCGTCGGCGCGCCGCTCTCGCGCGAAACCCACATCCGCACGACGCCGGGCGGCTCGGGCTGGCGATGCTCGGGCTTGTCGCGCAATGCCTCCTCCATGAAGTAGATCCACATGGGCAACGCCGTCTTGCCGCCTTCCTCGTTCTCCCCGAGCGAGCGTTCCTGGTCGAAGCCCAGCCAGACTGCCGTGGTGATGTCCGCGTTGAAGCCGACGAACCAGGTGTCGCGCCGGTCACTGGTGGTGCCCGTCTTGCCGGCGATGTCCTTGCGGTTCAGGGCCACTGCGGCCCGTTGCGCCGTGCCACGCTGGATCACGTCGGTCATCATGTCGGTCATCACGAAGGCGTTGGCGGCACTGATCGCCTGCGGTGCCCGCCGGTCTGCGGGAACGGTGCCGGCAGCGCCGGCCGCCGGCCGGCCCGGGATCGGGTCGTCAGGCACCGGCTCGGTTCCGGCAGCCGCATCGGCAGCGGCCGCATCGGCATCGCACAGTGCGCAAGCCACGGCCGGCGTGGCCGTGAAGAGTCCCTTGCCGTTCGCGTCCTGGACCGCGTGAATGAAGTAAGGCGTCACCAGCGCTCCGCCGTTGGCGAAGACCGCAAAGCCGCGAGCCATCTCCAGCGGCGTGACCTGTCCTGTCCCCAGCGCGAGCGTCAGGTTGGCCGGCAGCGACTGGGGCCCGAAGCCGAAATTCGCCATGTGCTTCGTCGCAAAACCGATGCCCGCGCCGCGCAGGAGCCGGATCGAGACCAGGTTGCGCGACCGGACCAGGCCTTCCCGCATGGGGGTGGGCCCGTAGAACTTGCGTGTGATGTTCTGTGGCCGCCACTCCTCGTCGCCCTCCGCGCCGCCGCCGCCCGGCAGCACGATCGGCGCGTCGTTCACGAGCGTCGCCGGCGTGAAGCCGCGTTCGAGGGCCGCGGAGTAGAGAAACGGCTTGAAAGCGGACCCCGGCTGGCGCTGGGCCTGCAGCGCACGGTTGTATTTGCTTGAGCCGAAGTCGAACCCGCCCACCAGCGAGACGATCGCGCCATCGTTCGGGTCGAGCGCAACCAGCGCTCCCGACACCGCCGGCAACTGGCCCAGCCGGAATTTCTGTTCCGGCAGCGGTTCGAGGCAGACGACATCGCCCGGCGTGAGCACCTCGCGCGCGGTCTTCGGGAACGGACCCATGGCGTCTTTCAGCGCGTCGATCACGGGCCGCGCCCAGGACATTTCTTCCCACGCGAGGGTGACGACGGTGCCGTTGCGACGCGCGAGCTCGGCGCTGCGGTCGCCGACCGAGGTGACCACTGCCGTCTCCAGGCTGCCGCGGCCGGGATGACGCTTGAAGACTCCGCCAAGCGCCGCCGCGTCGCGCAGTTGCGCCGGATCGAGCCGCTCGAGCGGCCCGCGGTATCCGTGCCGCCGCTCGTACTCGAGGATCGTGCGCCAGGTGGCGTCATTGGCTGCATGCTGCAGGCGGCTGTCGAGGGTCGTGTACACCTTGTAGCCGGAGGTCAGCGCGTCCGCGCCGTGCTGGCGCACCATCTCCGCGCGCACCATCTCGGCCACGTACGGGGCGTCGAGTTCGATGATCGGCCCGTGGATGCGAGTGGAGATCGGTTCGATCGCAGCCGCGTCGTGCGCGGCCTGGTCGATCTTGCCGAGCTCGAGCATGCGCCGCAGCACGTAAGACCGGCGGTTCTGTGCCCGGTCGACGCTCGCCACCGGGTTGTCCAGCGACGGCGACCGCGGCAGGCCTGCGATCAGCGCGGCTTCCGCCAGCGTCAGGTCGTGCACGCTCTTGTCGAAATAGACTTCGGCCGCCGCGCCGATGCCATACGCGCGCTGGCCGAGGAAGATCCGGTTCAGGTAAAGGGTGAGGATTTCCTGCTTGGAAAACTCGCGTTCGAGCCGCATCGCGAGGAACACTTCCTTGAGTTTCCGCCGCAGCGTCTTCTCGGAGGTCAGGACCGTATTCCGGGCCAGCTGCATCGTGATCGTGCCGCCGCCTTCGCGGACGCCGCCCGCGCTCACGTTCGCGACCAGCGCGCGCACGAGGCTCTGCCAGTCCACGCCCGGGTGTTCGTAGAAGCGGGCGTCCTCGGCGGCGAGGAACGCGTCGATCACGACCGGGGGAATCTCCTCGAAAGCCACCGGGATCCGCCGCTGCTCGCCGATCTGCGCGATGAGCTTGCCGTCGCGCGAGAACACCCGCAGCGGCAGCTGGCTCTTCACGTCCCGCAGCGATGCCGCCGCTGGAATCTCGGGTGCGAGGAACTGGTAGGCGCCGGCAAAGCCCATGCACACCATCACCAGCAGTGACAGCGCGACAGCCAGGACCACACCGAGAATTCTAGTCATGACATTGCGACCCATTGCGAAAACTGCGAACCGTTCCTTGCTGCGCCCCCGAGCCCTGTGCATAGTAGCCGCCGACTCAAGGGCAAACCCGTCGAAAGACGGGGGCGCAAAGCCACCGGTCTAAAGGGGTAACCCTAGGACGGCGGGGCTACCGGTCCGTACGTTTCAGGCAGCGGCTTCCCCTGGACCCTGTCCCCCGTAGCGGATCGTCACAGCCCGCCTGCCGCGACCCAGGCCGCGCACGCCCTTGCGTACGGATGCCGGTTTTTTCATCACCACGCCCGCAGGGAGCGCCGCGGATGACAGTTTTTGCTAGCCCACTCACAATTCTATTAGGTCCAACCCTGATATATAGTGGCGTGGGGGCTTTGAAACTGCCACACAATCGCGGCGCAACCTCTTGAACTAGAAGGATCAACCGTGCTGTTCCAGCGCAGGTCCCGACCGGTCATCGGACTCGACATCACGACCTCCTCGATCAAGCTGATCGAGTTGTCGCGCAGTGGCGATTCGTTCCGCGTTGAATCGTACGCCGCAGAGCCGGCGCCGCCGAATGCCATCAACGAAAAAGCGATCGTCGACGCCCAGGCGGTCGGCGAAGCGGTGCGCCGCGCGGTCAAGCGTGCCGGCGCGCACAGCAAGGAATGCGCCGTGGCGGTGAGCGGTGACGCCGCGATCACCAAGGTCATCCAGATGCCCCGCAACCTGCGGGAGAACGAACTCGAGTCGCAGGTCGAGATGCAGGCCGACCAGTACATCCCCTTCCCGATGGAGGAGGTCAGCTTCGACTTCGAAGTGATCGGCCCGTCCGAGAAGGACCCCGACATGCTCGATGTCCTGCTCGTGGCGACCCGGTCCGAGAACGTCGAGCAGCGCCAGGCGGCGGTGCAGGCCGCGGGCCTCACGGCGCGCATCGTCGACGTCGAGGCGTTCGCGCTCGAGAGCGCCTGCCGCCTGCTGACGCACCAGATGCCGGACGGCGGCATGGAACGCAGCATCGCGGTCATCGACTTCGGCGCGAGCAGCACGACCTTCTCGGTGCTGCGCGACACCAAGGTTACCTACACCCGTGACTTCTCCTTTGGCGGCCAGCAGCTCACCGAGGAGATCATGCGCTCCTACGGCCTCTCGGTGGAGGAGGCGGGCCGCGCCAAGAAGGAGGGCGGCCTGCCGGCCAATTACCAGGCCGAGGTGCTCGATCCGTTCATCGACGACATGTGCCAGCAGGTGAGCCGGTCGCTGCAGTTCTACCTCGCTGCCGGCGCCGGCCGCGTGCAGCCCGAGCAGATCCTGGTCTGCGGCGGGTGCGCCAACATCCCCGGCGTCGCCGACGTGATCGCGAGCCGTGTGGGCATCCCCGCCGAACGCGGCGATCCCCTTGGGCAGATGAAGATTTCCACCCGTGCGCTGGCGCAGGGCGTGAAGAAGGACGCAACCGCCCTGCTCACCGCCTGCGGCCTGGCGCTCAGGAGCTTTGACTGACATGCCAAGAATCAACCTGCTGCCGTGGCGTGAGGCAGAACGCAAGCGCAAGCGCCAGGAGTTTTACCTGTCGCTCGGCGCGGCCTTGGCCACGGCGGGCCTGATCACGCTGCTCGGCTACTGGCAGATGAGCTCGTCGATCCAGCACCAGCGCGACCGCAACGATTACCTGGCGCGGGAAATTGCGGCGCTCGACAAGCAGATCGAGGAAATCAACGGGCTCGATGCGCAGAAGCGCCGGCTGCTTGCGCGCATGGAGATCATCGAGACGCTGCAGCGCAGCCGTCCCGAGATCGTCCACGTCTTCGACGAGGTCGTCCGCCTGCTGCCCGAGGGCGTGTATCTCACCTACCTGAAGCAGAGCGGCACGCGCTTCGAGATCCGCGGCATCGCCCAGTCCAGCACGCGCGTGTCCTCGTTCATGCGCAACATCGACGCGTCGCAGTGGCTGTCCGAACCGACGCTGCAGATCGTCCAGACGCGCAGCGCGGGCACCGCGGGCGGGTCCGAGTTCACGATGTTTGCCAAGCAGCGCAGCCAGGCTACGGCCGGGGACGACACCGGCGAGGCTGCCGGCAAGCCCAGGAAGAAGGTGGCCGCCAAATGAACAAGCTGAAGGAGCTGTTCGAGCAGCTGCGCAACCTCGACCCCAACGACCCTGGCCGCTGGCCGATCGGCGTTCGCATCGCCACCGTCGCGCTGCTGTTCGTGGTCGCTGCCTCGGCGGGCTATTACTTCATGGTCTGGAAGAAGGAGCGGCCGGTGCTGCTGGAAGAGCGCGCCAAGGAAGGGCAACTCATGGAGTCGCTGACCACCAAGGCCAAGCGCGCCGCCAACCTCGAGGCCTACCGCGTCCAGCTCGCCGAGATGGAGAAGTCCTTCGGCGCGATGCTGCGTCAATTGCCCAACAAGACGGAGGTGCCGAACCTGCTGGTCGACATCTCGCAGACCGGGCTGGCTGCCGGTCTCGAAGAGAAGCTGTTCCAGCCGCAGGGCGAGAACAAGAAGGACTTCTACGCCGAGTTGCCGATCAGCATCCGCCTGACCGGCGGTTACCACGAGATGGGCAGCTTCGCGAGCGGCATCGCCGCGTTGCCCCGCATCGTGACTCTGCACGACATCGAGATCACGCCCGCCGCCGGCCGCAACGTCCTGAATCCCTCCGAACTCACGCTGAACGTGACCGCGAAGACCTACCGGTACCTCGACGACGAGGAGCAGGCCGCCGCAGAAGAGCCGAAGGGCAAGGCGAAGAAGGACCGCAAGGGCAAGAAGAAGCCCGCGGCGGGCGAGGCATGACCATGTGCACGGTGAAGACAAGGCCGTCCGTCCCCCGGCTCGCGCTGCTCGCATCGATGCTCGCACTGCTCGGCGGCTGCGGCAGCGACTTCGACGAGCTGCGCGCCAAGGTCGACGAAATCAAGAACGCTCCGGGCACCGGCGTCGAGCCGCTGCCGGAGGTCAAGCCGTACGAAACGTACGTTTACGCGGCGTTCGACCAGCGCTCGCCGTTCGAAGCCGGCATTCCGGCGGCGGCGAATGCACCGAACGCCATCCGCCCCGACTCGAACCGGCCGCGCGAGTTCCTCGAGCAGTTTTCGCTCGACACATTGCGCATGGTCGGCACCGTGAAGCTCAAGGGCCGGCTGTACGGCCTGGTCCAGACCAGAGATGGTCTCGTGCACCGGGTTCTGCCGGGCAACCATCTGGGACAGAGCGATGGCCGCATCACGGCCATCGAGGAAGGCAAGGTCTCGCTCATCGAGATCGTTCCTGACGGCATGGGCGGCTTTATTGAGCGCCCCGCCGCACTCGCGCTGAGCGAATGATCTGCAAGGAGATCCGAGAATGACCGCTGCATCGTCGCACGTGAACCATCGCCGCCCGCAGGCAGGCCGCAGTCAGCGGCCCTTCCGCGCCGCGGCGCTCGTCGCGTTGGCTGGGGCGCTCGCATTCGCCGCGCAAGCCGCGCTCGCGCAGGCGACCACCCGGCTCACCAGGGTGGAACTGCAGCCGCAGCCCGGCAACCAGCTCGAGGTCAAGCTCGTGCTGGACGGACCGGCGCCGCAACCCGTGGCCTTCACCATCGACAATCCGGCACGCCTGGCCGTCGACCTGCCTGGCACGGCAGTGGCGCTCGACTCGCGCCGCATCGACGTCAAGTCCGGCGGCGTCGACTCGATCGTCACGGCCGAAGCCTCGGGCCGCACGCGCGTGGTTTTCAACCTCGATTCGCTGCAGCCGTACTCGACCCGCACCGAAGGCAACAACGTATTCGTGTCGATCGGCCGCGCCGTCGCCGGCGGTGCAGGCACGGCCACGGGCCCGACCGTTGCGACAGCCGCACCCGGCACCTTTTCGATCGACAAAGTGGATTTCCGCCGTGGCACCGACGGTGCCGGACGCATCCTGGTCCGCACCAGCGATCCGCGCGTGCAGGCCAGCGTCAAGCAGGAAGGCGGCCGCACGGTCGTCGATTTCCCGCGCACGCGGGTTGCACCCGATGCCGCGCGCCGCTACGACGTCGTCGACTTCGCGACGCCGGTCAGTTCGTTCGACGTGACCAGCACGCCGAACGGCGCCCGCATCGTGGTCAGCGCCACCGGCGATTACGAGCAGCTTGCCTACCAGAGCGACCGCGACTACGTCCTCGAACTGCGCCAGCGCACGAAGGCTGCGGTGGCCGCCGATCCGGGCAAGCGTGAATACCGCGGCGAACGCCTGACGCTCAACTTCCAGGACATCGAGACCCGCGCGGTGCTGCAGCTGCTGGCGGAGACCAGCGGCCAGAACATCGTGGTCAGCGACACGGTGCAGGGCAACGTCACGCTGCGCCTGCAGAACGTGCCGTGGGACCAGGCACTCGACATCGTCATGCGCACCAAGGGTCTCGACAAGCGGCAGGAAGGCAACGTGATCTACGTCGCGCCGGCCGAGGAGCTCGCCGCGCGCGAGAAGCAGCTGCTCGAATCGCAGAAGTCGATGACCGAGCTGGCGCCGGTGCGCACCGAGTACCTGCAGGTCAATTACGCCAAGGCCTCCGACCTCGCGTCGCTGATCAAGTCGCAGGGCAAGAGCTCGCTGCTGTCCGACCGCGGCAGCATCTCGATAGACGACCGCACCAACACGCTCCTGCTGCAGGACACGGCCGACCGCCTGGCGGACATCCGCCGCCTGGTGCAGACGCTGGATATCCCGGTGAAGCAGGTGCTGATCGAGGCCCGCATCGTCATCGTCAACGACGATTTCAGCCGCGAGCTGGGCGTGCGCTTCGGCGGCGCGTTCGTCGGCAACTACGGCAGCAACGACGGCCTGATGTACGTCAGCAACGGCAAGCTCGGCTCCACCGACGGCGACCGCGGCCCGATCATTTCCCCGAACGGGCCGGGCGGCGTCGGCGTCGACGGCAACGCGATCGCCACGGCGGTGGATCGTTACATGGTCAACCTGCCGATCGCCAACCCGGCCGGCCGCCTGGCCATGACGCTGCTCGATTCCGACTACGTCGTCGACCTCGAAATCACGGCGGCTCAGCGCGAAGGCCGCGGCGAGGTGGTGTCCGCTCCGCGCGTCATCACCGCCAACGGCAAGGAAGCCGTCATCGAGCAGGGCACCGAGATTCCGTACCAGGAGTCGGCCTCGAGCGGCGCCACGACGACGCAGTTCAAGAAGGCCGTGCTGTCGCTCAAGGTGACGCCGCAGATCACGCCTGACGACCGCATCATCCTCGACCTCACGGTGTCGAAGGACAGCGTCGGTCAGCTGCTGCCGAGCGCCACGGGCGGAGCCGTGCCGAGCATCGACACGCGCACGATCACGACCCAGGTGCTGGTCAATGACGGCCAGACGGTCGTGCTCGGCGGCATCCTCGAGACCGAGCGCCGCGACACGGTCAACAAGGTGCCTTTCCTCGGCGACATCCCGGGCCTCGGCGCGTTCTTCCGCAGCAAGAGCCGCACCGACAACAAGGACGAGCTCCTGATCTTCGTCACGCCGAAGATCCTGCGCGAGGGTGCCGAGATCTACTGACGCGACGCCCGTCCGGTGCGAGAATGAGCGGCCGCAGCAACCCTGCGGCCGTTCTTCTTCTGGGGTTCCGAAAGCACCTATGCACCGCGCATGAACGTCTTCCTCGTGGGTCCGATGGGCTCGGGCAAGAGCGCGGTCGGCCGGCAGCTGGCGCTGCGGCTCGGGCTCGACTTCCTGGACAGCGATGACGAGATCGAGGCCCGCACGGGCGTCGACATCTCCTACATCTTCGAACGCGAGGGCGAGGCGGGCTTCCGGCAGCGGGAGGCCGAGGTCATCGATGCGCTCTCGAGCCGCGACGGCGTGCTCGTGTCGACGGGGGGCGGCGCCGTCCTCGATCCCCGCACGCGCGAGCGCCTGCGCGCCCGTGGCCGGGTCGTGTATCTTCGGACCTCCGTGGACCAGCAACTCGCCCGCACCCGGCGCAGCAATGACCGGCCCCTGCTCAACAACCCCGACCCCCGCGGCACGCTCGAGCGGCTGTTTGCCGAGCGCGCGCCGCTCTATGCGGAAGTGGCGGAATGCGTGGTGGACACGGATGGCCGCAAGGTGAAAACGGTCGTCGAGCAGATCTGCCGGCAGCTGGGCGTGGACGAAAGCGGCGAGGGCTCCCAGTGAAACGCGAAGCCCCTGCGGCCCTGCGCATCGAGCTGGGTGAGCGCAGCTACCCGATCCTGATCGGCGAAGGCCTGCTCGGGGATGCCGAAATCGTGGCCCGGCACGTGACCGCTCGCGACGCGCTCGTGGTCACCAACGAGACCGTCGGCCCGTTGTATGCGGATCGGCTCATGGCGGCGCTGCCGGGCAAGCGCGTGCGTTCGGTCGCACTGCCCGACGGCGAGCAGTACAAGACGCTCGAGGTCCTCGGCCGCGTTTTCGATGCGCTCGTCGAGGCACGGCTGAATCGCGATGCCTGCGTGATCGCGCTCGGCGGCGGCGTCGTGGGCGACATGGCCGGATTCGCCGCTGCCTGCTACCAGCGTGGCATCGATTTCGTGCAGGTCCCGACCACGCTGCTCGCGCAGGTCGATTCGTCGGTCGGCGGCAAGACCGGCGTCAACCACCCGGGCGGCAAGAACCTGATCGGTGCTTTCCACCAGCCGCGTGCCGTGATCTCCGACCTCGCAACCCTGCGCACCCTGCCGCCGCGCGAGCTGCGTGCCGGCCTCGCGGAAGTGATCAAGTACGGCCTGGTCGACGACGCGGACTTTCTCGCCTGGATCGAGCAGAACGTCGAGGCGCTGCTGGCGCTCGACATGCAGGCACTCGGCTACGCGGTGCGCCGGTCCTGCGAGATCAAGGCCCGCATCGTCGCCGCCGACGAGCGTGAGCACGGGCAGCGCGCGCTGCTCAACCTCGGCCACACGTTCGGTCACGCGATCGAGACGGCTGCCGGGTACGGCGAATGGCTGCACGGCGAAGCCGTGGCGATGGGCATGCTGCTGGCGGCCGACCTGTCGCAGCGGCTCGGCTGGATCGACGTGACCGACGTCGAACGCGTTCGTGCCCTGCTGCGACGCGCGGAACTGCCGGTCGCCGCGCCGCCCATCGGCGCCGCGCGCGCGTTCGAACTGATGGGCATGGACAAGAAAGTGCTGCAGGGGCGCATCCGCCTCGTCCTGCTCCGCAAGCCCGGAGCAGGCATCGTCAGCGGCGACTACCCGGCCGACGCGCTGCAGGAAACCTTGCGAGCACACTTCGGGGTGGCCGCATGAGCCCGCCGCGCAAGATCGTCTCCGGCAGCGACGACGACACGGTGCTGGCGCCCTACGCGCAGCGAGCCTCGGCTTCGCGCGGCCGTCGCTTCCCCGAGCCGCCGCCGCGACACCGCACCGAATACCAGCGTGACCGCGACCGGATCGTCCACTCCACGGCGTTCCGCCGACTGGTCTACAAGACGCAGGTCTTCGTCAACCACGAAGGCGACCTCTATCGCACCCGCCTCACGCACTCGCTGGAAGTGGCGCAGATCGCCCGCAGCCTGGCCCGGGCGCTCGGCCTCAACGAGCCGCTGGCGGAGGCGATCTGCCTCGCGCACGACCTCGGCCACACGCC
>Ga0209254_10005817_pt1 | contig 11340 bp, 12 predicted proteins | sample FrelakmetDIP11DI_FD_187148 | JGI IMG/M metagenome (GOLD analysis project Ga0209254, IMG submission 187148) | Freshwater lake sediment microbial communities from the University of Notre Dame, USA, for methane emissions studies - DIP11 DI (SPAdes)... | ecosystem: Environmental > Aquatic >... | reverse complement strand
GTTCGCTGAAGACCGAACTCATCCACCACTGCCGCTTTGCCACGCGGGAGGACGCCAGGCGCCAGGTGACCGAGTACATCGAGGTCTTCTACAACCGGATGCGCAAGCAGGCGCGGCTCGGGTTCCTCTCCCCCACAGTGTTTCGCCAGGAGTACCTCGCCAAGCAACTGGTGTCTCAACCCATTGGACTCCACGATTGACGACCGACCTCACCTCGATGCCGGTTGAGATAGGGGGCGTCCATACCATTAGCAGAGGCCCATTTCGCGGGTGGGCCCCTAGCGCCGAAGGTGAATAACGAACGTTGGCGACAGCGCTCCAACAGCGCGACGGATCGTGCGCTTGACACCGATGTATGGGAAATAGCCATACACGTCCGCCTCGGGACACAGCCTGGCGATATCCCGTGCGTTGAAAAAGTGAAGGTGATCTTTGCGCTGGATACGCCGCGGTGTCAGCCCGACAAGAGCGATCGCGCGAAACAACAGGGCGTAGCTGTTCGGCGTGGTCAGGATCAGCTGGCCGCCGCCCCTGGTCACGCGCTTCAACTCCGCGAGTGAGGCCGCCGGGTCGCGTAGATGCTCGATCACCTCCGAGCACCAGATGAGGTCAAAGCTCTCGTCCGCGAAGGGCAAACGCTGGTTCGCGTCCACCACTTGGCAGTCTTCGAATTCCTTGCTGACGTCAATCGAAGTAACCTCGTAACCTTTGCTGCGCAACCAGTGCGTCTGCTCGCCGCGGCGACAGCCAACGTCGAGTGCACGCTTGCCGTGGCCGTCTGGCACGAGGCGCAGCGCGATCTGCTTGCCTTCGGTAGTCTCGGCGACCGAGCCCTGACCGAGATCGATCGGGATGCGCTTGAGCGCTTCGATAAGGTTCAGCGCCATAGCTCAGAACTCCTCTCGCAAACTATGAGACTTCACACTTGGTCCGTGACGCCCCCCCATTGGCGCAGACGCCGCAATACAGAAAGCGTCGGTACTCACGATCGACCTAGCCGGGGATCGGTCCGACACGGGCAACAGGCTAACCGCGGGGGCCACTCTTGGCCTGCTCAAGACTGCGACTCGAATCGATATCCAAAAAGGTCGATGTCCTTGCGGTGCGCCTGCGCGACGATATCGCGCGTCTCATCGTCATAATAGGCGGAATAGTGAATGCCCGGGCTCCTGATCCCGGACTTGAGGTGGGGCAGCGTCATCTTTGGAAGCCCCACCTTTCGGCATACAACCCCTAGGTTTTCGGCGAGGTCCTCGTACCGGACGACGTAGTCGACGCACAGCTTGCCATCGATGACGTAAAAGCGGTCGTTCGTGTCGAGCCTGCCCGCACTTAGGAATTGCCGGAACAGATTCCTTGCAGTCTCGAACTCGCCGGAAGCAGTGCCTAGCATGCGAATGAGTTCCTTCTTCGGCTTCAGCGTCGGATCGTTGCGATGATTCCAAAAAAATCGGGAAAGCGTACGCTCCCAAGGATTTCTTGCAACGCTGAACTTGAAGTACTCGTTCCAGACTTCGGGCGGCAGACTGCTCTTAATGGTGACGGCATCGTCGTGCTGTCTGTAGTTGCCTTCGTTCATCGCCTTGTGTACCCACGCGCCGGTCTCGTCGCGATTGACGCTATAGTTCCCTAGCGGCGTAACGATGTCCGGACCTGAGCAGTAGTTGGATAGCGCTGCCTCAATGCTAGTACCCGCCGTCTTCGTTGACTTGATGAAGATGTACCGATAAGTGTGGGAGATAATCATGTGCCCTCTGAAATTGCCAGTTTGGTTACGATACTAGCATCGGGTACCGCAATGATATCCGCAGAGCGTCGGCCCGGTCGCCGGCGTACCCTGCGAACCCGGTCGCCACGGAACGGCTTCCCGCGGATGAATCGGACACAGTTCGTCGCCATCGAACCGGAGCCTCGATCGTTGCGCGACGGAATCGGCTGTGGCGATGCGCGAGTTGCGCGCAATTGCTGCCGTCGACCCACTGGCGTGCACTTCCCGGCCTTGAGCAACTGGCGCACAAATTTGATACTATCCGGCGAACCAAACACACAGCCGCCTGCCACGCCGGCTTCTATCGAAACGTTGTCGATTACTGCTCTGCGCACTACAGCGCGTTGCGATGGCACCAGAAAGCAGCTTGTTGCCTCCTAGACTCAGATCTGGGCCCACGCAGCGCCCACTCGTATCGGTCATCATGCCGTGTTACAACGCTGGCCGCTTTCTAGGCGAAGCGGCTGCCTCGGCTCTGGGTCAAACCTACCGCAACGTTGAGCTGATCCTTGTCGACGACGGTTCAAGCGACGAAACGCCGACGATCGCCGCGCAGATCGAGCAAAGCAATCTCGGCCGAGTCACCTTGCTTCACACCTCCCGGCTCGGCCCGTATCCTGCGCGCAATGAGGGGATTCGAGCGGCCCGCGGTGACTATGTCGCTTTTCTCGACGCTGACGACTGGTGGGAACCGACAGCTCTGGAGAAGCTCCACCGTGCGGCAAGCGAAGCAGATGCGGATATTGCCTATTGCGGTTGGCAGAACGTCGGAGCGGGTGTCAAGGCCGCTCCCTTTGTGCCCCCTGAGTACGAACGTGAAGATCCGATCACACACTTCCTCCGAACCTGTCCCTGGCCGATCCATGCTGCGCTCGTCGAGCGAAGCTTGGTGCGCCGCCTTGGGGGCTTCTCCGAACGCCGGTTCTCATCGATGGATTACGATTTCTGGCTTCGCGCACTCGCCGTCACGCGGAAGATCGTGCGTGTTCCTGAAGTGCTCGCCTACTACCGCTGGCACGATGCCGGTCAGATCTCGTCGGTTAAGTCGCGTCAGGTGCTGGACGCGCTGGAGGCCCAGCGTGCCTTCATTCGGGCCTGCCCGCAACTAGTGCGACATGTGGCAGCGGAGCAGCTTTGGGAGTATACGGAGGGCAGAGTTCGGCGGGAGGCATTCCGGGCTCTGTGGAGTCGAGATCTCCGGTCTGCGCACCAGTTGTTTCGGCATATGGCGTGGTCGCGCTCGTTTAGGCTGCGGGAGGTGCCCTACGTCGTAAGCGCGTTGCTGCCCCTTCGCACCTATCGGTGGATCGTCGGTCTTGCCGACAAGGCTGATCGATGAGTGCTAATGGCACTACCGTTCTCATGTACCACCGGGTAGGGGACGCCAGGAACGATTGGGAGGCCCGGTACGCGATCGGCGCGAAAGCTTTTCGCCGGCACATGGACGCCCTGGCGAAGGCTGGACATCGCGCGGTCCCGGTGGAGGCGCTGTGCGCGTCACTGGACGGTGGCCCGCCTCTCCCGCAAGGGGCGTTCGTGCTTACCTTCGACGACGGCTTCCGTGGCGTACGCGAGCACGCGTTACCTATCCTCGAGGAACGCGGCTGGCCGTTTACGGTGTTCCTGGTGAGCGGACTGATCGGAGGTGTGGACGTCTGGACGCGTGCCTCGAACCCAAACGGCCGGACCTATCCCCTGCTCGACGCAGAAGAGATCAGGGACATGCAGCAACGCGGGGTTTCCTTTCATTCGCACACGCGAAGCCACGCGAGCCTGCCAACATTGGACGATGTCCAGCTTGAGGGTGAACTCGTCGAGTCTCGCGCCATGCTTGAGAAACTGCTCGGGCAGGACGTGGCATATCTCGCTTATCCCTTCGGACACCTCGACGAGCGCGTCATAGACGCAACGCGCAGGGCCGGCTATCGCGCCGCGTTTTCGACGCAGCCCGGCTTCAACAGGCGCGATGTCGACCGCTTCCGCATTCGTCGTATCGACGTCTACGGCACCGACACCCCAGCGGTGCTCCTGCGCAAGATGCGCTTCGGCACCAACGACGGGCGGGCGTCGATGCTACTTCGCTACTACGCTGGGCGAGTTGGTGCTCGACTCTCCCCGAAGACTCGCTGAACGATGCTGTTCACCGTCGCGCTGTGCACCCACAACCATGCCGACAGGCTCGTGCGCACGATCGCGGACATCAAGAAGCTGCACATGCCATGCAGCGCGTGGGAGTTGCTGTTCATCGACAACGGATGCACCGACCGCACGCAATCGCTTCTCGCCGCCCAAGTGTGGCCCGCTGGCTGGACCGTGCGCGTAGTGCACGAGACCAAACTTGGTCTCTCCAATGCGCGCAACCGGGCGATAGCGGAAGCCCGCGGCGAGTATCTGATCTTCATCGACGACGACGAGACGCCGGTTCCAGAATGGCTGCAGGTCTACGAGACCCTAGTGCGAAACCATGCGCCCGACGCTTTCGGGAGCCGAATCGAGGTCTTGTTCGAGGGGGAACGACCCGCCTGGCTCGGAGACAATCTGCTGGGCTTCCTCGGACAGCTCAGGCGCTCAGAGACATCAATTCAATTGACTCAGCCGGCCGCCAGTTTCTACGGCGGCAACTTCGGTTTTCGCAAGAGCGTGTGTGACGTTGTGGGCAAGTTCGATGCCGATCTTGGCAGAAAGGGCACCAACAACACGGGGGGCGAAGAGGTCGACTTCTATCGTCGACTTCTGGACCACGGCTTGAAGGTCTGGTGGACGCCGGATGCGACTATCTACCACCGCATCGAAACGGACAAGCTCAAGCGCAGCTACTTCCACGACCTGCACTATCGTCAAGGGCGCATGGAAGCTATCCGTCGCCGTGGCTCGGGTTCCCGGATTCCACCCGCTTACCTGTTCCCGCAACTCGGGAGGGCTATATCCGCGTTCCTCAGACAGTGGCATACAGCCGGTTTGCGTTCTACCGTGCGATCGGAGATGAACATCTCCTATTTCGTTGGCTACATTCACGGATGGATGCTCGGACAGCGACCCGCGACTTTCTAGGTCCGAGCGGCAACCCTAGACCGCCTGTCTGCCCGCCGACAGGCCGAACGACCCGACGTGCAAGCTCACGTTCCGAAACATCCAGCATGACCCGGGCGCCTGATACCCACCACGACTAATGAACACGCTGCCCACGATGCCGGAGGCAGGGGAGTCCCGACGCGAACACCCGAGGCTCGGCGAGGGCACGCAGTCCGAGGGTCGCACGCTCTCGGTACTGATCAGCACGCACAACCGGGCCGAGTTGCTCAAACGCACGCTACGCTTTCTGGACCAGGCGCGACGGCCAACGAATTGGACCATCGAAGTCTTGGTAGTCGCCAACGCCTGCACGGATGGCACCCTTGCGCTCCTTCAATCCCGTATAGGCAGTGGCGGCACAGTTCCCGCATGCAGCGACGCCTCCCAGCTGCCGATGCGCTGGATCGCCGAACCCGCCATCGGCAAGTCGCGTGCGCTCAATTGCGCGATACCAAATATCAGGTCGGAGCTCGTCGCCTTCGTAGACGACGACCACCGAGTCGATCCGTCCTACCTGCAATCCATCTGCAACGCCGCCGTGGCCTATCCGGAAGCCGAGATCCTGTGCGGCCGCATCCTGCCCGATTGGGACGGATCGGAACCCGCCTGGGTGCACGACACAAGCGCATACCGCATCTACCCGCTGCCCGTGCCCCGTTACGACCTCGGAAATCTCCCGATTGCGTCACCGCAGGACCAGACGATCCCTGGCGGAGGAAACATCGTAGTACGGTCGAATTTGTTCGCGCGCGTGGGCGAGTTCGCTACCGATTTCGGCCCGGTCGGCGACAATCTCGGCGGCGCCGAGGATCGCGAGTGGATCGAGCGGGCAATCGCAGCGGGCGCGCGTCTGCAGTACGTGCCGGACATCGTTCAGTACCACTACGCCGATCCCGCGCGCCTGACGCTGAGTTACATCATCAGGAAGGCCTACGAGCGCTCCGCGTCGGTTGTGCGGCTGTCGGCAGCGAATGCCCGGGAGGCGACCGTGCCACGCTATATGCTGGCCAAGACCACCAAGTACCTGCTACTGACACTCGGCTCGCTCGACCCACGCAAGCGCCGTTTTCACATGGTGCGGTTAGCCGCTTCTGTCGGGGAAGTCAAGGGACGCCTCCAGGCGCGAAACGACCTCAAGCGTCACGCCGCGCGCGCGGACCGCTCGGACGCATGACGCGGCCGATTCTAGCGTATTCATGATCCCCAGCCTTCGAAACCTTGGGAAGCTGTCCGACCCGGAGATCCGGGCCAAGAACGTGCGCGCCCTCCGATATGGGGCCAAGGGCCTGTACTGGGACATAGTTCATCCGCGATTGCCGGACCCGATATTCGTAGTCGGATGCTCGCGCTCGGGTACGACCATCCTTTTTGAAACCCTGGGTGCCGCACCCGAACTGCGCTCGCTCGGCGTCGAGATCCCGGAATTCTGGAATAGCCTGTGGGGACCCGGACTCAACGGGTGGGAGTCAGAGGCAGCTGGCGCCGAGCATGCGCGGCCCGAGCATCGTCGTGCGGCGCAGCGCTTTTATTTTCAGCGCCTCGGTACGGGGCAAGTGCTCGACAAGACCTGCATCAACGTAATGCGCGTGCCGTACCTCGTGAAGCTCTTCCCGGACGCCCGTTTCGTCTACATCCATCGCGATGGCCGCGACAACGTAAGCTCGATGATCGATGGCTGGCGTCATGACGGTCATTTCCGGCTGAGCCAGTTCCTCGGGCCGTTTCCCGAAGCGGTGGCAATCGAGAACGGAGAGTTCAGGGAATGGTCGTTCTTCCTGCCCCCCGGATGGCGCGCCTACAACCGGTCGCGGCTCGAGGAAGTCTGCGCGTACCAATGGATCACCGCCAACCGCATGGCTCTCGACGCGGCGCGCGCCCTCGCTCCGGGACGCTGGATCCAGCTGCGCTACGAGGACATCTTCGAGCAACCGGTCGAAATGTTCGCGAGCACATTTGAGCGGCTCGACATTCCGTTCACGAAGGAATTGCGTCGGAGGTGCGCGAACCTCGCGCCGACCAGTATCGTCAAGGGCGCTCCCCGGAAACAGAAGTGGAAAGACCACAACCCGCAGGCGATCGAACGCGTGCTGGCGACCATCCGGCCGACGATGCTCGAACTTGGCTATGACCCCGCTTGAGCCGGCGCCCCGATCGGGCACCATGATGTCTGCGCCGATCTCCGTCGTCATCCCCGCCTACAACGCGGCCTGGTGCTTGCGCCGGGCGATCGACAGCGTGCTAGGGCAGACACTTCCTTGCTTGGAAACGCTGGTCGTCGACGACGGAAGCACCGACGAAACCGCCGCGGTGCTGGAGAGCTACGGCCCGCGGATTCGCGTCATTAGCAAGCCCAATGGCGGACTCTCCAGCGCCCGGAATGCAGGAATCCGCGCCGCCCGCGGGGCGTTGGTGGCGTTTCTCGACGCCGACGACTGGTGGCTTCCGCAGAAGGCCGCTGCCCAATGGAGCCTCATGAGGGACCGGCCCTCGGTCGGATTCTCGTCGGTGGCAGCATGCGTCGTGGATCCCGAAGGCCGGGTGCTCAATGCCTGGCCCCGCCCACGGTGGCAAGGATCATTCCTCGAGCACTTGTTCCATCACCTGGCAGCGGTCGCGGGGAGCGGCTCCGGCGTCGTCGTACGCCGCGAGCTGTTCGATCGTGCCGGTATGTTCGATGAGAACCTGCGCAGCCTGGAAGACGTCGATATGTGGATGCGGCTTGCCGCGGTCTCCGACTTCGATTGCGTCGACGAACAGGTGGTCGTCATTGTCAAGCGTCCCGACAGCATGAGTCGCAACATCGCCGTGATGCGCGAGGCCGCGATCACGGTCATGCACAAGAACCGGCACCTGCTGCAGGAAGCGCGTCGCGGCTCGTATTGGCGTACGGGCATGGCGAGCCTTCTCGCCGACTACGCGAAGTGGCAGTACCGAGCCGGACGCCGCGGCACCGCGTTCGCGGACGTCGCCCGCGCGCTGACTCTCGCACCGCTCACGCGCGGGCGGTTGTGCCTAGGGTTGCTCCGCGACATGGCATTGGGACGACCGCTTTGATGCAAGCAACGCGCCGCCTGGTAGCCTTCCAGTCGGCCCGTCTGCAGCCCGAAGCCGAGGGAAGCAACCATCCATGATTATCCGCGCCCGTGCACCCCTTCGCCTCGGACTGGCCGGCGGCGGCACCGACGTTTCGCCCTATTGCGACCTCTACGGCGGGCTTGTCCTCAACGCAACGATCGACAAGTACGCCTACACCGTGATCGAGCCTGCGCCCGAGTCCGGGCGCGTGCGCTTCGTCGCGGCGGATCGCCAGGAATCCTGGGACGGCGAGGCTGGGGCGCCACTGCCTTTCGACGACCGCCTCGACCTCCACAAGGGCGTCTACAACCGCATCGTGCGCGACTTCAACGCCGGCCGGCCGCTGCCCCTGACGATGACCACGCACACCGACGCGCCGCCCGGATCCGGCCTCGGCTCATCCTCGACGCTGGTGGTGTCGATGGTTAAGGCCTTCGTAGAGTGGCTGAACCTGCCGCTCGGCGAGTACGACATCGCGCGGCTCGCCTACGAGATCGAACGGGTCGATGTCGGCCTTTCTGGGGGTCGCCAAGATCAGTACGCGGCGACGTTCGGCGGCTTCAATTTCATGGAGTTCCACCCCGGTGAGCGGGTCGTCGTCAATCCGCTGCGCATCAAGAACTGGGTCATTTCCGAGCTCGAGGCCTCGTTGGTTCTTTACTTCGGCGGCGTCTCGCGCGACTCCGCGAAGATCATCGACGAACAGGCGGCCAATGTGAAGCGCAACGACGCTGCCGTCGTCGACGCGACGCATGCGCTCAAGGGCGAGGCGCTTGCGATGAAGGAAAACCTCCTGAAAGGCGACTTCGAGGGACTGGTGCGATCGATGCAGGCCGGCTGGGAGGCGAAGAAGAAGATGGCCCGCAGCATCTCCAACCCGCAGATCGACGAGACCTACGAGCTCGCGCGCCGGGCCGGCATGCGCGCCGGCAAGATCTCGGGCGCTGGAGGCGGCGGGTTCATGATGCTGCTGGTCGACCCAGTCCGCCGCATGGAAGTGATCCGCGCGCTGCAGCAGACTCAGGGCCAGGTCGTGACCTGCCATTTCACCAAGTACGGCACCCAGGGCTGGAAGATCTACTGACCGAGTTCTCGCCGCAACGGAACGAGTTGGAGACACCGATGGACCATTCCCCGCAGACGGCGGTCAGTGAGCAACTTCTCGCGACCGTTCGCAATCTCGAAAGCATGGCCAACGACGCCGCGCTGGTGGACGTGGTCGCCACGGTCGCGGCGAAGTGCTGCGAGGCGCTGCGACGCGGCAACAAGATTCTGTTCGCCGGCAACGGCGGAAGCGCCGCCGACGCCCAGCACCTGGCAGGCGAGCTGGTGAGCCGCTTCGCCTACGATCGTCCCGGACTCGCCGCTTTCGCCCTCACCACGGATACGTCGGTGCTGACGGCGATCGGCAACGACTACGGTTACGAGCACCTGTTTGCGCGCCAGGTGCAGGCCGTCGGCGTGGCGGGCGACGTGTTCTTTGGGATCTCGACGTCCGGACGCTCGCCGAACATCCTGTCCGCGCTGGGTGTCGCGCGGGACAAGGGGCTCGTTACCGTCGGGCTGACCGGGCGGCTCGGAGGGCAGATGCCGGAGCTCTGCGACTGCCTGCTGCGCGTCCCCTCCGATTCGACGCCGCGGATCCAGGAAGGCCACATCGCGATGGGGCACGCGATCTGCCAGATCATCGAGTCGACGATCTATCCGAAGGCCTGAGACGTAACGAAATCTCGATGGAAGCCATCATACTGGCAGGGGGACTTGGTACTCGTCTTCGCAGCGTCGTTGCCGACCTGCCGAAGGTGATGGCCCCCGTCGCCGGGCGCCCCTTCCTGGCGCACCTACTGGACCTCCTCGTCGACGCCGGCTCAGCGTCAGTCGTCCTCGCCGTCGGCTATCGGTCCGAAGCTATTCGCGAGCATTTCGGAGAGCGCTACCGCGGCCTGTCTCTGACCTATTCCGTCGAGAGCCAGCCCCTCGGCACCGGCGGCGCGATCCGGCTTGCGCTGCAACGCGTCGTGGCACCCGATGTTTTCGTCGTTAACGGTGACACCTACGTCGAGATTGAATTCCGCTCGATGCTTGCAGCGCATCGTCGGGCGAGGGCCACCATGACAGTCGCCGTCCACGAGGTCGCCGATGCGGCGCGCTACGGTGCCCTTGACATCGACGGCGATCGCATCCGCGGCTTTCTCGAGAAGGGCCGCTGCGGACCGGGATGGATCAACGCCGGGGTTTACGTGCTTCCGCGGGACCTGCTCGAGCGCCCATCGCTGCCAGGTGTGTTCTCGTTCGAGTCGGACTTCCTCGTGCCCGGCGCGGCACAGCTCCGGCCTCTCGCATTCCGAACCGGCGGGCGGTTCATCGACATCGGCGTTCCGGAGGACTACGCCCGCGCGCAAGTGCTGCTCGCGCACGGAGGCACAGTTTCCGGCCAAGGGGAGTTCCTCGCGTGAGGCGCGGCCTCTTTCTCGACCGTGACGGCATCATCAACGAGGACAAGGGTTACGTGCACCGGGTGGAAGATTTCGTGTTCCTTCCCGGGATCTTCGAACTTTGCGCGACCGCACAGCGCATCGGCTTCCTTCCGATCGTCGTCACCAACCAGGCCGGCATCGGCCGCGGCTACTACACCGAAGGCGACTTCACCCGCCTCACGACGTGGATGCTGGAGCAGTTCCGCGCACGCGGGGTCCGCATCGCAGGTGTGTACCACTGTCCGTACCACCCGACGGCTGGCATCGGTGCCTATCGCCGCGACTCCTACGACCGGAAGCCGAGTCCGGGAATGATTCTTCGGGCCTGCGCGGAATTGGACTTGGATCCCTCGGGATCCGTCCTGATCGGCGACAAGGCGTCAGACATCGATGCCGGGCGAGCCGCCCGCGTAGGCTACAACGTCATGCTCTCGGAGGGCACCGGGGCAAGCAGGCTCGAGCATGGGCTGGCGTTCCCGGACCTCAACGCAATCCGTCACTGGATGGAGCACCAGTTTGCGGCCCGGCAATTCGGAGTCGAATGATCGCGCTGACACCACGCGTGTCCGAGGCGCGATGTCGAGTACACGTATTTCCGATGTTGCCCGAACCACTGTCTTTCGCGGTTTTCGCCCGCGGTGCCGAAACGGGCCACGCATGTTCCCATCGTTCAAGCCCGCCGTCGGCGCTTCTAGCGGAACCATGGACCGTGCCGAAAGGCCTCTGTCCACCTGTGGTCTCGCGCTCTGTCGGTTCGACCAGCGGCGCCGGGCTACGACGTGGATCTCAGCCAAGATCTGGCACAATGCGCCTTCCCACATCGGCGCCCAACTTGTTCGCCTCGGCAGCAAGCGAATGCTTGATCTGATGGGCGCCCGCGAGTGGAGCTGCGGTTCGACACCCCGGAGCACCAGCTTCTTTCATGAAACAGTCGGTTTCGTACCGTTT
>Ga0209254_10005816_pt1 | contig 11340 bp, 11 predicted proteins | sample FrelakmetDIP11DI_FD_187148 | JGI IMG/M metagenome (GOLD analysis project Ga0209254, IMG submission 187148) | Freshwater lake sediment microbial communities from the University of Notre Dame, USA, for methane emissions studies - DIP11 DI (SPAdes)... | ecosystem: Environmental > Aquatic >... | reverse complement strand
GCGTCGCGGAACACGTAGGCCGCGGTGAGGACCGACCAGGCCGGGACCTGCTTGGAGATGTCCTGCGGCGCGATGTTGCCGACTTCCAGGTTGTCGCGTTGCAGGGCAACGAGCTCGGTCCCCTGCTTGAACAGGGTGCCCATGAAGTGCTGCTCGATCCTGAAGTCGGCTTCGACGTCCTTGGCGATCATGCGGAACATGTCGGCGCGGATGTCCTTGTCCGAGAACACCGCGGTCATGCGCAGCTGCGGCTTGTCCTGCCCCCAGGCGGGGACGACCTGCGAGGCCGCGAGCGCCGCGCCAGCCTTCAGCGCGGTGCGACGGTCGATCTTGACGTGCATGGTTTCCTCCTCGTTGACGAAAGTCACTGCCTAGCCGGCCGGCTGCGGCGCGAGCCAATGCAGGATGATGTCCGCGACCATCGCGCGGCGGCGATTCACGTCCCCCTTCGCGCCCATCGGGCGCTGGAAAAGGGATCCGAACGTGTACTGGTTGGTGACGTTGAACATGCCCAGTGCGGCGATCGTCATGTGCACGTCGACCGGGTCCGCATCGGCGCGAAACTCGCCCTGCGCCTGCCCGCGGGCGATGACCCGGCCGAGCATCTCGACGATGGGGCGGTTGACGGTGCGCAGCGCCGGGGAGCGCTTCATGTGGCGTCCCTTCGCCTGGTTCTCGGCGACGACGAGCCGCACGAACTCCTCGTGGGCGACGTAGTAGTCGTAGGTGAACTCGACGATGCGGCGGATGGCCTCGACCGGGGTCAGGTTCTCGACGTCGAGCTCGCTCTCGGCTTCGCGGATGTCCGCGTACACGCGCTCGAGCACCGCGAGGTAGAGCTGCTCCTTGCTTCCGAAGTAGTAGTTGATCAGCGCGCGCGTCGTGTTCGTGCGCGCGGCGATCGCGTCCATGCTCGCACCCTCGAACCCGCGCGAGGCGAACTCGGCGATGGCCGCGGCGAGAATCCGGGCGCGGTTGGCGGCCGGCGCCTTGGGCTTGCGCATCGCGGTGCTGCGGTCGGAGGCCAGTTGCACGGACATCGGCGCGCCGGTGGGGACGGTTCGCGGGGAATTTAACAAGGTCGTCAATTCGTGGCAATACGCCGGGGGCCGTTCTGGGCGAATAGCGCCCATTTCGTCCGTCGGATGCAAGGTTGACTCTGGCCGTTGGGTTTACATTCGTCGTGTCCGCCGCCCGACGCGAGCGGCACACCCCGCGGAGCGCGCCATGCAGTTCGACCTGACCCCCGAGCAGCGGATGCTGGTGGACACCGTCCGTCGCTTCGTCGCGGCCGAGCTGCTGCCGCTCGAAGACGAGATCGAGCTGACCGGGCGGCTCGATCCGGAGAAGGCTCGCTCGATCTTCGAGAAGTCGCGCGCGCTCGGCTTCTACGCGATGAACATCCCCGAGCAGTACGGCGGGGGCGGGCTGTCCGCGGTCGACACCATGCTCGCCGAGGAGCAATTCGGCCACGCCAAGGACATCCTGATCCGGCGCGCGTTCGGCAACGTGTACGAGTCGCTGCTCGAGGGCACCGACGAGCAGAAGCGGCGCTGGCTGCTGCCCGCAGTGCGCGGAGAGCGCACCTGTTCCATCGCGATCACCGAGCCCGGCGCAGGTTCGGATGCGGCGTCGATCGCGACGCGCGCGATGCGCGAGGGCGAGCGCTGGAAGCTCTTCGGCCAGAAGCACTTCGTCAGCGACGGCCTGTACTCGGACTTCTTCATCGTCTCGGCGGTGACGAGCCCGCAGGCGCGCCCGCGCCACGTCTCGCTGTTCCTCGTCGACAAGGACCTGCCCGGTGTCACCGTCGGGAACGACCAGCCGATGATGGGGCTCACCGGCACCAGCCACGTCGAGCTGTTCTTCGACGGCGCGGACCTCGGTCCGGAGCACCTGCTCGGCGCCGAGGGGCGTGGTCTCGCGATCATGTACGGCACGCTCGGCCGCGTTCGCCTCGCGCAGGTCGGCGCGCGCGCGATCGGCAAGGCGAGCCGGCTCTGCACGCTCATGGCGGACTACGCCAACGAACGCCAGCAGTTCGGCCGGCCGATCGGCGAGTTCCAGATGGTCCAGCAGATGATCGCGGACAGCGTCATCGAGATCAACGGCGCGCGCCTGATGCTGCTGCGCGCCGCGTGGGAGATCGACCAGGGACGCGACGCGCGCGAGTGGATCGCGATGGTCAAGGTCGAGGCCGCGGAGACGCTCGGGCGCGTCGCCGACCGCGCCGTGCAGGTGTTCGGAGGCATGGGCTACTGCGCCCGGATGCCGATCGAGCGTCTGTACCGCGACGCGCGCATCTTTCGCATCTTCGACGGGACCTCGGAGATCCACCGCGGAGTGATCGCGCGCAGCGCGCTAACCCGGGGCGCCCCGCTGTGGGACATCGGCGCGTAGCACGGGAGGCCGCGCATCCACGCTAGTGTGCTGTCCCGCAAGTTCCGAAGATAAAGGAGCGGATGAAGTCGGCCGTCAGGCAAGGCGCTCGGCCGACACCGTAGCCCGTGCTACGGTTAGGCTGAGCAACACAGCATGGCGGTCGCGTAGTGAACAGTGAGCGCCGCGAACCATCGAGCGCATTTGCGGGACAGCACACTAGTACGGCGACCTGCAAATGACGGAACAGGTCGGCACGCGCAAAACGTTTCGTTGTCCCCGCGAAGGCGGGCACCCAGTGACTTCAGATGACGCTGGATTCCCGCCTTCGCGGGAATGACGCCGAGATCGAATGCACCTTGCGAGTATCGTGAGTCTGTCAACTAGACGGAGGTGCGCATCCGTTCCTTGATCGTGGCAACCACCTCATCCGGCTCGCGCCGCCACCAGTTGCGCTGCGAGAAGATTTCCACCTCAACGCAGCCGTCGTAGCCAGCCTCCTCGACCGCGTGCCGCAGCGCCGGGAGGTCGATGACGCCGTCGCCCATCATCCCGCGGTCGAGGCGCAGGTCCTGCGTGTCCGCGAGCCAGTCGCTCACGTGGAACGAGATGATGCGCCGACCCGCCCGGGCGATCGACTCGAGAATCAGCGGATCCCACCAGACCGCATACGTGTCCACGGCGATGCCGACGGCGTCGTCGGCGCCCAGCGCGTCGCACCAGTCGTTCGCGAGCCCGACCGTCGACAGCACCGAGCGGTTCGCGCACACCATCGGATGCAGCGGCTCGAGCGCGAGCTTCACACCGACGGCGCGCGCATGCGGTACGAGCTCGCCGAGCGCGTCCAGCGCGCGGGCGCGCGCCCCACGAACGTCCTTGTCGCGCGCATCCACGCCGCCGGCGACGAACACGAGGCACGGCGCGCCCAGCGCGGCGGCCTCGTCGAGCGCCGTGCGCACGTCGTCGAGTGCCTTCGCGCGCTCGCCGGGTTCGGGCGACGTGACCAGCCCCGCGAAGCAGTAGCCGGACAGGCGCATGCCGCTGTCGGCGACGAGCTTCGCGGTGGTTGCGATGCCGTGCTCGCGCGTCTTCTCGCGCCACAGGCTGGTGCAGCGCACGCCGTGGCGGCCAAGCGCCGCAACGAACTGCGGCGTGGTGCACTGCGGCAGCAGCGTCACCTGGTGGATGGAGATGCGGTCGTCGGCAACCATCAATAAAGGCCCGGCGTGGCGCCGCCGTCGACCGCGATCGCCGTGCCCTGGATGTGCCGGGCCGACTCCGAGCAGAGGAAGAGCGCGAGCGCGGCGACGTCCTCGGGCTTGCCGAGCCGGGCGATCCCGTCCTTCGCGATCTGCTGCGCCCGCACCTCGTCGACAGTGAGGCCGCTCGCCTGCGCGCGCTGCGCGAAGAGTTGCCCGACGCGCTCGGTCTCGGTCATGCCCGGCAGGATCGCGTTGACGTTGACGCCGTCGCGCTTGCCGAGCCCCGCGAGGCCCTTGGTGAAGTTCGCCATCGCCGCGTTGACCGCGCCGCCGATCAGGAACTCGGGGTCGGGCGTGCGCGCGGCCCCGCCGATGATGTTGACGACGTGGCCGTGCGCAACCTTCAGCATCGGCCAGAACAGCCGGCACAGGTTGACGCAACCGAAGAACTTGAGCGCGAAGCCGTCCTGCCACGCTTCCTCGGGCAGGCCGAGGAACGCGCCCGCCTTCGTCGCTCCGGCCGAGTTGACGAGAATGTCGCATTTGCCGTGCTGCGCCATCACCTGTTTCGCCACCCGCTCGCAGCCGGCGAGCGTGCGCAGGTCGGCCGCGCACACCTCCGGGCGCACGCCGCCGCCGCGGCCGATCTCCTCCGCGGCACGGTCGAGGTTGGCCTGCGACGAGGCGGCGAGCACCACGGTAGCCCCTTGCACAGCGAATGCTGCCGCGATGCCGCGGCCAATGCCGCGGCTGCCGCCGGAGACGACCACCACTTTGCCTGCGACTGCTCCGCTCATGCGTCCTCCTTCAGCGGCCGCGCCAACGCGGCTTGCGTTTCTCGGCGAACGCGCGCGGGCCTTCGCGCGCGTCCTCGCTCGCGAGCATGCGCTGCGCGGCCGGATAGTGCGCCGACATCGCCGCCTCGAGGCTCGGCAAGCCGACGCTCTGCAGCATCACCTGCTTGCTCGCCTCGAGCGCCAGCGGCGCGCACGCGAGCATACCGCGCGCAACCTCCAGCGCCGTGGCGAGCGCCTGCCCACGCGGCACGACGCGATTGACCAGCCCGTTTCGGCGCGCCTCCTCCGCGTCGACGCGCTGGGCCGTCAGCGCCAGCCACATCGCGTGCTTCATCGGCATCTGCCTGGGAAGGCGCTGCAGCGCGCCGCCGCCGAGTGCTGCGAGCCCCACCAGCGGCTCGGGCAGCGCGAACTGCGCGTGGTCGGAGGCCACCGCGAGGTCGCAGGCGGCCAGTATTTCGACGCCGCCGCCGAGGCACAGGCCGTTCACGGCGGCGATCACCGGCTTGTAGAGGTCGAAGCGCTTGGTGATGCCGGCGAAACCGCCCTTCGGGTACTCGTAGTCGCCGGTGACCGCGAGCGACTTGAGATCGGTCCCCACGCAGAAGCTGCGATCGCCCGCGCCGGTGACGATCGCGACCCGCAGATCGGCGTCGGCGGCATACAAGTCGAACGCCCGCGACAGCTCGACGTGCGCGGGCAGGTGCAGTGCGTTCAGCACCTCGGGCCGGTCGAGCGTGATCGTGAGGATGCCGTCCTCGCGATCGACGCGGATGAACTGGAATGCGTCCACGGCCGGTTCCTCCACGCGATCCGTCATCGCTTGCCGACGCCTGCGCGAAACTCCCCGAGCACCTCGTCGATCACCCAGGCGGTGCGTGCCGCACTTGCGCCGTCGCTCGGACAGCGCCCGTGGCCGTTCATCTCGTCGACGATGGTCTGGATCAGCGGCTCGTGCACGAACGGCGGATCGGCCACCGCTACTTCCTCCACCTTGTCGCCACGGTAGATGCGGATCGGGTCGGGCGGGCGGCCGGAAGGCGGCGACAGCGGGGGAAACGTCGAGTAGCGGATGCGGCCCTCCGAGCCCACGATCTCGTTGTACTCGTCGTCCCAGTCGGTGGTGAAGCACCACGAGCCGCTGCCGCAGACGCCCGACGCGAAGCGGAACGACGCGGCGACCACGTCCTCGGCCGGGTACGCGCCGGCCTGGTTCGCCGCGAAGGCGCGCACCTCGGCGATCGGACCGAACACCAAGTCGAGGATGTCGAGCGTGTGGCCGACCGCCTCGAAGAAGATGCCGCCGCCGGACTGCACCGGGTCGAGCCGCCAGCTCCAGAATGGTCCGCGCATCACCTCGAGCGAAGGAACAGCGTGGTGGTGCCGCATCGTCACCATGTGCACCTTGCCGATCGCACCTCCGTCCACGAGCTCGCGCAGCTTGAGGAAGCGCGGCAGCGCGCGGCGGTAGTAGGCAACCCAGAGCGGAACCTTCGCCTTCGCGCACGCGTCGATCATGTGCAGGCACTGCGCGTGGCTCATTGCCGCCGGCTTCTCGACCAGCACGGGCTTGCCCGCAGCGGCGCAGCGCAGCACATAGTCGCAGTGCGAGTCCGTGCGTGTGGCCACGTACACGGCGTCGACGTCCGGCGCCGCGATCACGGCCTGCGCATCGACGTGCGAACGCGGCACATCGTGCTTGGCCGCGAATGCCTGCGCGCGCTCGCCGTTGCGGTCGGCGACAGCCACCAGCGTCGAGTCGCGCGCGCGCAGGAAGCCCGGGCCGCTCTTCTGCTGCGCGACCTCGCCGCAGCCGATCATGCCCCAGCGGATCGTCCGCGCCATGCTCACGCCCTCGCGACGGACGCTTGGCGGTTGCCAGGGAGCAGCAGGGTCTTCGTCATTGCGCTTCCATGCCGGAGGGGCGTTCAATACGTGGCGCGCCCGCCGGAGAGATCGAACGTGAAGCCGGTGGTGAAGCTGCACTCGGGCCCCGCGATCCACGCCACCATGGCGGCGATCTCCTCGACGTGCAGGAACCGGCCCATCGGGATCTTGGCTTTCGCCGCCGCGATGTGCTCGGCCGTCATTTCCCTGAACAGGTCCGTCTCGGTGATGACGGGCGCGACCGCGTTCACCAGGACACCGGTGCCGACCAGCTCGCGGGCGAGCGACTTGGTGAAACCGAGGACCCCTGCCTTCGCCGCGGCGTACGCGGCGATGAACGGCGCGCCTTCCTTGCCGACGATCGACGACACGTTGACGATGCGGCCGTAGCCGGCGGCGCGCATCCGCGGCACCGACGCGCGACAGCAGTGGAACACGCCTGTCAGGTCGACGCGCAGCACCCGTTCCCACGCGTCGAGCGGGTACTCCTCGACCGGCAGGACCGGGCCGTTGATGCCCGCGTTGTTGACCAGGATGTCGAGCCGGTCGAGCGCGTCCATCGTCGTCGCGAAGCCGCGCTCGACCGATGCGTAGTCGCCGACGTCGACGGCCACGCTCAGCGCCGGCGCGAATCCGACGGACGCCTCGTCCGCACCCGCGAGGTCCCGATCCCACACGACGACCCGGCAACCTTCCGCCGCGAGCCGCGCCGCGATGGCGCGGCCGATGCCGCGGGCGCCGCCCGTGACGATCGCTACCTGGCCCCTTAGCGAGCTCGACACGCCAATTCCTTCATCGCGTGGCGGCGGTACTCCCGCAGGATCGCGTCGGCGACGGCGGTTGTACGCAACGCGCTCTCACCCGTGCTGGGACACGCCGCACTGCCGTTGAGCTCGTCGACGATGGTCTGGATCAGCGGCTGGTGCACATGCGGCGGGTCGCCGACCGGCACTTCCTCGACGGCCGCGCCGCGGCGCAGGCGGATCGGCAGGGGCCGCGTCGTGCTGAAGACAACGCGCCCGCGCGAGCCGACGATCTCGTTGCTCTCGTCGTCGAACCCGGCCGCGAAACACCAGGCCCCATTGCCGAGCACACCGCCGGCGTGCCTCCAGCTCGCGGCGATCGAGTCCTCGGGAACGTAGGCGCCGGCCTGGTTGCCCGCGAAACCGCGCACCGTTTCGATCGGGCCGAACAGGAAGTCGAGGAAGTCCAGCGTGTGGCTCGCAACGTCGAGGAAGAGACCGCCACCGGACACCGCCGGATCGACGCGCCACGCCTGCGTGGGCGTCAGCGACGTCCGCGCGAAGTGGCGCGTGGTCACCATGCGCACCTCGCCGATGGCGCCGTCGCGCACGAGGTTGCGCACCGCGAGGAAGCGTGGCAGCGCACGCCGGTAGTAGGCGACCCACAGAGGAACGCGCGCCTCGCGGCAGGCCGCGATCATGGCCTCGCACTCGGCGGCGTCGACGGCCATCGGCTTCTCGACCAGCACCGGCTTGCCTGCGGCCGCGCAGCGCTCGACGTACGCGCGATGCGTGCTCGGCGGGGTCGCGACATACACGGCGTCGATGTCGCTCGCCCGGATGATTGCGTCCGCGTCGTCGTGCCAGCGCGGCACGCCGTGCCTTCGTGCGTAGTCGGCGGCAAGTGCACCGTCGCGGCGCATGACCGCGACGAGCGCCGAGTTCGCGGCCTTCGCGAATCCCGGCCCGCTCTTCACTTCGGTCACGTCACCGCAGCCGACGATGCCCCAGCGAATCGTCTTCATCTCCGCTCCGATCTCGCCATGCGAGATAGTGTTTCCACCCCACACTCGGCGTCTGCTTCCTTCTCGTCGTTGTCCCCGCGAAGGCGGGGACCCAGCGACTTTCGACATGGACGCTGCCTGGCCGAAGCGACACTGGGTCCCCGCCTTCGCGGGGACGACGATTGCCGAGAAGTCGCGCACTCGCGAAGCGCCATGCGGAACGTCGGTATCTACACTAACGGCACCGTGAACTGACGGATCAGCGGCACCGAGTCCGGCCGCACGCCGCGCCACCACTCGAACGCCTCCACGGCCTGCTCGACCAGCATGCCGACCCCGTCGGCGACGGCGCGCGTGCGCCCGGTCTCGCGGGCGATGCGCAGGAAAGGTGTCAGTCCCTTGCCGTAGACCAGGTCGTACGCGAGGCAGGCCTTGCCAAACTGCGCCGCGCCGACCGGCGGCAATTCCCCGACCATGCTTGCGGAAGTCGCGTTGACGACGATGTCGAATGCCTCCCCGCGAAGGTCCGGATAGCCGCCCGCCACCACGCTGCCGAAGCGGCCGAACTCCGCGGCAAGCGCGTGGGCCTTCGCCACCGTGCGATTGGCGATCACCAGCACGGTGGGCTCGGCTTGCAGGAACGGCATCATCGCGCCGCGAACAGCACCCCCGGCCCCCAGCATCAGCACCCGCCGTCCTTTCATCGGAAAGCCCAGGTTGCGCTGGATGTCGTTCGCAAGTCCCACGCCGTCGTAATTCTCGGCGATCGCGCGATCGCCGTCGAAACTCATGCAGTTGACCGCGCCGGCGACTCGCGCACGCTCGCTGCGTTCCGTCGCGTACGCGAACGCGTCGAGCTTGAACGGCTTGGTCACGTTCATGCCGCGGCCGCCTTCGGCACGAAAGCGGTCGACGGCCGGCGCGAACGCATCCGCCTCGATCAGCTCGTAGGTCAGGTCCTGCGCGGTCTGGCGCGCGAAGGCGCCGTGCACGATCGGCGACTTCGACTGCCCGAGCGGCTTGCCCACCAGTCCATAACGGTCGGTCACGCGATCCTCGCGGGCTGCGGCAGCCGGTCCACGGCCGCCTCCGCATAGAGTACCCCGTCGCGCACCATTGACTCGATCTCCGCAGCCGCAAAGCCGAGCTCGGCCGCGACCTCGCGATTGTGCTGGCCCATCAGCGGCGCCACGCGCCGCGGCGTCGCGTCGCAGTCGGAGAACTTGAACGGCACGTTGGCGAGTCGCACCTTGCCCATCACCGGGTGCTCCTGCTCGACGATCATGTTGCGCGCCTGGATCTGGGGATCGGCGATCACCTCGTCGATGCGCGCCACCTTCGAGCACGGCACTTCCGCCGCGTCGAGCGCCGCGACGCATTGCGCCACCGTGCGGTCCTGCGTCCAGGCCCTGACATGCGCGAGCGCCTCGAGGCGGTTCGCGTTGCGGTTCTCGGTGCCGTGGAAGCGCGCATCGGCCGCGAGCGCATCGCCGCCGACCAGCTGCGCGAGCCTCAGCCACGCGTCGTCGACCTGCGCGGCGATCACGAGGTCGCCGTCGCGCGCCGGGAACACGCCGTAGACGGTCGACTGCGGCAGGTCGTGCCCCGAACGTTTGGGGATCTCCTTGCCGGCGCTCATCGTGTAGCACTGCACGGCGTAGTCGTGCATGCTGACCATGCAGTCGTAGAGCGCGATGTCGACGTGGCGCCCCTTGCCGCTCGTCGCGCGTCCGAGCAGCGCAGCACACACGCCGGCCACCCCGTGAATGCCGGCGTACATGTCGGCGAGCGGGATGCGGAACAACGGCGGCGGCTCGCCCGGAACGCCGATCAGGTCCATCGCGCCGCTGCGCGCCTCCGCAATCAGGCCGAAGCCCGGACGTTCCGAATCGGGACCGGTGTGGCCGTAGGCCGACACCGAGCAGTAGACGAGGCGCGGGTTGAGCGCTGCGAGTTGCTTGAAGCCGAGGCCGAGCCTGTCGAGCGCGCCGGGACGGTAGTTCTCGACGAACACGTCGGCGCTGCCGACGAGCTTGTGCAGGAGGTCGAGGCCACGCGGGTCCTTCACGTTGACGCACAGCCCACGCTTGCCCATGTTCTGCTGCAGGAAGTAGCCGCTCTGTCCGGGACCCGTGATGTAGGCATGCACGCGTCCAGCGTCGCCCGCCTTCGGGCGCTCGACCTTGATCACGTCGGCGCCCAGCCCCGCGAGGCAGCGGGAGAGGTAGGGGCCGGCGAGAAAGTGCGTGTAGTCGACGACGCGGATTCCCGCGAGAGGCAGCGGCTGCGTGGACATGGGGGCAGCTTTCGAATGAGGCCTGGCGGGCGCAACTTGCGCCCGCGTTGGCGAGCGTGGCTCAGGCGGCACGGCTCCCACCGCCTTGCGGCGCGTTCCCGCCGAGGAACAGCCGGTTGAGGTTCGGGTCGCCGAGCAGTTCGGCGGCGGGGCGGTCGAGCGCAAGGCGCCCCATCTCGAGCACCAGCGCGCGGTCGGCATACTTGAGCGCGGTGCGCACGTTCTGCTCGACCATGAGGATCGTCGTACCGCTGTCGGCGAGCTGGCGCAGCAGCGTCATCACGTCGCGCACCAGCACCGGCGACAGCCCGATCGAGGGCTCGTCGATCAGCAGCACGCGCGGGCGCAGCAGGAGCGCTCTCCCGAACTCGAGCTGCTTCTGCTCGCCGCCGGACATCGTCGAGGCCTGGTTGTCGATGCGCTGGCGGATGCGCGGGAAGCGCTCCAGCACTTCCTCGATGCGTGCCGGCAACTCGCCGCGCGGGAGCGTGATGCCGCCGAGCTCGAGGTTGTGCCGCACCGAAAGCGACGGGAACAGGTTGCGACCCTGCGGTACGAACGCGATGCCATCGGCGAGCAGCGACCGCGGCGTGCGGCCGTTGATGCGCTTGCCCTGGAAACGTACTTCGCCCTCGCGCGGCACCAGGATGCCGAACAGCGTCTTCAGCACCGTCGACTTGCCGGCGCCGTTGGGGCCGATCAGCAGTGTGATCTCGCGCTCGCGCGCGTCCAGCGTCGTCTCGTTGAGGATCGTGAGGCTCGGCGAGTAGCCGGCCACGACCTTGTCGAACTCGATGATCGAGGTCATTTCATCACCCGCCGTCAGCCCCGCAGGGCCGCCCCAAGGGGCTGACTCCGCCGGCCTCCTTGAAAGGTCGCGAATCACGACCGTTTGCGTGTCGGCCGAGGCGGCGATTCGCCTTGGCGTCGATCCCCGCGCGCTCCGCGTCACGGGGACCCCTCGCCGCAGGGCGAACGCCGCTCCCCCGGGGGGCAGCGAACGAAGTGAGCGTGGGGGTCGTCATCTAGTTG
>Ga0209254_10005815_pt1 | contig 11341 bp, 10 predicted proteins | sample FrelakmetDIP11DI_FD_187148 | JGI IMG/M metagenome (GOLD analysis project Ga0209254, IMG submission 187148) | Freshwater lake sediment microbial communities from the University of Notre Dame, USA, for methane emissions studies - DIP11 DI (SPAdes)... | ecosystem: Environmental > Aquatic >... | reverse complement strand
ATACAATGTCCCGGGCGTCATTACTGGCAAGCCACTTGTACTGGGAGGTTCCCGCGGACGCGGAGACGCTACGGCACGGGGCGGCGTGTTCGCGGTCCGGGAGGCCGCCAAGGCCATCGGCATCGATCTGAAAGGGAAAACGGCGGCAATCCAGGGCTACGGAAACGCCGGCATGTTCGCCCACGAACAGGGTGACGCGGGTGTGGGAGGGCACGGTGACCATGCGCGGCGTGAGGGCCCCTTCCTCCTGGGTCAGGTAGGTTATCTCCACCACCGCATCACCGCTGGCGGGATTCTGCAGACAGAGCCATTCGTGGAAACCCGCTCCCGTATATCCCTCGGCAAAGAACATCTCGGTGGAGGCGGAGGCGGCACCAATGACACAATGCCCTCCCTGCCAGTGGTCCGCGCCCGCGCCCGTGTAATCGAAGTACATGGGGCGCTCGGCGAGGAAGGTGGAGGAAGATGACAGGCTTATGGAGACATCCTTGCCTTGCCCCACCTCGTTGGGGACGTAGACGGTAAGCCGTTTGCCGCCTTCCACGCGGTAGCTCTTTTTCGATGGTCCTCCCTGTCCCAGCCCGAAGTAATATACCGCCTCGACCTCGATGGGAGACGTATCGGAATTCTGGAGCGTGAGCCATTCATCGAAACCCTCCCGTGTCGTCCCCTCGGCGAAGAAGAAGGTTTTTGCGGTAGTGGAAGCCCCCACGACGCAATGCCCTCCCTGCCAGTGGTGGCCCCCGTATCCCCGGTAATCGAAGTACATGGGGCGTTCAACGACCACGGGGCGAGTGGAATCCACGCGGCACGACGCCTGGTACCCGTCGCCCAGGAGGTCGTTCACCTTGAAGGAAGCACGGGAATGGGGTTCCACGAAACAGCCGCCTATGAACCTTTCTCCCTCGTTCTCGATCTGGAAACGGAAGGTGAGTTCCGTCACCTCCCCGCCCGGATTGAGCACGCAGATCCACTCTTCGAAGCCCTCCCCGGTGTAGCCCTCGGCGAAGAAATGGGAGCTGGCAAGCTCCTCCGCCCCCACCACCACGTGGCCGCCCGTCCAGCCGGCGCCATAGCTGAAGTACATTGGGCGCTCGGCCACTATGGTCTGGGGAGAGCTGACCACCATGGCAACGTCCCTGCCCGCTCCCACCGTTCCGTTGACATCGATGGTGGAGCGGTAGCCGGCAGGGATGCTCACGTGCAGGGACTGCGCGGACCCGCCGGCGAAGAGAAACTCGATATCCACTTCGGCTTTTTCCGTGCCGGCGTTCCCCACGCACAGGTATTCCTGGAAACCCTCGCCGGTGTAGCCCTCGGCGAAATAGAAAGTATTCGCGTGCGGTCCCGGCCCCTCCCCATCCAGCCGCAGTATCAGCGGGGTCCTGCCGATGGCCAGGCCGGATACGGTGATATTGCCGGTACCGTCGCGGACCGTAGCGGGCACGGGGCTTTCCGCTCCGTTGGCCGGGTCTATGCGCACCGGGTCTGCCAGGAAGGGATCGGGGACGGTGACGGTGAGGGTATCGGCTGAATCATCAGATTTCCAGGCCGCCAGGGCCAGACCCCCGTCCGGGAGGCGGAAGGTGTGGGCCTCCAGGGTAGCGGGAGCCGAACATGAAAAAGAGGCCGCACCAGGAGCTGGGCATGTCGCTGCGCCGAAGACCTCGGAGAAGGTGGAGTAGTAACCGTAGGCGGGCTTGCGGGTGAAGTCCAGGCGCATCAGGCCGTAGCGGTCCCATTCGTTGAGCCAGGTGTCCCGCAGGCTAAACCAGATGATGCGGTCCGCATCCGTTGAGGCGTAGTTTATCAGGGTACGCAGCATATAGGCGGCCTGGGTGGCTTCATCCACCCCGGGAGGACTATCGGCACAAGTGGTCCAGCCCAACTCGGTCAGCCAGACCTCGAGGTCCTTGGAGGTGTGCTGCGCCACCAGCCAGTGCACGAAGGTCACCAGGTCGCGGCAGAGCTTCTCCTTGGGGCGGTACAGGTCCTCCAGGGGCTGGCCCTGGACCCCGATGGTCTCGGCGTAAGGGTGGTAGGCGATGGCATCTATATAGTCAGCGGCCCCCGCTGAGAGATATTCCTCCAGGTTTGCCGAGCCCAGCCCGGCTACGCCCCCCATGACCACGGTGGCGGCGGGGTCGGCGGAGCGGATGCGCGGCGAGGCCGCGGCAAGCAGGGCCACGTAGGCGGCGGCGTCCGGCTTGGGCTGCCAGAAGAGGTCGATGTTCTGCTCGTTCCACACCTCCCAGGCCGCGACCCGGCCACGGTAGCGGGAGCATACTGTAGATATGTAGTCCCTCCATGCCGGGATATCGGTGGGGGGCCAGTTCCAATCGTGGCCCCCGTTGGCCCAGGGGGGAGAGGTGCCGAGGATGCCCAGGATCTTTATCCCCCGCGCCTCGGCTTCCGCCACCACCCGGTCCGCTCCCGTGAAGTTCCACTCACCCTGGGCCGGCTCCAGGTCCGACCAGGCGAAGCTGCAGCGCAGCCAACCCGCGCCAGCCGCGACCGCCCCATCCAGCTCCGCTTCTACACTAGCCGCATCGAAAAGGCCGATGTGGCTGGAAGCCACCCCGAAACGCTCCCCCACCGTGCCGGGCGCGGGCACGGCGCAGATCCCTTGCGGAGAAGCCGGCCCAGCCGATGCCGGGAGACCGCTTGCGGCGGACTCGGGAAGCGGCATGCCCGTGGATATGCCGCAGGCCGCCAGCGTTATGGCCAGGAAGATCAGGAAACATACACGCATTTGATATCCTCGCGATAAGGCATCCATGCAACATGCGATATATCTCTATATCGGACTTCTCGATGTTTACTGAAATCGCACGGGGGCACGGCGGCGCCGGCATATTGAGGGATATGCGCCAAGCAACTGGGGGAACCATGCGTTCCGACTTCCGGCGGCAATTGTGCGATGAGAAAAGAGCGGGGTGAAATCGCCTCGCTCTCGCGCTTTAGCGCACCGCATGCGGTCGATGTTGATATCCCGGAATCGTTCTCCCAGTGGGACAGCCGAATGAGGCCGTTTGAAGGATCAGAGATGGAAGATCGGCTTGTCGCTCTTCCTCGCCCTCACGTAAACCATGGGAGCGGCCCGATACCTCCACCAGCTTTGGTCCTTGACCTTGACGAAGTGATCCCGGTAGAGCAGGCGCAATGAGAGGAAGTAATAGGTGGGAAATACTGGGAACCCTGTTCCTTTTTCTACTTCAAAACCGGACAGGCTGAGCAGTTGCACGAGCTCCCTGTTGCTGAACTCCCTGATATGCTCGCTGAACTCCTCCTGGCCTTCCTCTTCGATCCCCAATTCACGGCTCAGCTCCTCGAGTTTCTTGGACTCGATATCGAACTCCTCGCGCCTGTCCTCGGGCAGGGAGACACGGATGCGCTCTATGATGTCCTCCTTGCTGAGGTTCACGACCTTCTTGATGGCCGATTTGATCAGGCTCACCGGAATGATCTTCTTCAGCGTTTTCCATATCCAGACGTAATAGGACGCGGTATTGGGAGTGCCCAGAACCAGGATGCCGTCCTGCGTCAGGATGCGGTGTATCTCCGCGATCACATTGCCCGCAAAATCCACATGTTCGACGACCTCGGTACACACCACCACGTCGAACGATTCATCCTCGAAGGGAAGGTCCTGCGCGTCCCCCACCAGGAAATCGAATTCCTTGTCGGGATATCTGGCCGCGGCTTCCCTCTTACACCGCTTGACCCATTTCTCAGAAATATCCATCCCCGTCACCGCGGCGCCCCGCTCCGCAAGGTAGAAAGAGAAGACGCCGTACTGGCATCCGATGTCCAGGACTTTCTTACCGCTGACGTACCCCGCCAGTTGCGCGACCATCTCGGCGCGGAAACCCTCCATCCAATCCTTGCCCTTTTGCAGTACCCCGGAGAGCTGGGTATCGAGGATAATCTCCGATACGGTTTCATACTGGTCGTACCATTGCGCCAGCTTACGCCTTCTTTCCAGAATATCCATGTCCATGGAGGATTTGTCCTGCATTTCCACGCCTTTCGTAACCGTCAGCACATCCAGAACAGTGAAGTAATGTTTGGTGATGATAGCATAATTCTGCCTTCATCACTAGCGCCTGGATGCTTGCCGGCAGGACGGTGGTGAGCACTCTGGTGGTGGCGAATAAGATGGTGTCGTGTCCTACGCGGAGACCCAGCAGCACTTGGGGCTCCCGGCTTCGCTTTCCACGAAGTCCGGGTAGATGATAACATTGCGTCACGGCTTCGGAGCAGACCAAGGGTGGGGAGGAACAACATGTCCGTTTATCCTCGCATCGGCGGAAAGATGGTAAGGCCACCCCTTGGCCTTATGCGGTCGGCATCGGGTCTTTTTCACCTGCACGGCAAGGTCGGCGAGCTGCTACCCCTGGAACGCGTGCTCTGTACCGCCTTCTTCAAGGAACCCGACCGCGTCCCAGTCACCCACTTCCTGCTGGGCGCCGCGCGCAGGCTCACCGGCATCTCCTACGAGCAGTTCTCGCGAGACGCGGAGATGGCGGCGGACGCGTACATCGCCGCCAACGAGCTCATCGGGGGAGATGTCCTGTACACGGTCATCGACCTTTCCGTGGAGGCGGCGGACTTCGGGCAGGAGATGGTATATCCCCCCCACAGCACTGCGCATCCCAACTACCGTAACCCCCGTATAGCCACTCCCGACGATTACGAGAGCCTGGAGGTCTTCGACCCGCGCAAATCCCCGCGCATGAGCATGGGCATCGAGCTGGGCCGCATACTCTCCAAGAAGGCCGGCATACGCTACCCGGTCATGGGGTTCATCTTCGGGCCCCTGGGGGTACTGGCCATGATGCGGGGGGCCCAGAGGCTTTTCGTCGACTGCCTCAAGCACCCGGAGAAGGTCAAGGTGGCCCTGGAGGTCATCACGGAAGTACTCATCGATTACGCCCGCGCCCAGTGCGACACCGGCGTGGACGCGGTGATGCTGGACACCCTCTTCGGTTCCCAGTCGGGCATCTCGCGCGCGCTGTGGGTGGAGATGGAGGGTGTTTACGTCAAGCGCATCACGGACGAGATAAGGCGGTGCGGCGCGCTGGTCGCCCTGCACAACTGCGGCACCGGCCCTTACTTCGACCTCTCTATCGAGTACATGGAGCCGCAGATCATCTCCTTCGCCTACCTGCCCGACGACTGCCGGGACATGGCGGAATTAAAGGCAAAATATGGCAAGAAGACGGCCCTGGCGGGGTTCGTCCCCTCCGACTTTTTGATCATGGAGACTCCAAAACGCGTCATGGAAATAGCGCGCGAGCAGATAAGGGCCCTGGCGCCGGGCGGCGGGTTCGTCCTGGCGCCGGCCTGTGAATACCCTCCCAACGCCGAGCTGGTCAACGCCCTCGCGGTGACGCGTGCGGCTCAGCTCTACGGAAAATACCCGATCAAGTGAAGGTGAGAGGCTATGAGCAACAAACAGGAAATACTTGATGCCATCGCAGCGGCGGTTAGGGTGGGCTCGGAGGATGACGCCTTATCGCTGTGTCATAAAGCGCTCGAGGATGGGATAGAGGCACGCGAGATCATCACCGCTGGTCTCTGCCGGGGCATGCACGAGGCCGGGGAGCTCTACGAGCGCAACGAGTATTTCCTCCCCGAACTGCTCATCGCCTCCGAGGCTATGCACGCCGGTATCCAGGCCCTTGTGCCCTCGCTGCAATCGGCGGAGGATACTGGAGGCGGGGAGACGGTGGTGCTGGGAGTGGTCGCGGGGGACGTACACGAGATCGGCAAGAACCTGGTGGCGGTGATGCTGGAGGCGGAGGGGCACCGCGTCATCGATCTGGGGTATGATGTCGCCCCCGAGAGCTTCCTCGCGGAGTTGAAGAACAACGGCGCACGTGTCCTGGCCCTCTCGACCATGATGACCACCACCCTGCCCAACATGCGCAAGACGGTGGAGCTGGCCGGAGGACTGGACCCCAAGCCCATCATCATCGTGGGGGGAGCGCCCCTGACCGCGGCCGTGGCCGGAGACATGGGGGCCGACGGTTACGAGGACAACGCCGCCAAGGTGGCGGAGCTCATACGAGGATTACTGCGGGACGGGTAGCCCCCAGCAGTTTCGATTTTATGTGATACGTCCCGCATGAGTCAGCGCACGCCTCCCGCGGCGGCCGCTGCCAGGGACTTGCCCAGTCTGTAGGCCTTCTTGCTCTCCCGCCTGGAGAGCTTTCGAAAGATGAGGCGTCCGGCATACTGGTGCCCCAGCAACTCGGCATTGAAGATCCCCCTGGCCATGGAGGCCATCTCCCGCGTGGAAGCATGGAAGAATGGCCGGAGCATGTTGGGAATGACGCCGGTGGTGGTGATAGTGATCGCGTGGCGTTGTTTTTCTGTGATGCGGCTTTCGGGGATGCCTGTGACCCAAAGGATCTTCCTGGTGGGCGCGCACAGCGTCATCACGCACCGTTCCTCGAAGATCTTCATGATGGCGTTCATGTGACCCGAACTCATGGGGCAGGAGAGGATGAATCCATCCGCATCCTTGATCTTACGGAGTATCTCCGCCATATCGTCCTTCTGCACACAGGCCGCGATGTCCGATGAGCTATCTTTCAGGCAGGTCAGGCAGAACCTGCAGCAGCCGATGTCTTTATCGGCTAACCTGATCATCTCCACCTCGGCTCCCGCCTCGGCGGCCCCCCTGGCGGCCTCCCCGGTCAGGGTCGCGAGGGCCCCGCTGCTCTTGGGATTGCCCGTTATCGCCAGTACCTTCATCGCCGTATCCTCCCGTGTGCCGTGGCGCCTTATGCCGGATCAGGCCTGGTTGCCGAGGGATCTCTTCACCAGCTCGATGATATGGAAGTTCTCCAGCCCGGCGGCGTCGGCTACCTTGCGCAGGTTGAGTACGCACAGGGGACAGAGGTAGGCCATGGCCTGGGCGCCGTGCTCCACAGCGTCCTGGATATTACGCTCCTTGATCCTCATAGCCTGGTCGCGGTCCCGGGGCATCATGGGGGAAGCGCAGCAAAGGGCGAACCTGCGGTCGTGTACTCTCTCCACGCGCTCAACCCCGATGAGGCGGAAGAGCTCGTCCAGCTGCTCATCCTTCCAGGGGGTGTAACGTGAGGCGCAAGGCTGCTGGTAGGCCACCTTCATCCCCAGAGGCTTCACCCCGCCCGCATGGGCTTTTACGTAGTCCAGCAGGTGCTCGATGATGTGCACCGGACGGAAGGGCACCTCGACGCCGTAGTCTTCGGCCATAGCAGTAGTGAGCGCGTAGCAGTCATCGTGATAGAAGACGATCTCTTCCGCCCCGGTGGCGGCGAGATTGTCGATCACCCGCTGCGCCCTCTCGCGCACCGGCGTCTCGTAACCGAGATGCACCCAACCGACGCTGCAGAAGTAGTCCCCACCCTTGAGCACGGTGAGTCCTTCGAAGAGAGGTCCATCGAAGAGGCCGGGCACGAAATCCCCGACACTGCACAGGGAGAGAACCCCCTTGCCCGGATCGCCCTCGATCACCTGGCTGGGGGCGTCGGGCATGTTGCGGAAGATGGCCGTGTTCTGCTCGGGGATATCGAGCACGCCCGTCTCCTCCTGGCGCGCGAGGATGAGATCGAAGGGATTGGCCCCTTTTTCACAGAACTGGTTGCAGGCAACACAGGTCACGCACTGGCTCACGATCTCAGGGGTCTCGCCCTCCATGAGCCGCCGGAACTGCTCGATGGCCTGCTCGCGGTCATAGTCGACGTAGGGGCATAGCAACACGCAGTCACCACACAGGTCGCATTTATCCTCGATAAACATCGTCCCTCCTTTGCAACAGCATCATAGAATTCTGAGTATTCTTTCTCTATCCTCGTTTTCCTTGTCGCCCTTATAGTAAATCTCAATAAAGAGAAGTCTGTCTTCCTCCTCAAAATATGCATATATCACCCGGATCCCGGACTGGCTTCCTGTGCCCTTGAGAGAACGGCAGGCAAACCTTCTTACTTTGTATACCCCAGGTTGCTGAAAGCCTATACCGGATATCCTGACTATCCCTCCAGTTTCAACCCCCTGCTTGTGGAAAGGAGCGATACCGGCATTAATAAGGTTGCTCAGATCCTCTTCAAGGGTTCTGAATCTCTTCTTGAGTTTCTTAAGGTCTCTCTGGAATTCGGGTGCATAGAGGATTTCATCAAACTTCATCGTCTCCGTTCCCTCTCACCGTGTAAGGTAAATTGCGATAGAAAACGGATTCATACTCGATGACTCCCCCTTCTTCGGTAGCTAGCCACGGTACATCCCTGTGGGAATACTCACTTATCTGGTTTGCGTTCATATCAGACAGCTTGTTTATTACGCCATCTATCATCATTATCTCGTTTGCGTTCAACTTGCTGAGATCCGGCGCCCTGTGAGGAAGGTATTTCTTCTGTGGATGCTTGTAATACTTACTTTCTACTCTCTCGATCTCACCTTCCTTGATCATCTTTTCAACCAGTTTCTTGAACTCAATCGGGGTTGGGCCGAAGCTGTTTCTTATATAGGTCGCACCAATCAGCTGCTCTTCGTACTTCTCATAGAAATCGAAGTCTATGAAATAGAGCAATTTATAGATCACCGTCTCTCCAATGTTATCTTTCGCTCCTACCTTATTGAGCAAATACAACAAGACTTCCTTGAACTTCGCTATATTCTTCTGCGGAATATTGATCCGTATCTGAGGCTTCCTTGGTATTTTCTTCTCTCCAGGAAGGACAAGTTCCGGTCCCTTCTCCTTGTCCAATAGGTTTTCCATGGAAACGTTGAAGTATCTGGATATTCTCAGCAACTCCTCGGCGGTCACCTTTCTCTCTCCATTTTCTATCTGCGAAATTGTGGGACGAGAGAATCCAAGGGCATGACCCAGATCTTGCTGACTTAGCCCCTCTTCACCCCTTAGGGCTTTTATCCTCTTCCCTATCGTCTTGTTGATCTCATCCATCCTAATAACACCTCCAGATACTATTCTCAGTTATGTTTGAATATCTGTCAATACTATGTTATATATTCCAACGTTGAATAACGAGACCATTCTCATCAACCACCATCCCACGACAAATAATGCAGACAGCATGATATAATCATTTTCGCTCTCAACATGCACTTTCCGGCATCTGGAGGCGTCTTCATGTGCGAATTCTGCAGCAAACACGGTAAGGGCAATCGCTGGTATCTCAACCCCGATAATTTCTCCGATGAGATGATGAAGGATCACCAACGCGTGAAGACGCTGGAGAAAGTAGCGGGATGGGGCATCGAGTACTATATCGACTTCACCTCCAGGGTGACCCAGCTTGCGGGATGGCCGGTCATCGGCAAGGCGGTAAAGGCCGTGATCAACCGCATGGCCCCCAACGAGCACGGCGGCCAGGTGGTCTCCCTCGAGGACTCCCTGCAGCTCCTGGAATACGCCCGGGATTTCGTGCTCCTGCCCTGCGAATGCCGCAAACTGGTGGGGCACCGCGACGACATGGTGTGCCTGAACTTCGGTCCCATCAAGGACCTGCAGAGGCGTTTTCTGCCCGAAGGGCCTATGGAGGAACTGGACCTGGAGGAGGCCAGGGAGATGGTGTTGCGCAGCGACGAGCGCGGCCATTTTCACCAGGTGCTCTACGCCAAGGTCCCCTTCCCCATCTGCATATGCAATTGCGACGCGCGGTACTGTACCTCGCTCAAGCAGCGCTGGGCCAACAACGTGGAGGCGGCCATCTTCAAGGGACATGAGCTGTGCGCGGTCAACGGCGACATCTGCCGCTTCTGCGAGGACCCCCTGTGCCTGACCCGCTGCAGCTTCCATGCCCTCCATTACGATCCCGAAGCGGGCAGGATACATGTGCATGCGGCGGATTGCTTCGGTTGCGGGCTCTGCCGTACCACCTGCCCGCGGGGGGCGCTGTCACTGGTGGCGCGCGAGAGCGTGCCCGCTGCAGCGGGGAGGTGGTGAGCGTGGCGGAGTACCAGGTCAGGGTAGCCACGTGCGACGCGGAGGCCTGTGGCAACCGATGCCAGGAGGCATGCCCGCAGGGCGTGTTCCTCGCCGTGCCCAGGGAGAAAAACCGCTCCAGGCACGCCGCCGATCCCCGCTACCGCATCGTGCCCCGCTTCGCCCATTTCTGCGACGGTTGCGGGGAATGCCTGCCGGTATGTCGGCAGAACGCCATCCGCGTCATCTCCCGCCGCACGGGAGAAGAACTCGCTCCCACGGCTGCGCGTAAGGGATGAGCAAATGGAGTCGAGTAGAAGAACCGCGGTGAAGGAACGAGTAAAGTCGGGCGAGTCAGACTTTTTCGCGGGCGAAAACGGTTTGCTGCAGGTGATTCGAGGGCATCATAAGAATATGTCGTGTTTACCTCAGGATATGAGGAATGATCATTTGCATATTTCTATGCGGAGTTTATATATTGTTTGTGCCGGCAATATTCTCGGCACCCAAGCAGCGGCAGGGCGAATCGGCTAATAAGAGGAGGGATCACGCATGGCATTGACCTACGGAACCGACGAGTGGAACCAGGCTTACGACGCGCTGGTAAAAGAGAGGCTGGAGAGCCAGTCCAAGCCCTTTGTGATGGGTACCCCGGAATGGGTGGCGCAGTACGAGGAGCTCATCCAGAACGACGCGGAGTACAAGGAAGCAGCCAAGGACTGGGAGGGCTCAGTGGTCATCAAGATCCTGGCCAAGCCTGAGATAGGGCTGGATAAGGATCTCTACATGTTCATGGACCTGTGGCACGGCGACTGCCGCTTCGTCAAAATCGTTCCCGCCGATGTGGGGGATGCCGCGGATTACGTCATCACCGGCGAGTACGAGCGCTGGCGCTCGGTCATGGCCAAGGAACTGGACACCATCAAAGGGATGATGCAGGGCAAGCTCAAGCTCAAGGGAGACCTCCCCACTATCGTGCGGGCTGTCAAGGCGTCAGCGCGCCTGGTGGATCTCTCAGCCTCCACGGAGTGTAAGTTCCCCGACGAGCTCGACCCAGCGGGCATGGAAGAGCTGCGTGCCCTGCTGAAGAGGGCCGAAGACGAACTCGGCATCTAGTCGAGGTTTTTTATATCGTCTCTACAGGTTCCCGGGCATGTAGCCCGGGAACCTGTTGCCGGGGCAGAAGAACGTAGCTTGCGGAAGCCGGCGCGTTTCTCATCGTGAAATACTGGGGCAAACGTCCCCGGAAAACAACCGGAGGTGGTTTACATGGCCTATGACAAGGACCTTTCGTTTATCTATAAGAACTACACCAGGATGGTGTACGGCATCAACTCCGTGAGGGATGTGGGCGCCGAGGTCGATCAGCTCAAGTGTTCCAAGGCCTTCATCGTCACCGACAAG
>Ga0209254_10005814_pt1 | contig 11343 bp, 9 predicted proteins | sample FrelakmetDIP11DI_FD_187148 | JGI IMG/M metagenome (GOLD analysis project Ga0209254, IMG submission 187148) | Freshwater lake sediment microbial communities from the University of Notre Dame, USA, for methane emissions studies - DIP11 DI (SPAdes)... | ecosystem: Environmental > Aquatic >... | reverse complement strand
TCGTGGTTGAACAGGATGCCGTTGCAGGCATACATGCCGTAGGCCTCGCGGTAGTTGACGGTGATCCAGTAGGCGTAGAGCTTGGCGACGGCGTAGGGGCTGCGTGGGTAAAACGGCGTGGTTTCCTTCTGCGGGATTTCCTGCACCTTGCCGAAGAGTTCGGAGGTGCTGGCCTGATAGAAGCGGGTCTTCTTTTCCAGGCCGAGGATGCGGATCGCTTCGAGCACGCGCAGGGTGCCGATGGCGTCAGAGTTGGCGGTATATTCGGGTTCCTCAAAGCTCACCGCGACGTGGCTCTGCGCGGCGAGGTTGTAGATTTCGTCGGGCTGCACCTGCTGGATGATGCGCAGGAGACTTGAGGAGTCGGTGAGGTCGCCGTGGTGCAGGATGAAGCGGCGGTTGGTCTCGTGCGGGTCCTGATAGAGGTGGTCGATACGGTCGGTGTTGAAGAGCGAGGTGCGGCGCTTGATGCCGTGGACTTCGTAGCCCTTCTTCAGCAGAAACTCGGCGAGGTAGGCGCCGTCCTGGCCGGTGACGCCGGTGATGAGGGCTTTTCTGGTCATGATGCTTTGTTGCCTTCCAGATTCAGACTGATAGGGAATGGCCGATCATCCAGATAAATGAATTTCGAGGCCCAGTCATCGAAATCATGATGGTCGCAATTGGTGGGATCCCACGGCCTGACTCGGAGAAATCCGCCTTTGGAAAGCAGACTGGAAAGGTACTCCTTGTTGAAAACGCCATAATGAAAATTGAATTCATAGTTCTGTCCGCCCATCAACGCCGGAGCTATCGCGTTGATCTGCTGTCCCGATGCCTCGTAGATCGCGATGATGTGGTCGAAATCCGGTACTGAAATGCGCAAGATGCCATCCGGCTTCAGCACGCGAGCCATTTCATGTATGACTTCAAGCACCTTGTTGCGTGGGACATGCTCGAGTACATGGCTCATGTAAATCATGTCCAGGCTCGAATCTGCAATCATGCTCAATCGGAATATGTTTTTGCTGACAATATGGACGTGGGGCATAGGGCGAGCGTCCAGATTGATGAATTCAGGGCTATGGATTTCGCCACAACCGATGTGAAGCAGCCGTTTTCCGTCAAGAGTTGAAGGGAAATGGCGGAGCTGCCAATTCCACGCCAAATTGCGTATTGGCTGGTATAAGTGAACTCTAATGACCTGTGTCATTCCACCCATAATTTTCCCTTAATTACGATTAGTCTCTAATCCAGCCAAATACATAGCCGGTGAAATAAGCCGCATTCATTTCCAGGCGGAGCGAGTAGTCTGCGCCATTGCTGAAGCGCGCCTTAACAGCCCGAAAGTAGGCGCGTATAACCTGCGGCCAAAGATACCCAGGCGGCATACGGGAACCGGATCCGCGCTTGAGGAAGCCCTGCATCCGCCCCTGGCGAAAGTGCAAATCGAGAAAATAACTGCGCCGTAGCTTAGGTGTCTGAATACGGTGTTGAATGATTGCATCCGGAACCCAGCGCACGCGGCATTCGTTCGCCAGCAAACGGCGGTAGATTTCCGTGTCCTCGCCCCCTATATTGGCCGCACCCTGTCGACCCAGTCGTGCATCAAAATAGCCGATGCGCGCGAATACGCTGCGACGAAATGCAAAATTGCCGCCAAAGATCGGCGTGTCGCTTTCGGTCAGCCATCGCGCCTCGCCGTGGTCGAGCTTGCCGAGAAATCCCAATAGTTCATCCTGCAGCCAGACTGGGCGCTCGCCATCCTCAAAAAACACTTCGATCCGACCGCCCAGCGCATCCGGCTCATAAGCCAGCATCGCCGCTTCGAACGCCGTCAGCCATGCCGGATCGGGGGTTTCGTCGTCATCCATGAAAACGATGTATTCGCCCCTTGCTTCTGCAAGGGCTCGGTTGCGAGCGTTGGACAGACCGAGTTTTTCCTCGCGCACGACACGCACCTCTGCCCCTTGTGGCCGCCAATTCGGGTCTGCCAGAATCTGTGGCGTCGCGTCGTGGCTTGCATTGTCGACAACAAGAAATTCCCAGGACAGGTTTGGGGCACGGAGATGCCTGAGGTTTTCTAGCGTCCTCAGGAGCCGGTCTGCGTGGTTGTGGGTGCACAGGGCAACCGTAATGAAGGGGTGGCTCACGATGCTGCTTGGTTGTCAGAGATGCCAAGTCGTGCCAGCACCCTCTTGGCACCGTACCGCAGCATGTGGCCAAGGCTGCCATCGTTGCTACCCAGGTTGATCTTCCGGCCCAGCTGTCGTGCGGTGTCCGTGCCGAAGACATCCAGCCGGCGCAGGCTGAAGCGGTCGACGTTGCGCCGATTGAAGCCGGGTTGCACCGAGAATGCGGCACGGTAGCCAGCCGCCTGCGCAGCAAGCAGAACGCGCTCGTCATGGTGACCGTAAGGGTAGGCAAGGTAGTCCACCGACTTGCCGAGCAGTGTCTGGAGATCCGTGCGTGCACCAGCCAACTGGTCAGTCAAGGCAGCATCGTCCAATGTCGGAAGGCTGGCATGCGTGCGTGTGTGGGAATGAAAGCTGACGCCTTGATTGCTCAACTCGCGGATTTGTTCAGCGGTCATTAATGGATAGGTCGCGCCGCTGGGGTTGTGCGTTGTGCACCAGTGGTCGCGTTCGCCGATCAGTGAAGAAACCAGAAACACCGTTGCAGGCCAGCCAAGCTCGCGCAACACCGGGGCAGCGTGTTCATAAACCCCACGAAACCCGTCATCGAAGGTGAGCAGAAAGGCACGCTCCGGCAAATCGCTTTTGCCGTCCAGCCAGGAGAAAAACTGCGTGATGGAGATGGCGTGCCAGCCCATACGAGCCAGCGTGCGCATGTGTTCCGCAAAAGTGGCGGGGCTGACGCAATATTTGCGTTCCCAATCATTATGGGCATCGCCTATGCGGTGATACATCAGGACAGGCACGCGTTGTGCGGTGGCGTTTATATTCGGCATGTTCATGCACGACTCGTCTTGGTACGGTCAACTGTTTTCACAAGCCGACAAAAGAGTGCGTAGGGCAGAAGCGCTGGCAAAAGGTACTTGAGGTCACGTATTTTCCAGAGGCGCTGAATCAATGCCACACGGAAAAGTTTTTGTGCATCGATCAAGTTCCGCTGCCAGTACGCGCGATAAGCTTCACGCAGCAAAAAACCGTCGGATAGCTCGAGTACTTTTGCAGCTGGCAAATGGGCGAGTCTTTCAGGGTGGTATGCCACGAAATCCCGACGCACCTGCAAGGCGTCGAGTACCTGCTTCCACTTTGTCTTGGAAATCTGCCCCTGACCATGCCAACGGTAGAAGGCTAGAACCTCTGGTACACGAACCATCCTCTGGGTGTGAGCGTAGAGCCGCAACCAGAAGTCATAATCCATGGCCGAAAAGCAGCGTTCGGAGAACCCGTTAACCGCGTCAACAGCTTCGCGTTTTACGAGAGCGGCGTGGATGGGCCAAGGGCAGGTGCGCATGAATTCCGCTGCCGTATCCATTTGAAGATAGTCGGGTGGGACATAAGGATCCGTGCCCGGCGCACCCTCGCCAACATTTTGCCACCCGCAGTAGGCAATATCTGCCTGATTCTCGTAGAGTACCGAGGCCAGTTTAGCCAGGGCTTCAGGTGCCCAATAGTCGTCAGCGTCAAGAAAGGCAACCCATCCCCCACTGGCGTGTCGTAGGCCATTATTCCGCGCAGGATAGGGTCCCATGCGGTGCTGATACAGCAAGGTGATCTTTGGCGAATAACGTGCGGCTAGGCGCTCGAGGATTTCAACGCTGCCGTCAGTCGAGCCGTCATCAACAATGATGAGTTCGACATCCGGGTAGGTTTGGTTCATGACGCAGGCCACCGCCTCTTCAACATACCTGGCTGCGTTGTAGCAGGGCATGATGACACTGATGCGGCTGGGTATGAATGCGTTGGTCATGATGGGCTTATTTCAGCAGGCCACGTGTCTCGGGTAAACGATGAAGCAAAGTGTATGCCCACCGACGGCTGTCATGAATGTGGGGCTGTTTCAAAAGTGGCACCCGTTTCCATGCAGACAGGTCGTGTCGGTGACGGAGCCAGCGCCAGGTTGGTACGGTGAATCCTGTTTTGGGGCGATTCAGAACACTGTCTGGCAATGGCCCGGCAAGAACCTGTGGAAGCATCGACTTTCCGTCGCCAAGCCGCTTGCTTGCGGCAAGCCCGATGACCGCTTCGGTCAGGGCGCTGTCGACGAATGGAACGCGAATTTCCAGGGAATGGGCCATGCTTACCCAGTCTGAGTCGCGCAGCAACTGGTTGCGCATATAGCGCACGGATTCAAGATAGGCAACCTGCTGGAAGGCGTTGAGCCCGCTGATGTCGTCTTGTAGGGCTGCATCTTCCGCCGCAAGTGCCCGTAGACCTTCTTGGAGTGCGTCCCGATTAAGCACGTCACTGAGTTCCCAGGGCATGAAGGCTCCTTTGGACAATTGGTAGGCGCCTTCGGGGGTGCTGCCATATTGCGGTATGCCCGCATCATTTGCTGGCCATTTGAGCCTGGGCCCCAAAAGGCTATGAAGGTACCTATATGCTGGCGCCGCATGCCGCCAGGGTGAACGCGTCGCTTGTTTCATGAGCGTGGGCACCTGATGAAAGCTGGCATATCCGCCAAGTAGTTCATCACCTCCAAGCCCTGAGAGCGCAACTTTAAGCCCGGCAAGCACCGCCGCACGACTGACCAGCCAGGTGTTGATGCCGTCGACTGTCGGTTGGTCCATGGCTGCAAAAAATTGATCAAGTTCATGATCTAGTTCCCCGCCGGCAAGGCGAATGCACTGGTGACGTACATCTAGTTGTTGCGCAACGGCTGCGGCAAGTGGACATTCGTCGGTTCCTTTCCCGACGAACTCGTCGAAGCTCAGCGTCAGCGTTTGTAGCGGGGCGGCGGCGGCTTCCCGCGCGAGCCCAACCAGGGTCGATGAGTCCAGACCGGCGGAAAGAAAGGCGCCCACTGGAACATCTGCCAGCAGGTGGGACTTCACACTTTGCAGCAGGTGTTCTCGCAAATAATCACGTTCCGAGCCGCCTGGAATAGCATCAGCGCGCTGTGTTGCTCGCTGCATGATGCCCGCGAAGTCCCAGTAGCGCTTGGGGCGCGTTGCACCTGTGCGCGCCACCTGCAGCGTGCTTCCCGCAGGCAACATCCGGATACCCCGTTGTAGCGTGAACGGTTCGGGTACTGAGCCCCAAAGCAAAAAGCCAACGACGCCTCCGGTGTCGGGGGTGCAATAGACCTGTTTGCCGGCCTTTAAAGCTGAGACCTGCGAAGCGAAGCGAAACGTCTTGCCGTCGTCGGCGTAATAAAGCGGCTTGATGCCATGTGGATCGCGCGCAAGGAATAATGTGCTTGCATGGGTGTCCCAAAGGGCAAAGGCAAACATGCCGCGTAGTTTTTCCACCATGGCCGGACCATCGCGCCTATACAGATGGAGTAAAACCTCAGTATCGGAATGCGAGTGAAATAGGACTCCAGCGTTTTCCAGTTCCTTGCGAAGTTGCGGGTAGTTGTAGATTTCACCGTTGAATGTCACGGTGTATCGGCGATCGGCGCTGTGCATGGGCTGCGCGCCCGCTTCTGTCAGGTCGATGATGGCGAGCCGCCTGTGGCCCAGCCCAAGCCGCCGGTCATCGGTCATCCAAAGTCCTGCGCCATCCGGCCCGCGGGCCTTCATGGCGTCGCGAGTAAGTTTTACCTCATCAGGGTCAACGGCTGGTGCTTGGGTGGAGTAGGCAAAGATGCCATTAATCCCGCACACGAATGTTCATCTCCTGAAGGGTTTCGCGAACAGCGCGCAGGTAGCCGTGGCCGAAGCGCTGATCAGGTTCGAGGTAATTACCTTCGGCCCATTCGTTCCATGCCTTGATGAAGACGATATGTTGTTCAGGTTCATAGCCCTGAACCAGTTTGATGGCTCGTTGCAGTACCGTTTTGAAAAGTTCAGGCGTGGAGTCATGCAGGACTAGTCCATTCAATCCTGAACGGGGAGTGTTGTCCCAATTGGGAAGCACCGTAGGGTACTCAACATATGGCGGCGGGTTCCGGCGCGTCAGGCCATCCATGACTTCCGCATAGTCAAATACGGTCAACTTATATTTGTTGCGGGCCAGTTGCATCCGTAGCTTGAGCCATGGATATCGCCAAGGGATGTGTCCATTCTTGCTTGGCATGGGTTGCCAGGTCGCGGCGTCGAGGCCGTAGCTGGAGGGGTCGATGGCCATGAGTCGGTAGTTGACCCCAACCAAATGTAAGCCCCTGAGCCCCGCCAGCTGGGCCAGTTCGCGCCAGAAATCCATGACGCGCTTGATATCCGGAATGTCGGGTGGGTTGTAAATGAGAAACATGGGCTTTCCGTCCACTTTGATATAACGCGGATCGGTAAAAGCCTTGAGCAACCACTCGAAATGCTGTTTGTGATCCTCCATTCCGGGATAGGTCTGCTCGATCAGGGTGCGATCCGCCACGCCTTGCCAGATGTTGCTCCAACTGTGATTGGCCCAGCACAGACAAAATGGAAAGTCTGGCTCACCACTGGCCAGAATCTCGTTGACTGGTCGCTCAAGAATGCGGCGTCCGCCAAACCAGTAGTGGTAATAGCAGAAGCCCGCAATGCCATATTCGCGTGCGAGATCTGCCTGGGCGTGTCGTACCTCGGGCAGGCGCAAGTCATAGAAACCCAAGTCCGCGGGTATATGGGGTTGGTAATGGCCGGGGTAAAGCGGTCTTGCCTTTGCCGAATTGGTCCATTCCGTGAAACCTTTACCCCACCACTCATCATTTTCTGGGGTGGGGTGGTACTGGGGCAAATGGAAAGCGATGACTTTAGTAAGTGGTTCGTTCATTTACGAATCTGCAATCGGGACCGTGGGTATTGCCAAAATGTATTTCTGTGATGCTGGTAAGCAGGTCACGTCAAGTCATATTGTGCCCAAGCCCAACTGCGGGCAGGGACTGCTTTGACATTGCTGGTGTTCGGCGTACGCCAGACAAGATCTTGCGGAACAGCAGTCTGGAATACCAGGCGCAGATCTTCACCGGTGGGATTAACGACCAAACATGCCCAGGTGTCTTGGTGCGCAAGATCGATGAGACGCATTCTGGGATCTTCCGGACTGAGACGGGGCAGTTGCTTGCGTCGCTGTGATATTTCAGAGTTGCACCCCAGCACTGCAGGTGGCAGACCAATACCAGCGTCAATCATGTCGAGCGCCGCTTCCGCGAGTTGTGCGAGGTACTCGTCGCTCGGCTTATTTGTATAAGCCTGCTGGAGACCCTCTACCCAAAAGCCGAGGGAGTCGCGGCTATCCAGGTTCTCCTTCCAGTACCTGGTGATATGGCTCTGAATTGTGAACTGGATCGCACCGCTTAATACTTTGTCGATGTTATCCGACGGAAAACATTGTTGGTGGCGCGCAAGATCCAGCACATGCACGCTTTGGTAACGATGGGAGTAACCTTCCTGGCCAAGACTGCGATCCACAAAGCCACCGGGCATATTGAATCGTGGATAGACTGATTTGATCCGGTGCCAATTCGGGGTTAAGTATTTCCAGGTCAGACGTTTCAGTATCCTTAACGGCAGGCTGAGTGCCGCCTGTTCCTTTTTTGGTAAAAGAGTGAGGCCGATCAAACGCATCAGCGGTCTATACAGCCAATCGGCTGGTTGTTCTTCCAGTACAGCCCGGGTGGCCGCCCGGGCTGAGTTAACAAGTTCGACATGGCGGTCATCCCCGGTAATTTGACGATAACGCTCCAGGGCGATGGTGGAGTCCATGTGCGTATTAAGGATTAGTAGATTGGCGCTGGATTTTCCGAGCCAATTGCTGGCAACCGTTGTGAATGGATAGTGGCGAATGGACTCTTCAGACAATTCCAGTGAGTCATGTAGGAGCCATGTGCCTTCTTTTGTCTGGTCAATTTGCTTGGCAATGAAATCTGTCGCCTTGCGAAGGGATTGCAGCACTGAAGGGTCGGGATTGAGTTGAAGTTCGGCCGACAGGAGGTGAATGGCGCCATTGACCAACCGGTTATGCGTTTCGTATAGGTCTGTCCATTCGCCGTGACGAAAACCGCCATCGGGTTCTTGCCTGGCTACGATACTGACAACAATCTGCTTGCGGAGTAGGGTATACAGAGCTTTGTTGGTTAAGCGGCCAAGACCGTCGATTATCAAATAGAGAGCATACGCATCCAACTCGTCGCATATCTTGCGCTTCTTGGGCCATGCCCAATGATTTCCGTAGATGTGTCCGTGCACCAAGTGAAGGTAGAGCTCTGCGGGCGATTGGATCGTTGTGTGGGATGCATAAATGAAATAAGGCTGCAACTCTACAGTCAGAGTTGAATTTAAGTCATTTAGCCAAACTTCAGATTTACCCGTGAAGCGCCAGATTATCCCGTCGAACGACTGTAATTCAGGTAATTTGAATGTAACTGCAGTCGCCTCAGGGGTGATATCGAGATCGCACAAACTGGGCGTTGTTTCGGTCGTGATGCGTTCATGTTCATCCAGCGTGCGCGAGCTGGGTAAACAGGGTATCCAATAGATTACTTCATTGCTATTTGACCGGAGCAGCCAGCCACCCAGTTGGCAAGCTTTCAGATGATAGTCACCCATCAGCCTGATCTGCACGGTGCTATTGTCCGGCTGTGCGACGCGGATGAACAAACACTGTGCGCCACTCTCCGCGAAGTCGTCGCGGACAGTCTCGGTATTATCCTGAACCCAACGTGAACGTACGACGCCATGTATGCGTACCACTTCCTCGCCCGTTGTGGCATTCAGGAGTTGAGTCAGATCAATGTGACTAGCCATGGAAGCTACGAAGTAAGGCGAAGTAGTTTGCGCCACCGCTGTGCTTCCACTTGAAACGATGCGCTGGGGAAGAAGAGGAAGGCAGCGGCATAAATCAATCCAGCGCCACCACCTGCAATGATGATGTAGGCGGCGGGGTGCGCTTCACGCGTTCCTGCGGGGAGCACGCTGTGAATGGCGGCCAACGCCACAAGCAGCAAAGCATTGAGTTTGAGGCCGGGTGCCAGCGCGCGCCCCAGGTCAGAAAATCTCGTGGGGAAACAACGCGTAGCCAAGTAGTACATGACGGGAGTGGAATAGGCTAGGCCCAGAAAAATACCCAAGGCCGCACCAGGGATGCCCCATGCCTTCAGCCCAACATAACAACCTATGGATACGATGATGCCTTGGGAAATATGCACCCAGACTTCTCTTCCTAAACGGTTCTGGGCGGCGAGCACCGCGCCGCAGGGATGGCCAATACAGATAAACAAGCCAGCTAAAGAGACTATGCGTAATGGATCGGCGGCTGGCAGCCATTTTTCTCCATAGACAAACAGAATAAAAGGTTCTGCCATCCACGCGAGCCCGATGTAGAGCGGAAGCGTGTACAGCGTCATAAGCGAGATCATCCGGAAGAACAGGTACTTGGTTTGGTCGGAGTTGTCTTGCACTTTGGACATCGCCCGGAACACCGCGTCATAAACAGAGGCGCTGACGGTAGAGAAAGGCAGCCAGGCTAGGCTTTCGCCCTTGTTGAACAGGCCAACAGATGATGGGCCGGAAACTCGGCTGATGATGGTGTTGCTAGCGTGCTTGGTGAAATAAGAGGCAAGATCATTCAATGACACTTTTAAGCCATAAGCCCCAAATTTACGCAACGTGGCCATATGTATAACGAGAGTTGGCCGGCGCTCGGTGACTCGATCCAGCATTAATAGGGCAATCAAACTACCCAGGATGCCCGAGAACGTCAGACTCCAAACCCCCATGCCAACACTGGCCATCGTGATACTTGCCAGCCCTGCAATAATTCCAGAGATTAGGCCGATTAGTGCGTTCTGCTTAAACCGCATTTCTCGATGCAGCCAACTTGCTCGGGTGTTAACGAACGGCCTTACCAGGAAGCTGATTGCCGAGACTCTTACGAGATCCGAGTAAAGCGTATTCCCAAACGTATTGGCGATAAGTGGCGCGGTTAAATAGAAGCCAAGGTAGATGAATACGCCAATTATTAGTTGAGCTGTGAATACCACATTGAAGTCGTGCTCTGTAGCTTCCTTGGCACGAACCAAGGCCTGCCCCATGCCGCCACTACTAACCAGGCCAACAAAACCAGTGAATATCTGGATGGTGACGATCAGGCCAAAGTCTGCAGGAACCAGCAGGCGCGCAAGGACTATGCCGAAAATGAATTGGAGGACCTGGTTTCCCAAGTTGCCCGCCAACAACCACTTTGCACCGTTCCGAATGGAATTCCCGAGGGTCATGGCAGCCACACAGACTCAATGCTATTGGAGCGACAGCCTCGCTTGGTTAGAGCATATTTATGCTTAATGAACATTATTTGACTTCATTCGGGGGGCGAGTTGTTTTTCTTGAGGGCAAGTCATGAATGACCATGGTATCGAATGACACCTATGCCATGGACTCCGTGATTCCCGTTTAAGTAAGGTTCTGCTGCAAGGGTATCTGCCAAACACTTGTTTGAGAAACCTGCAAATTCCAGGGCGTTATTCCGGCAAGATCTAACTGTGAGACTTCACCCATCAAATTGGCTGCTTGCGCATAAGAAGGCCGGTCCGAATTGTCAAGCATGATTGCTCCGCCCGGCTTTACCTTTGACAACGCGCGCTCAAAACATGCCATTCGTGCTCGCCCATCGATAACCACTAAGTCAAGACTCTGGTTGGGGCAGTTATCGATGGCTTTCACGTAGGATTCGAAACATAAGCCTTTGTATTTAGTTTGGTATGAGGCAAATCCCAGGCTGGAGGTCTCACATGGCTCGGGCTTGTGTAACAGCAATTCGCAGTTCGTAATGCCCCGCTTGGCAAGGATCTCCTTGACCAGTTCGTAAAAACCTTCGTCATGTTCGACCGAGACTACGTGTTGAACATGCTTTGCCAAAAAGAGTGTTGATCCACCTGCGCCATATTCGAAAACGCGCATGTTTGGCTTGAGGTAAGTATCAAGCCAATCGATCGCTCGAAACGTGATCCAAGGCACCTCGTCGTAAAGTGGGCTGTGGCCGGGGAGCAAAGAACGCAGCCAGCGGCTGGCATATGGCAGCTCCTGCGGGTGTCGTATCAGCACGCTAGCCATGTCAGCAAGTTTTTTGGAGGCTGTAATTGGGTTCATGATTCGAAATCGTTTAGTTCATGTCTTGTTAGGGGCAGGATCAATGCTTTAGCTCGCGGATGGCCTTGGCCGCCAATCGAGGGTAAAGCATACGGTGGTAGCGGAACTCCCCGATGAAATGGACGAAGGTGGCCTGTGCTGCTTTTTCACTGTTCAGGTTTGTGAAGACC
>Ga0209254_10005813_pt1 | contig 11343 bp, 11 predicted proteins | sample FrelakmetDIP11DI_FD_187148 | JGI IMG/M metagenome (GOLD analysis project Ga0209254, IMG submission 187148) | Freshwater lake sediment microbial communities from the University of Notre Dame, USA, for methane emissions studies - DIP11 DI (SPAdes)... | ecosystem: Environmental > Aquatic >... | reverse complement strand
CCCGCCGGCGCGGCGTCGACGGCCTCGTAAACCACGTGCGCCGGCATCACGCTGGTGAGCTGTCGCCCGAGCCAGCGATACGGGGCCGCGTCCGCGGCGAGGATGTCCGCGCGGGGACGCGCATCCTTCGGAATGTCGGTGTGCGAGTCCGCCTCGGCCCAGCCGTGGCCCGGGTAGTGCTTGCCGCAGTTCGCCATGCCGGCGAGCTGCAGGCCGTGCATCAGGTGCGACGCGAGCAAGGTCACGACGCGCGGGTCGGAGTGGAAGGCGCGGTCGCCGATGACCCCGCTGCGTCCGTGATCGAGGTCGAGCACCGGCGTGAACGAGAGGTCGACGCCGTGCGCGCGCAGCTCCGCCGCGAGGACGTAGCCCACCGAAGCCGCGGCACGGCAGGCCAGCAGCACGTCGCGCTCCCAGAGGCGACCCAGCGCGCGCATCGGCGGCAAGCGGGTGAATCCGCGTTTGAAGCGCTGCACCCGCCCGCCTTCGTGGTCGACGGCGACAAGCAGCGGCGGATCGCGCAGCGCGTGGATGTCGGCCGTCAGCCGCTCGAGCTGCCCGGGCGACTCGTAGTTTGACGCGAACAGGATCACCATGCCGATTAGCGGATGCGACAGGCGCTCGCGATCCTCGGGACCGAGCTCCGTGCCCTGCACGCCCACCACGACCGGTCCTGGACTCCTCACTTCGCATCCTCGACTTCGGCGATCGCATAGGCGGTCGCCATCAGGCGTTCATCGGTCAGCGAGACGTGCAGCCGCAGCCTTCGGCTCCGCATGTGCGCCTGCAGCTCGCCGTGCGCGGCCGCGATCGGGCGGCCGCTCGGGTCGTTGACGATCTCGACCGCGCGCCACGTCATCGGCATCCGCATGCCGAGCCCGAGCGCCTTGGAGATCGCCTCCTTCGCCGCGAAGCGTGTCGCGAGGTAGGCAATGCCGCGAGTCTCGGAACGCGCGCGTCGCGCGTTCCACCGTTCCAGTTCACCCTCGGTGAGGATGCGACGTGCGAAGCGATCGCCGAAACGGGCGCAGGCCGCCTCGATGCGGGCGATTTCTATCAGGTCGACGCCGATGCCGTAGATCATCCGCCCCGCCGCATCGCCCCGGCCTTCCGGATCTCGGCGAGGTACATCCGAACGGCGGGCCCGAGACCGAACTCGAGCGCATCGGCGATCAGCGCGTGGCCGATCGAGACTTCGTCGACGCCCGGAACCGCCGCGAGGAACGGCGCGAGATTCGCGCGGTTGAGGTCGTGGCCGGCGTTGACGCCGAGACCGGCCGCGAGCGCAGCCTCCGCAGCCACCGCGTACTGCCGCAGCGATTCGTCGTGCCGCACGGTGCCGAAGTTCTGCGCATAAGGCTCGGTGTAGAGCTCGACGCGGTCGGCGCCGAGTTCGCGGGCGAACCGCATGGCCTCGGGCACCGGGTCCATGAAGAGGCTGACACGAACACCGAGCGTTCTTGCGTGCTCGATCATCGGCGCGAGGCGCTGCGCGTCGGCGGGCAGGTTCCAGCCGTGGTCCGACGTGAACGCCCCCGTTTCGTCGGGCACGAACGTGCACTGGTGCGGCCGCACCTGCGCCACGTAGTCCATCAGCCCGTGGAAGGGATTGCCCTCGATGTTGAACTCCGCCGCCGGCCAGCGACGCAGCAGTTCGGCGAGGTCGGCGACGTCGTTGGCCCGCACGTGGCGTCCGTCCGGCCGCGGGTGCACGGTGATGCCGTCGGCACCCGCCTCCAGCGCGAGCACGGCGGCATGCGTCACGCTCGGAATGCCGATGGAACGCGTGTTGCGGACGAGGGCCACCTTGTTCAGGTTGACGCTCAGGGCAGTCATGATGGGTTGGATCCGCGGCTAGAGCTGTTTCAGGTCCTGCAGGATGCGCCGCGTGTTGAGCGGCTTGGCGCCAAGATGGTAACGAATCACCCGGCGCAGCACGCCCTTGGCCTCCGCCGCGACGCGCTCGTCGTCGAAGCGGCGCGCGGCCATCGCGAGCAGCGTGCGACCCGACACCCGGCTGCCGTCGTCGGCATCGCCGCGCTCCAGCCGCTGCGCGCCCTGCCCCACGCCGAACAGGTACTGCGCGTCGGCGTCGATCGGCTCGCCGTCGGCGCAGCGGTCGAGCGGCACCGCGTACCCGATGTCGTGCAGCAGGTCGAGCTCGAACACGCGCAGCGCCGTGGCGTGCCGCGCATCGTGCGACAGCGCCTGCAGCAGTTCGACGTAGCTGCCGAAGAGGCGCTCGTGCGGATCCAGGCGCGCGAGCAGGCGCACCAGCAGTTCGTTCGCGTAGAACGCTGCCAGCAGCGCGTCGCCGCGCAGCGGCTGCATGCCGCCCAGCCACTCCGCGCGCACCAGCATCTTGATGTCGTTGCGCCCGCTCCAGCCGACCGCGAGCGGATTGAACGGCGACAGCAGCCCGCGGAAGTGCGAGGTCGGCCGCTTGGCGCCACGCGCGACCAGGGCCACGCGCCCGTAGTCGCGGCTGAAGAATTCGACGACGAGGCTGGTCTCGCGCCACGGATAGCCGTGCAGCACGAAGCCCGGCTGATGATCGACGCGGACGTCGGCGGTGCGCCTGCGGGTGGCGCGCTTGACCGGCGCCTCCAGCGCCTCAGTCATAGCCGAGCGTCCGAAGGGCGCGTGCATCGTCGTTCCAGCCCTTCTTCACGCGCACCCAGACCTCGAGGTGGACCCGCTTGCCGAGCATCTCGGCGATGTCGGCACGAGCCAGCCGCGAGATCTCGCGCAGCTTCGCGCCCTCCTTGCCGATCACGATCGGCTTGTGCGCCTCGCGATCGACCACGAGCGTGGCGACGATCTCGGCACCGTCGTCCGTTTCGTCCCACTTGTCGATGGTCACCGCGATCCCGTACGGCAGCTCGTCGCCCAGCAGCCGATAGGCCTTCTCACGCACCTGCTCCGCCGCGAGAAACCGCGCGCTGCGGTCGGTGTACTGGTCGGCCTCGAACAACGGCATGCCCTCGGGCAGCAGCGGAGCAACCTCCTTCAGGAGGTCGTCGAGCTGGCGCTTCTTCTCGGCGCTGACCGGGACGATCGCATGGAAGGGAAAGCGGCCCATCGACTCGGCGAGCAGCGGCAGCAACTTCTCGCGCTCGGCGATCGCGTCCGTCTTGTTGATCGCCAGGATCACGCGGTCCGACCCCTCGGGCAGGAGTTGCAGGACCGCCTCGTCCTCCGCCCGCCAGCCGGTGGCCTCGATGACCAGCACGATCACGTCGACGTCGGCCAGCGCGCCCTTGACCTGCTGGTTCATGCGCTTGTTCAGCGCCGAGCGGTGGCGACGCTGGAAGCCCGGGGTGTCGACGAAGATGTACTGGGCGTCGGCGTCGGTCCGCACGCCGAGCACGCGGTCGCGCGTCGTCTGCGGCTTGCGGGACGTGATGCTCACGCGCTCGCCGACGAGCGCATTCACCAGGGTGGATTTGCCGACGTTCGGGCGGCCGATGACGGCCACCATGCCTACGCGCCGCGGCGCGGCCTGGTCCATCGTGCCGTCGTCAGGTGGTCTGGTCGGCCGTCTGGACCGGCGCGCCCTCGCCGTCGGCCGACTTGGCCGGCGGCTCGTCCACGGAAGGCCCAGGCGCGGCCGGCTTCTTCCGCGGCCTTCGGCCGAGCAGCGCCATCGCGTGCTGGGCCGTCTCCAAGGCCTGCTTCGCGGCCGACTGTTCGGCGGCCCGGCGGCTGCGCCCGCTGCCTCGGACGCTGATGTCGAGCTTGGGAATCGAGCACTCGACCTCGAACTCCTGGTTGTGAGCGGCGCCGCGGGTCTCGACGACGGTGTAGACGGGCAACGCGATCCGCTTGCCCTGCAGGTACTCCTGCAGCAGCGTCTTGCTGTCCTTGCCGAGGGTCTTCGGGTCGACGGTCTTCAGCACCGGCTCGAAGAGCTTGCCGATCGCCACCCGGGCGGCTTCGAAGCCGCTCTCGACGAAAATCGCGCCGAAGATGGCCTCCATCGTGTCGGCCAGGATCGACGGGCGGCGGAAGCCACCGCTCTTCATCTCGCCTTCGCCCAGCCGCAGGAAGTCGGAAAGGACGAGTCTCTCCGCGATCTCCGCGAGGGACTGCTGCTTGACCAGGTTGGAGCGCAGCCGCGACAGGTCGCCCTCGTCCAGCCGCGCGTACTTCGCGAACAGCAGGTGCGCGATCGCGCAGTTCAGGACGGCGTCGCCGAGGAACTCGAGGCGTTCGTTGTGGACTGCGCCGTGGCTGCGGTGAGTGACGGCCTGCTCGAGCAGCGTGCGCTGAGCAAAGGTGTAGCCGAGGCGCTCTTCAAGCGCCGTCAGTTCCATCGCCTTGGGTCCGATACCGGCCGGTCAAGGAACGGCCTTCGCTGACTGCCGGTCCCGGGTGGTGCCGGCGAAATCGATGACGAGCGACACCTTGTCGAGGATCGGGATCTTCTTCTGGTACGCATAGCTGATCACGACCTTGTCGCCCTCTTTGGTGATGTCGAGGTCCGCGGCCGTGATCGACGTGATGTCGTCGATCGTCCGATGCCGTTCGAAGGCAGTCTGGATGTCACGCACGGTGGACGCTTCGTTCTTGATCTTCTGCACCGCCCGCTCGATCGCGATGTACTCCACGACCGCCGGCACGACTTTCGAGCCGAGGATCAGGAGGAACACCACGATCAGACCCACGAAGATGAGGCCAATGAGGCTCATCCCCCGCTGCCGATTTCTGGTTTGAGTTTCCATCTTCCCCAGTCTTTTCAAGAATTTAGCAATATTACTTCTAGTTAAAGCTTCCGATGCGTCCGATATTGCCAAAATTCATCCAGATAAAGAAGGCTCGACCGACGATATTCTCTTCCGGCACGAACCCCCAGAACCGGCCGTCCTCGCTGTTGTCCCGGTTGTCGCCCATCACGAAAAAGTGCCCCGGCGGGACCTGGCAGACCACTCCGCTCCCGCTGTACTGGCAGGCTCCCGGGTGGGTATTGGGGTACCCGCCGCCCAGTCCGGGCGGAACCTGGTCGGCCACGATGACGCGGTGCTCGACCGCGCCCAACTTCTCGACGAACTGCGTGAAGTACTGCATCCGGTCGGCCTCGTAGTACGGGTCGAGTTTCATCATCGGCACCGGCTGGCCGTTGATGGTGAGCCGCTTGTTGACGTACTCGACCCGGTCCCCCGGCAGCCCGACGACCCGCTTGATGTAGTCCTGCGACGGGTTCAGCGGGTAGCGGAACACCATCACGTCGCCCCGCTTCGGCTGGCCGATCTCGACGACCTTCTTGTTCACCACCGGCAGGCGGATGCCGTACTCGAACTTGTTGACGAGGATGAGGTCGCCGATCTCGAGGGTCGGGATCATCGACCCCGACGGGATCCGGAACGGCTCGAACAGGAACGAGCGCAGCACGAACACCAGCAGGATCACCGGGAAGAAACTGGCCGTGTACTCGAGCCAGGCCGGCTGGCGGACCGCTCCATCCTCGATGGAACGCCGCTCCTGCTCGACGATGGGTTCCTTGCGCGCCAGCGCCGCGGCGTTGCGCTGGTCGAAGTCGGCGATGAGGCGCGCGGCGCGCGCCCGGCGCTGCTTCGCGAACACGAGCTTGTCCAGCACCCACAGCACCCCGGTGAGCACCGTGAGCAGGAACAGGATCAAGGCAAAGTTCATTTGTCTTCCACCTGCAGGATGGCCAGGAAGGCTTCCTGCGGAATTTCAACCGTACCCACCTGCTTCATCCGCTTCTTGCCGGCCTTCTGCTTCTCGAGCAGCTTCTTCTTGCGGGTGATGTCCCCGCCGTAGCACTTGGCCAGCACGTTCTTCCTCAGCGCCTTGACGTCTTCGCGGGCGATGATGTTCGCGCCGATCGAGGCCTGGATCGCGACGTCGTACATCTGCCGCGGGATCAGCTTCCGCATCTTCGCGGTCACCTCGCGCCCGCGGTACATCGCGTTGGCCCGGTGCACGATCACGGACAGCGCGTCCACGCGATCGCCGTTGATCAGCATGTCGACCTTGACGACATCGGCCGCGCGGTACTCCTTGAACTCGTAGTCCATCGAGGCATAACCGCGCGACACGGACTTCAGCTTGTCGAAGAAGTCCATGACGATCTCCGCGAGCGGCAGTTCGTACTTCAGGATCACGTGCCGGCTGTGGTACGTGAGGTCGGTCTGGACACCGCGCTTGCCGATGCACAGGGTGATCACCTGGCCGACGTACTCCTGCGGGACGAAGATCGTCACATCGACGACCGGCTCGCGGATCTCCTCGATCTTCGCCGGGTCGGGCATCTTCGCCGGGTTCTCGACCGACACGACGCTGCCGTCGCGCAGCAGCACCTCGTACACCACCGACGGCGCGGTGGTGATGAGATCCATGTCGTACTCGCGCTCGAGGCGCTCCTGGACGATGTCCATGTGGAGCAGTCCGAGGAAGCCGCAGCGGAAACCGAAGCCGAGGGCCTGCGACACCTCGGGCTCGAAGTGCAGCGACGCGTCGTTCAGCTGCAGCTTGGTCAGCGCGTCGCGCAGCGCTTCGTACTGGTTCGACTCCACCGGGAAGAGTCCCGCAAAGACCTGGGACTTCACTTCCTTGAAGCCCGGCAGCGGCGCGGCGGCCGCACGGCTCACATGGGTGACCGTGTCCCCCACGTGGGCGTCACGCAGTTCCTTGATGCCGGAGATGACGAAGCCGACTTCGCCGGCCGACAGCTGATCGCGGGCACGCGACTTCGGCGTGAACACGCCCACCTGCTCCACGAGGTGAGTCGCGCCCGTCGCCATCAGCAGGATCTTGTCCTTGGGCTTGATCAGGCCGTTGACCACGCGAACGAGCATCACGACGCCGACGTAGTTGTCGAACCACGAGTCGATGATCAACGCCTGCAGCGGCCCGGCCGGGTCGCCCTTCGGCGGCGGCACGCGCTCGATGATGCGCTCCAGGATCTCCTCGAGCCCCATGCCGGTCTTCGCGCTGGCCAGCACGGCATCGTGCGCGTCGATGCCGATCACGTCCTCGATCTCCGCGCGTGCGCCCTCGGCATCCGCGGACGGCAGGTCCATCTTGTTCAGGATCGGCAGGACCTCGACGCCGAGCTCGATCGCCGTGTAGCAGTTGGCGACCGTCTGGGCCTCGACGCCCTGGGATGCATCGACGACCAGCAGCGCGCCCTCGCAGGCCGAGAGCGAACGGCTGACCTCGTAGCTGAAGTCCACGTGCCCCGGCGTGTCGATCAGGTTGAGGTTGTACCGCGTGCCGTCGCCGGCCTCGTACTCGAGCGCGGCCGTCTGGGCCTTGATCGTGATGCCCCGCTCGCGCTCGAGGTCCATCGAATCGAGCACCTGCGCCTCCATTTCGCGGTCCGACAGTCCGCCGCAGCGCTGGATCAGGCGATCAGCGAGCGTCGACTTGCCGTGGTCGATGTGGGCGATGATGGAGAAGTTGCGGATGTGCTGCATGCGTTTGCGCCGAAACGGCCGCCACTGAGCTCCGACGGTCGAATACGCGGCGGCAACGGCAGATCAAATCGAATGACGAGGCCGGACCGCCAAAAAGAAGGGGGTGACCGTCAGGACACCCCCTCTTCCGGTTAAGCCTGCCATTTTACCGCGATGCGGCAACTCCCGATGCGCTAGCGGCGGATCACGATGAACCGGGAGGCTTCGCCCCGGCGCACGAGCAAGGCGACATCCTTCTTCGGATCGAGCTTCCCGACCGCGTCGTTGAACTGGCGCGCGTTCTGGACCTCGGCGCTGTTCAGCTGCGTGATGACATCGCCCGGACGAATGCCCGCCGCCGCCGCGAGTCCGTCCACGCCATCGACCTGCACGCCGACCTTGGCGCCGAGTTCCTTCTGCTTTTCGGCCGACAGGTCGGACACCACGAGGCCCAGTGCGTTCGTCGGCGCGGCGGGCTTCGGTGCCTCGCGGTTGCGCGTGGTCGCCGCCTGGTCGGGCTGCAGTTCAGAGACCATCACCTTCAGGTCGCGCTGGCCGCCCTTGCGGAAGACCGTCATGTTCACGGTCGAACCGGGCTTGGTGCCGCCCACGATGCGCGGCAGGTCGGTCGAGCGCTCGATCGGCTTGCCGTCGAAGCGGATGATGACGTCGCCCGCCTCCACGCCGGCTTTCGCCGCGGGGGCGTCCTTCTCCACCGTGTTCACGAGCGCGCCACGCGGCGTCCCGAGGCCGATGGCTTCCGCCACTTCGCGCGACACGGCTTCGATGCCGACGCCGATGCGACCGCGGATCACGCGGCCCGAGGCCCGCAACTGCTGCTGCACACTCATCGCTTCGTCGATCGGGATCGCGAACGAGATGCCGGCGAACGCGCCCGACGTCGTGAAGATCTGCGAGTTGATGCCGACGACCTCGCCGCGCATGTTGATCAGCGGTCCGCCCGAGTTGCCCGGATTCACGGCGACGTCGGTCTGGATGAACGGGAGGAACTCGCCGGTTTCACGGCCCTTGGCGCTGACGATGCCCGCCGTGACGGTGTTCTCGAGTCCGAACGGCGATCCGATCGCGATAACCCATTCACCGACACGAAGCTTGTTGGAGTCGCCGATGCGCACCGACGGCAGCCCGGCCGCCTCGATCTTCAGCACAGCCACGTCGGTTCGCTTGTCGGCGCCCAGCAGCCTGGCCTTGAACTCGCGCTTGTCGTGCAGCGTGACCGTGATCTCGTCGGCGCCATCGACCACGTGGGCGTTCGTCAGCAGGTAGCCGTCGGCCGAGACGACGAAGCCGGACCCGAGGCCGCGCGGCACGTTGCGGCGCGGACCGGGTGGCTGCTGCCGGGGCCCCTGCGGACCCTGCTGCGGCGGATTCGGGAAGAAGCGACGGAAGAACTCGTTCATCGGATCGTTCTCGTCGAGATCCGGCATCGCCGGCCCGCCCTGGGGACCGGCGCCGATGCGGCCCGTGGTGCGGATGCCGACGACGGCCGGACCCACGCGCTCGGCGAGGTCGGCGAAGTCGGGCAGCGCCTGGGTCGGCTGCGCGGCCGCGCCCGGCGATACGAACGGCAACGCGACCGCGAACAGCGGGGCGAGCAGTGAAACGACAATCTTGCGAAGCATCGTGAATTCCTTCTTCTTTCTTGGGAAAGACTGCTTGAAAAGTAGGCCGCGCGTCAGCGCGTGCCGCGAAATTCGACGGACAGCGCGACGGCGCGGACCGTGCCCGGCGGCACTTCGCCGACCACGGTGACGAGCGCTTCGCTGACGCGTCGCGAGAACGCGGAAGTTGGTCCGTGAACGCGGACCGTGTCGGGCGGATCCGCAATAGTCGAACCGGGTTCGATGAACACGGAAATCGTCGCCAGGCCGTCGGCGAACACCACCTGCATCGCTTCGGCCGAATGCATGCGGCGCACGACCTCCTTGGTCCGGCGGAAGCCATCCGGCGTCGGAACGACCCAGCCCTGCTTCGCGAGGTCTGCCTTGCGGTACTCACTGCGCACCACCGACCAGCCGTCGGTGGACCACGGAGGCTGCAGGGCGGAGCGATCGATGCGCTCACCGATGCGAACATCGCTGAACGAGATCTGCTCGATCACTTCCTTCGACTCGTTCAGGGTCTGGGCACGCAGCAGCAGGCCGGTCGTGCGATCCAGCCAGAGCCGGTAGGCGTAACGGAGGTTGTCGCGCGGCTCGAGCGCCAGCGCCTGCGCCTCGAGACCGGCGACGCGCTCAACCGGCCCGAGCTTCGCTTCGTAGCGCTGCAGGATCTCGTCGGGCGAGGCGCTCGTCAACGACGGGAACGAGTCCTCGACACTGCGCCTCTCGACGATGATCTTCTTCGCCTCCGGAATCAGGCACTGCACTTCGTCGTCACTGCCGGAGCGCTTGCGCAGGTACTCGCGCGGCTTGCCGTCGAGCGTCTGGATGCGCTCGTGGGACTTCGAGCCATCGAACATGTGCGTGATCCGCGACGAGCTCATCTCGCCGCCCGCCTGATAGATGATGGTTCCGGTGTAGTTGACCCGCAGGGCCGCGGTCCGGGCCGCCTGGATCCACTGGGCTTCGTTGCGCGGCACATCGCGCCGCGCATCCTGCGCGGAACCCGGGAGCGGCATCCAGGCGCTCGCGGCCACGACCAGGGCGCCGATCCATCGCCGCGAGGTTCGCAGGGAGCGCAGCCCTTCGCGCGTCAGCCCACCGACCACCATCAGCGCTCCCCGGCGCCGGGCCGCAGGTACGCCGCGGCGCGCGGCAGCGGAGAGCCGCCGGTGAGTTCGCGATGCGCTGCGAAGTAGGGGTCGAGCGCTCGCGCGTTCGCGATGGCGGCCGCGGCCTTCGCTTCGGCCTGGCTCGAGGCGAGTACGGCCGTCGAGGCGACGACGGGCGCAGTCGCCGGAAGTTGCTTCTGCGCCATCGCGTCGGGCGACGGCGCCCGCAGCAGCGGAACGGCGATGAACGCGAGGGCAGCCACCGACGCGGCGACCGCCAGGCCGGGCAGGGAAAAGCGTCGCCAGGCCGGCCGGGCGAGCCGCCGCGGCGCCAGAACGGTCGGTTCGTTGGCCAGCGACTTGCGCACGCGGTCGCAAAAGCCGTCCACATGGCACGCCGCAACCTCGGTGGAGCGGAGCGCATCGCCCGCCAGCTGCAGGTCGGACCAGCGGCGCTGGAGTTCCGAGTCGCTGCACAGCGCATCGAGCACCGATGCCGCCTCCTGGGCGTCGAGTTCTCCGTCGATCAGGGCCGACAGGTGTTCGAGGTCCACCTTGCCGTGTGTCGTGATGTGTTGTGCTGCCATGTTGTCTCACCTACCAGCGCTTGTCTTTAGCCGTGTCGAGGACCGGCTTCAATTCCTGGGCAATGGCCTCGCGGGCGCGAAAGATACGCGAACGCACGGTCCCGATCGGGCAACTCATTGAATCTGCAATCTCTTCGTAACTCAGGCCCTCGATTTCGCGCAGCACGATGGCCGTTCTCAGGTCCTCGGGCAGCTCGTCGATTGCCCTATTCACCGCCTCGCCCACCTGCTTTGTAACGAGCATCGATTCGGGGGTGTTCAGGTCTCTTAGGTGGTCGCCATCGTCAAAAGTTTCCGCTTCCTCGATATCGACCTCGGTGGTCGTCGGCGCCCGGCGACCCTGGGAGACGAGATGATTCTTGGCGGTGTTGATCGCGATCCGGTAGAGCCACGTATAGAAGGCGCTGTCCCCGCGAAAGTTCGGCAGCGCGCGGTAGGCCTTGATGAACGCTTCCTGGGCGACGTCCTCGATCTCGCCGTGGTCGCGGATCAGCCTGGACAGCAGCCGGAAGATCTTGCGCTGGTACTTGGAGACGAGAAGATCGAAAGCGCCCTTGTCGCCGCGCTGGACGCGCTCGACGAGTTGCTGATCGATGTCGCG
>Ga0209254_10005811_pt1 | contig 11345 bp, 9 predicted proteins | sample FrelakmetDIP11DI_FD_187148 | JGI IMG/M metagenome (GOLD analysis project Ga0209254, IMG submission 187148) | Freshwater lake sediment microbial communities from the University of Notre Dame, USA, for methane emissions studies - DIP11 DI (SPAdes)... | ecosystem: Environmental > Aquatic >... | reverse complement strand
ATACATGACGGTGGTGTGATCCCTCCCGCCGAGCTCGTGACCGACCTGGGGAAGAGATAGCCCGGCATCTTCGCGCAGCAAATACATCGCCACCTGTCGCGGCAGGGCAACCTCAGCGGTCCTCCCTCTACCCAACAACTTCTCGGTTGGAATACCGTAAGCCTTTGCGACAACATCAATGATCTGGCGAGGCTGTAGATCGCTTTGCTGCGGGAGCATATCCACCAGCGCGCTCTGCACCAGGGTCAGGTTGAGGGGTTGATTGGTTAGGTCTGAATAGGCCAGAACGCGGGTGAGGGCGCCTTCCAACTCGCGGATATTGGATTGGATCTGGTGGGCGATCATCTCAAGGATATCCGCGGGAACTTCCCTGGCTGCGCGCTCCGCCTTGGAGCGCAGGATGGCAATTCGGGTTTCATAATCGGGAGGTTGGATATCCGCCGCCAGCCCCCATTCGAAACGCGAACGCAGCCTTTCCTCCAGTGTTACCATCGCCTTGGGAGGTCGGTCGGACGAGACGACGATCTGCTTGTTCTGCCCGTGCAGGGCATTGAATGTATGAAAAAACTCCTCCTGGGTGGATTCCTTGCCGGCGATGAATTGGATATCGTCGATCAGAAGGACATCGATTCTCCGGTAGCGCTCACGGAATGCGGTGGTGGTATGGGTGCGGATGGAGTTGATCAGGTCGTTGGTGAACTCCTCCGAGGAGACATACAAGACCTGCAACCCTTTCTGGATGGCGGCATTTCCGATGGCGAATAGAAGGTGGGTCTTCCCCAGCCCAACCCCACCATACAGAAAGAGCGGGTTATATGCCTGGGCGGGATTTTCTGCCACAGCCAGGGACGCCGCATGAGCCAACCGGTTGCTGGCACCCACTACGAAATTTTCGAAGGAGTAGCGGCGATTCAGCGGGGAGATCGACCGGGTGGACCGTTCCTCTTTGACCTCTTCATCCTTTTCCAGCGAATACCCGACGCTTTCGTTCTCTTTGTGATGAACAATGAACTCAACAGACTGGGGCCGGTTCATCAACCCGGAGAGGAAGCGGCAGACCGTGGTCTTCAGGCGGTTATCGAGCCAGTCCCGGGTGAAGGCATTTTGCACCCCGATGGTGAAGGTATCCAGTTCATAGGAAACAAGTTCGGCGTTGCGCACCCAGGTCTCGTAGGATGACCTTGGCATATCCATTTGCAACTGGCCGAGCGCGGCTTCCCATGCTGTCTGTGAGTTCATCATCCGGTTTCTCCAATTATTCTGGTGTTCACAACCACCACCAGGTATGGCATTGCCATCCTGCACGCCTACAAGCAGCCTGATCAATTTTTATTGTTTTTTGGAGCAAATTTTGTGCTATCCCCCGGCATGTAATGCCCACCGGAGTGAAGATATTCTAGCAGGTGTTGGTTCGCTGAACAAGGCGAATACCCTACGCCCAGCCTAAATTATGGAATATTTTAAGATTGGCAATGTTAAAGAATCATTAACAAAATCGCAGTAAAAAAATTCCTGCAATTCCCCAACGTACACCACATCTGGCATATTTTTATCGGCGATCAGCCACCGGTGGGAAATTAGTTGCAGTTCGCATCCGAGTAATCCCGACTGGCGAATAATTATCTATAGTTCGTTTTTGCCGAAAGGGCATGCTCAGACATCTGAAGGGTCAGAAATAGAATCTCGCGTTTGGAGGAAATTTACACCCTTTTCTGAATAGATACCTTATATTCGAACAGATAGGCCGGGATTCGCGTTATTCATCCCTTTTTGTCGGGAATTACCCCAATATGATGAATATCAACCCAAATAATCGTAATTGGGTAACCTCACCCACTTGAAATGTTAAAGAATCTTAATCTGGTTTTTTAAGCTATCGCGAGTGGATTTAATTTTTCGCAAGCATCAACCCCGCCGCTTTCCGAGCCACCTGGACAGCGAAATTCGTGCCGCGGTCCCAGGGGTAGACCTGGCTCATGCTGGCAAAGAACAACCCGGGCATGGGGGTTTGCAGCGCAGGGATATTGGTGGAATGGTTTAACAGTGGAACAGGCTGGGCGTAATTCGTTTTCGAGAGCCAGGATTCTTTCACCCAGCTCGTATCAAACTCAGGGTTGATCCTTTGTAAACCCGGTAGAAACCGATCCAGCAGTTGCTCCCGGGATAATTTGAAGTATTCATGATCTGTTTCCAGGTAATCTCCACAATAAATGATCGAGTTTCCGCCAAAATTACCGGAGGGTAAAAAGTTGGTGTGCTCTACCAGCGCGAGGAAAGGAAAACCAGCGGATTTAGGAAGGTTGAACCAGTAGAAACCATCCTTTGAAAGCGGTTGTTTTATCCCCAAAGTGAGGACAACTGCTCCCAGGCTTTTTAGTTCCAATAACCCATTCAGGTAGGTTGGATCAAGGCCAGGAACCATGCGCGCAAGTAATGCCGGAGAGGAGGTGACCAGAACCTGGTCAAATGTGACCTTTTCACCTCCGGTTAGGATCTCCAACCTGCCGTTATTCGCGGAGGCAATTTTCTCGACAGGGCTATTCAGCCGAATTGAAACGCCGTGTTCTCGCAGTCGTTCCGCAAAGCGGTCCGCGAAAGCCTGGAAACCTCCCTTAAAGGTACCAAGCCTGGTGGTGCGGGTCTTGAGCCTGGCCCAAAACCAGGCCATGTTCACCTCACGATAATACCCGCCAAATTTTCCTTGCAACAAAGGTTCAAAAAGCAGACCGTAGAGTTTATCACCGTAGGCTTTACGCATCCATGAATCAGCCGTTACCTTTTCAAGACCGCGCCAACCGGATAGATACCGCAGGTAGACGGTAACAAAGCCAAAACGGGCAATATCGAACAGGTTAAAACCGGGAAATGTCAGGGCAGCAAGTGGAGAATCGAGGGGTGCAAATTTTCCATCCGTATAAACCACGGTCTTGGGACGGGGAAAGACAACGTCGTCCTTCCAACCGAGTTCATTGATCAAACCCAGGATATCCCGGTCAGACTGAAACCAGTGGTGGTAATACTTTTCCACCGACCATTCCCAGCCTGGCAACTTGAACCCGCCAGCCAGCCCACCTACCGAATCCGATCCCTCAAAAATTGTTACGGAATGACCGGCTTCAATTAAATCCCAGGCGGCGGCCATTCCCCCAACCCCGGCACCAACGATCGCAATTGTTTTCATGATCAAGATTTTACCATGCGAGAATTTTCAATTTTAGGAATCCTGCAGGGTTTTTTATTGAAATGCCCTGCTTCCCGGAGCAGGGCAAAATTACTCTATCTGGGTGAATAATCCTGGTCAATCATAGGAATAACATGAAATAACTTTACCATTCAGGTTCACCTCCCAATATCCATCCTTATCACTCATGGAGTATTTGCTGAGCATCTCCTGATTTGCCACGAAGAGGCCGGTCGCGATGAAATCCGGGATGTTGAACGATTGCCAGGGTCTTTTCTCCACTGGAAGGTATTTTTTGGACATGCACGCCAGAGAAGCACCAAGATCGTTGCGGTCAGAAGGAGAAAGCTCTGCGTGGTAATACCCTTCGAACATGACCGGGACCGCATCGGCAGAAAGTTCGGTCAGGTAGCTTGCATCAAATTCTTCGCCGTTTGCCGCCCGGCTGATATTCCTGCCGGCAATAAAACCATCCACATTCAGCAGCGGCAGACTTAAGACAAAACCGGTGATTACGATCACAAGGATTAAGGCAAACCAGCGCATTTTCCCCAGAATATCCATCACACCAACCGCCACGAGAAGGCCTGCCAGCCAGGGAATGAAAACTGTGGTGTAGGTGCGCAATCTCGAAAAACCGTATGCTTCTTCATAAAGCGTCAACCGCTGCCAGGATGAAAGGAGCATAACCAGCACCAGGGAAATGAGTAAAACATTCAGTACAGTGAGAGTAATTTGCTGAGTGCGGGTTTTGCGCTGAGTGATAGCGCTAAGTCCGAACACTAAAAACAGGCTGATAACTGCCACGCTCACCAGCTCGAAGAACCCTCGCCTGGCGTATTCCGAATAAGTGTAGCCTTCAACGGTTATGTTGGATTGTGCTCCGAAAAAATATGTGAATTGGATTACCACGAAGAAGGTAAAAAGAAGGTCTACCAGGAACAGGATCACCGCGACCGGGATCCAGCTCATGAAGGGGTTGAATCCTTTCCGCGTCATATCCGGTTTCTTATCGTGTTTGTTGTAGAAAGCATGCACAAATGATCCAGCGATGAAATAGGTGAGGACGAGGATATAGAAAAGTCGGAGAAGATACTCGGGGAGGTTTTCGATATCAAAGATCTCGAGTAAATCCGCGAGTTTTCGGCTGAAGATCGGATCGGCTGAAGAAAGCAAAGCGCCGAGTATCCCCAAGAGAGGAAGCGCCAGTAGGACGCCAAGGATGACAAGCAGAATTGTCCCCCCACCTCTTTTCTTTGGGGAATTGTCCTCCAAGTTTCCATCCTGATTGTTGCGAAGGCGAAGTGCGCCTACAAACCAATCGGCCAGCAGCCGGATCGCTGCCATCAGGTAATCACGGATACGATAAAGGATCCAGTACCCGTTTATGTATGAAAAAGCTAGCAGGCAAAGGTAGCAAAAAGCCAGCACGCAGGCAGTGAAGAGGGTGAAAGGCTCCCTCCGGATGAAAGTTACCACCCCGGCAAGAACGGCAAATACGACCACAAGGATATTGATCTTGGATGGACGGATTCCTTCAAAGAATCCCAGACCAATCCCTAACACTATGATCCATGCAATCCACAACAGGATCGAGATCCCAGGGGTTTTCCCCCAAAAGAGAAAATCGACCGCCCAACCGCCCAGAAGGGCAGCCAGCCAGAAGAACCCGGTTTTACGGGGCATGGCACACTCCTTAGTAATCGGCGACCGCGGCGATGATCATTGAGAGGACTACGATCAGCCCAATAACAGCCATGATGATCTGATAGATCTTCATGCGGCGCTGATCACTTGATCCGCCCGGCCTGCCTTTAGATTTGGTTTGTTTTGGCATAGCATTACTCCCAGAAGTTGATATCATTCTACAAAACCAATATCATATCATCAATAGCTGGAGGGTTGATTTGTGCGTTCCTGAGAGGTTTTGAGGGATCGAGATAGAGATTGCTGTTCTTAATTAAAAATTCGCCGGGATTTTCCGACGATTTTGTCTTCAAGGTTTAAATGCTAATCAACTTGTTGAAGGCGTTTCAGTTTTTACTGCTGTCTCAGAATTGGTTTCAGAACCAGATTCTACTTTTTTCGTCGTCGCCTTGGGTTTTTCATCCGATTTTTTCTCGGATTTCTCATCGGATTTTTCTTCTGAATTTGAGCTGTATTTCATCCCGGAGGGGGATTTATGATCGGTGGCGTAAAAACCGGATCCCTTGAACACAATCCCCACCGCGCTGTATACTTTTTTCAGCTTTTTGCTTTTACAAACTGGGCAGACCGTCAAAGATGAGTCTGTAAATTTTTGATGTTGATCAAATTGCACACCACATTGGTCGCAATGGTACGTATAAAGCGGCATCCTGCACCTTTACTAATTTTATCTCTTTCCTTGAATGAGACGGATTATTATATCAATAAAATAACCGATTGGACATCAAACCCAATGGGAAACTGTCTTACTCCCTTCAGTTATTTAAAGAAATAAGGGATTGGGTTCAACCCAATCCAGATAATTTTCATCCCTTCAAGGAATTTCGCGTTTTTGTATTGGCGGAATTCACGGGGAAGACTTGCAGAGTAATAATTCCTGCGGATCTACCGAAATTCCGTTGAAGGCTTCAAAAGTGAGGTCCCGCATGGTCATCCCGCGTTTCCTTTTCAGAGATTCAAAAAGCATCATATAACTATCCGTGATCCTACTGCCCCATTCGAGTCCAAATCGGGAAGCCAGGTTTTCGATCTGAGCTGCGTCTTTCCCCTCTATCTCGCAAAAAAGACCGAATGGCATTTCATCCAGTGAGATCTCAGCTCCTTCCATATCAAAGGATGTACGATATTTCTCATAGATCACACTTACTTCGTACCCGAGCGCTTCCAGGAATCGACGGGCGGAATCAAAATCGCTGACGGCGAATTCAATTTCAGGACGAACGGCAACCTGCCGGGATTCCTCGGCGGGACCTTTAAAGGTCATCCTGATGCGGTTATCCTTCCGCAAGCGGAGTACCTGCCGCGCTGCCCTCAGGCGTCCATCGGGGGTATCGAAACGAAGATTTAACTCCAGCACCCTTTCCTGAGTACAAACCGCCCCGAGGTCAGCTAACTTTTTCAAAAAAGTATCATGGTCCGCGACCTGGAATTTAACTTCAATTTCCAAACCATTGCCCAATGAGTTCCGCATTATTCCGTCTCCTTCCATACCGCCAGGATCGATCCGATGAAATATGCCAGGATTCCAGCTGTCATGACCAGGCTGAAGATCCAATTCGAGTTCGCATCCCGATCCGTGCTGAGTAGGATACGGTCCAGCCAATACCATAGGGTAAAAATACCCGACCCGCAAGCAAGAAGGATGAGCGCCCAGCGCTGCCTAAACCAGATCCCGACAGCTGCTGCAATCCCGGTAATCCCCCAGATAAGCCCACTTAATTGAAGGTATAGCGGGAGCACTGCAGGACCGATCTCTCGCAAAAACTGCCAGCCTAATAAACCTTCAGCGAAGCGCAGCCAACCAAAAATTGAGAGGAAAAGCGTAACCACACTCAATATGATGAGCACAATAGAGCGTTTTTTCAGAGCGTGATATCTCGTTGTCATTGAGGTAATGGCAGGGAAATTTCCCAAATGTGAACATGGGCGGGTTCACCATCCCGGATGCTCTTTGTGGCGATATCGATACGCGCAGCATCGAAAACCTTGCCAAACTCAACCACAACATCGCGGGGGTCCGGGGTCTCGGGTTTTTCGGCTTTGAAAACTAACGGGGTGTCGGAACCAGGCAGGTAGACCTCGACAGTCACCCCTGTAGGAGTTCCCCCCGCTCTGACCAATACACTGTTTACTTTTCGGGGTTCGTTGAAAAAGAGCTGGGTGCGCAGCGGATTTGCCTGCTCAGACCGGATGATGGTTCCTTCGTTATCATCAAAAGCATTCCCGATTGGACCCATATCCAGGGGCGAATACCTGATCCTTACCGGGGTACCATCCTGAAGTGTTATGTTTGCCTCCTCAAAACCCAATCGGGAGGCGCGCTCTGCGGCAAAGAGCTCATCAATATTCGAAACGTATCCCAGCTTAATGAAATAGAATCCCGGTTTCCCGGTGGGATACGGCATTGTTTTAAGGATGCGGATATCGGTAAATTTACCGGTTCCCTTGATCCGCTCCAGCTCCTCCGGTGCAACTACAAAAACGGTGTTTGGGGTGATCTCTCCTTTTTGATTGATGAATCCATCAATGCTGCCAAGCTGGAACGGCTGCGGATCATTAAAATAGAACCGCGCAAGAACATCTGCCCCATTTGCCCATGATGGTGTGATGATCAAGTACGTGCGCGGATTTTCCTTCAGGTACCCCCGTACTTCACCAAAAAGTTCTTTGCCGCCGTATTGCATACCACCCAATCCATAATCCATATACCAGACCGGACCGTTGACTACCGAATCGCGCAGCATATAGAAATTGAACAAAGCCAGACCGCAGAACAGCCCGCCTGCCAGGGCATTGTGCGGAACGCGCAACTTTTCCAACCAGGCAAGCAGGACTTCAAAACCTATAGCGATCAGGAGCACAGCCGGGATCACCATGAAAAGTGCCCGGGTAACCCCCAACTCCACCAGGGCTGCCCCCGCGGGTGCTGCCAGGAATGCGATCAGAATAGCGCGATATTCGGGTTTTCGGAAATTGCGAATGGCAACCACAACACCAAGTACAAAAAAGGGCAGCGTGACCAGCAGCAGGTGCCCATAACCTTTCATCACGTGCCGGACAAAGTCCAGGTTATTGGGAGTGAACCAATAAAGGGGATTCAACCCCTTGAGATAGGTAAAGCCGAATATCCCAAGTTTTTCAGGCAGAGTCTTATCCGAAAGCCAGTAAGACTGAAGGATGATCAAGTGCCGATAATTTTCCTCTCCATGTGCAGCAAGAAAACGGATGTAGGGGATAGCTAAAAGAACTGCCAAACCAAAGGCTTTCAAAGCAAGCATCCGATTCTGCCAGTGATATTTGAAATCAGAGATCAATAGAAGCACTGCAGAAAAGAGCATAACCATCTGCGCAGGGCTATAGCTGTAAAAACATAAAACACCTGAAACTACTGCTCCATAAATGTACCGTTTATTCTCTGTTCGATAGATAAGATAACAATAGATGAAACAGGCGTAAAAGGTGGTTGCGAGCGCGGTTTCGAAGGCAGTGCGGGAATGCAGGAACCAGGCAGGGGTGACTGAAAGCAGAAGTATGGCGAGCCAGGAGTAGCGACTCTTGAACACTTTTAACATCGTCAATCCTACGGAGATTGCAGCCAGAGCTGTGACCAAAACGCTGGTCGCACGGGTGACAAAGATCGATTTTCCAAAAAACCACAAAGGCAGGATCTGCAGATAGACCGAAGTGCTCAGGTTGAATTGGGAGCCGTTGACAAAATACGTGGGGAAAAACTCGTGCAGGTAACTGGTGAAACTATCCCTTAGGAAATCCTGGGCAAGGATGGTCTGAATGGCTTCATCCGTGAAAAAATAGATCGGGAAGGATTCCAGGGCGATCAGGCGGGTGACCAAATAAATCAGCACCGCGCCAATGAAAAGCCAGAGAGTAGAGCGCCTGCACCATGACCTGCCGAACCCACCCACCTTGGTCTTGCTAGCAGCCCAAACGGCAGCTAGTTTTTCTCCCCCGGACCATTTCGGCTGCGGTTCGGTTGTATCAGGGGGTTGTATTACCGCGATAGGTTCAATTTGGGGATTGCCAGGTTTATCATAGGGATTTGTAAATTTCACAACTCTGGTTCCAAGCGGTTTCCCGGTATCCGATTCAGCAGTAAGTTCAACCTCCAAGTCCGTTCCCGGCTCCAGTGCAAGTTTGATCCTGACCTGTGCAGGACTGGAGGTAACCTCCTTCGTGGAGGGTTGTCCCTTTTCATTTAAACTGGATCGGGGTTCTTCCGTGCTCATTGGGTATGATTATATTCCAGCTTTTTGATGTATGCATTTCCCGAGAAGATGATTAGCCTCAAATCTATCCTACATCATAAAGATGGATGAAAAGCAGAAATAACCTTACAAAACAGTCGATTTTGGGAACGCTTGACAGTGATAAATTCTCGGCTATACTGACAGAAAGGCAAACCGGGAATGAAACTCAGGAGGATGGAATGAAATCAAGAACTTGGGATATCCTTTCCATCATTGGACTTATCTCCATTTGCGTCCTCATGGTCGTTTTTGTACAAATCGCGATGGACCCCAACTCCTCATTAAATCCATTCCCGCCGCCGACCATGCCCGCAATGCTCGACCTGCCCACCAGCACTCCGACGCTGCGTTCCCTGCCAGCCACGTGGACTGCGACACCTTTAAACGCAGCATCACCCGAACGCCCGACACAAACTCTTCCCCCCTCACCAACGGGTTGGGTAATGGCGACTTTCACCTCCACCCCTACCAACACTCCAACGCGAACCAACACTCCAACGGTCACTAAAACCCCGACAGAGACACGGAAACCAACTAACACACAACCACCTTCGGAAACACCACTATCACCAGCAGATATTACTGCAACTCATTGTGCACCAATTATTGCAGCAGGAACACCTTGCCCATAATTAATCATTTAAATCATAATTTAAACTGACTGAATTCCTCAGAAAGGATCCTACGTCGAGGGATTCCTTTTCTTTTATTCATTCGGGAGGTAATCGCAAAAAATGATCGATCCAGACACCTTTTCTCATTTAGTTGAACTAGCTTCCTTCGAATTCGAACCCGACCAGGCAGATTACCTGCGTGAGCAGATGAACAACCAGTTGAAAACCATCCAGGAACTGGAAGCCGTTCCCATTGATGAGAATATCACCGTGGAGATCCACGGCGTTCCATACCCGCAAATCCTCAGCCAGGCGCTTCGGGAGGATTCATCCGCCATATTCCCAAATCGCGAAGAGTTGGTTGGGCAGTTCCCTCGATTTGAAGATGGATATGTAATCGTCCCTGATATCCCTCACCAGGAGCTGGATTGAGCATGGAACTCTGCGACCTGCCAGCCCACGAATTGGTGGACCTGATCAAAACAAGAAAGGTTTCCGCGGTGGAGGTCCTGAATTCCACACTGCGCCGGATCGATGAGGTTGAAGGTCGAAATGGAACATTGGAATCCGGTGAGACCACCGTTGAGGATAAAACCAAAGTACATTCCTTTATCACTCTCACCCGGGAATCGGCCGGGAAGCAGGCGGAGGTTGTGGATGCCAAAATTGCCCGGAGCGAGGATCCCGGGCTGCTTGCAGGCGTTCCGGTTTCCATCAAAGATATCTTCTGCGTAAAGGGAACCCCCTCCACAGCGGCCTCGCGCATCCTGGCAAACTACACCGCCCCCTATACAGCCACTCCCGCGGAGCGGCTATTCAAAGCCGGCGCGGTGATGACCGGGAAAGCAAACCTGGACGAATTTACGTACGGATCATCATCCGAATCCTCTGCCTTCCAACCCTGCCCGCGCAATCCCTGGGATACCAGCCGGGTCGCAGGCGGGTCCTCGGGGGGTAGCACCTCCTCGGTCGCTGCCGGAGAATCCGTTCTTTCGCTTGGGACAGACACCGCTGGCTCGATCCGCCAACCGGCCGCTTTCTGCGGGGTGGTCGGTCTGAAGCCCACCTACGGACGGGTTTCCCGCTACGGGTTGATCGCCTTTGGTTCCTCGCTCGATTGCCCGGGACCGGTTAGCCGCACTGTGAAAGACGCTGCCCTTATGCTGCAGGTAATCGCCGGCAGTGACCCCCGGGATGCGACTTCTGCAGCGATACCGGTTGGAGATTACCTTGCTCAGCTGGAGAAAGGCGTCAAAGGTTTGCGCATCGGGTTATCACCGGATTATTTCCGCATCACCTACCCCGATGCTGAAAGCGGAGAATACCATGAGCGGCCTCTTCCACCCGAGGTCGAAGCATCCGTTCGTCGTGCAGCAGATCTATTAAAAGCTCTCGGCGCAACCATCATCGGAGATGTGCCCATGACGAACACCCGATACGGCATCCCGGCTTACTTTGTCATCAGCCGGGTCGAGGCTGCATCCAACCTGCATCGCTTCGATGGGGTGAAATACGGTTTCCGCACCACCGACCCTACCCCGGATCTGAAAAGCCTGTATAAAAAATCCCGCAGCCAGG
>Ga0209254_10005809_pt1 | contig 11345 bp, 15 predicted proteins | sample FrelakmetDIP11DI_FD_187148 | JGI IMG/M metagenome (GOLD analysis project Ga0209254, IMG submission 187148) | Freshwater lake sediment microbial communities from the University of Notre Dame, USA, for methane emissions studies - DIP11 DI (SPAdes)... | ecosystem: Environmental > Aquatic >... | reverse complement strand
GGTACTCCTCGCCGAAGAAGCAGAGCCGGTTCGCTCTGGCGGCCATGCGGGCCTTCGCCGGCCACGGCCGGCGTCGCTTCGGGCTGGGCAAGAAGGGCTAAGGGTTGGTGTAGCCCGGCGGGTTGGGGGTGTCGACCCACAGGTCGACACCCAGCTCCGAGCCTGGGATGCAGTCGTACACCGACAGGTCGGTGACCCCGGCGTCGAGCAGCACGTCCTCACACAGCAGGGTGTGGCCGGTGAACTCCCGCGCCGGCTTGCTCAGCACCGCGTAGGCGGCGTCGGCGTACACCTCGGGCTTGCGCGAGCGGGCCATCGCGGCGTCGCCGCCGAGCAGGTTCTGCACCGCCGCCGTGGCGACCATGGTGCGCGGCCACAGTGTGTTCGACGCGATCCCGGCTTCGCGCATCTCCTCGGCAACGCCCAACGCGCACAACGTCATTCCGAACTTCGCCATCATGTACGGCGTCGGCTTGAGCCACTGCGACTCCAGCCGGATCGGCGGCGACAACGTCAGGACGTGCGGGTTCTGCCGGCCCTTCATGTGCGGGATGCAGGCCTGGGAGACGGAATAGGTGCCGCGCACCTGGATACCGTTCATCAGGTCGAAACGCTTCAGCGGCACCTCCTCGATGGAGCCGAGGTTGATCGCCGAGGCGTTGTTGACGCAGATGTCGATGCCGCCGAACTGCTCGACGGCTTGGGCCACCGCCGCGGCCACCGAGTCGCCGTCGCGGACGTCACCGACGATCGGCAGCGCCTGGCCGCCGGCCTCCTCGATCTCCTTGGCGGCGGTGTAGATGGTGCCCGGCAGCTTCGGGTGCGGTTCGGTGGTCTTGGCCACCAGGGCGATGTTGGCGCCGTCGGCGGCGACGCGCTTGGCGATGGCCAGGCCGATGCCACGGCTGGCTCCGGAGATGAACATGGTCTTGCCGGCGAAGGTCATGGGGTCACCCTAGTCCCGGTCGGTCGACCGGCCGGTGGCAACCGATGCTGAACGCTGCACCGACACTGGTACCGTATCTTGTACAAGACCTGGACGGATTCGACATGGCAATCACCGCGAGCGAAGCCCGCAAAAATCTGTTCCCGCTCATCGAGCAGGTCAACGACGATCGCTCCGCGATCGAGATCACCTCGAAGCGCGGTCGCGCCGTCCTCGTCGCCGCCGGGGAGTGGGAAGCGTGGCAGGAGACGGCGTACCTCTTCCGATCGCCCGCCAATGCCCGTCGCTTGCTCGACGCTGCCGACGCACTCGACGCCGGCCGCGGCGTGCGTACGGAACTCGACGACGAGTGAACCTGGTCTTCGCACCGCAAGCGTGGGAGGACTACCTGTACTGGCAATCAGTCGATCGCGCGGTGGTCAAGCGCATCAACCGGCTCATCACCGAAGTGTGCCCCTCGCCCTACGACGGCATCGGCAAGCCCGAGCCGCTGAAATACGGGTTGGCCGGCGCATGGTCACGCAGGATCACCAACGAGCACCGGCTGGTCTACCGGGTCGTCGACCAGGATCTGCAGATCCTTCAGGCGCGCTACCACTACTAGTGCCGCGGTCGCGTGAAACGCCTCAGCTCAGGCCCAAGGCCTTTCGCAGGCGCGACCGGCTCATCTCGCCGGGCCGGCCGGTCTCGGCTGGAACGAATCGAGCAACCGTCCAGCAGCTGCAACAATTCGTCCTCGCAGCGGACCGTGCGTCGAAAGAGCCTGCCGGACAACGGCAATCAAAGGGCCACCCGACATGCCTGCGGACGCTACACGTCCCGACCGTCACTGAGCGCGGATCTCGGCGGTGACCGCCCCCGTCAGGCGCACCAACTCCGCCGGCGCCAGCGCGATGTCCCAGCCGCGCTTGCCCGCGCTGCAGAGCACCCGGTCGAAGCCCAGCGCCGAACTGTCCACCACCGTCGGCAGCCGCTTGCGCTGCCCCAGCGGAGAGATCCCGCCGAGCACGTAACCGGTGGAGCGTTCGGCGGCGGCCCGCTCGGCCATCGTCGCCTTGGGCAGCCCCAGCGCGGCCGCGGCGGCCTTCAGTGACAGCTTCCACGGCACCGGCAGCACCGCCACCGCCAGCCCTGAAGGCCCGGCGATGATCAGCGTCTTGAAGATCTGCTCGGGCACCAGGGACGCGCCGGCCAGCGCGGTCACCGCCTCCTCGCCGTAGGACTCCGAGCGGGGGTCGTGGTGATAGCGCAGGACCTCGTGGTCGACACTGGCCTTGACCAGCGCGGCGATGGCAGGAGTGGCCGCCCGAGTCACGAATGTGAGCTTAGGGCGGGAATTAGCCGGGTCGCCAATCCCGTTATGCGCAGTGGCCGCACGCGGCCGAAAAGGCCCGCGAAGAAAAATTTGTTGGCCACGGTCCTAGGATTGGAAGGAGAAAGCCAGTGTCGGCTGCGATGACCCTGGTTCGTGACGAGCGGACGCCGTCGTTTCTCATCCGTCCGATATCGCTGCCGGAGCTCATCACGGGCACCGCGGCAGAAGGGACCGTGTCAATCACGATGACCGACATCGAGGGCACCGACGGGTCCGGCCATGCCGAGACCGCGGTGCGTGAACCCGACGGCGAGTCACTGGCGCGCTTCGAGCGCGACGCGATCCCGTTGATGGACCAGCTCTACGGCGGTGCGCTGCGCATGACCCGCAACCCCGCCGACGCCGAGGACCTGGTGCAGGAAACCATGATCAAGGCCTTCGGGGCGTTCCGGTCGTTCCGGGAAGGCACCAACCTCAAGGCCTGGCTGTACCGGATCATGACCAACACCTACATCAACAGCTACCGCAAGAAGCAGCGGCAGCCCGCTGAGTACCCGACCGACGAGATCACCGACTGGCAGCTGGCCGCCAACGCCGAGCACACGTCGACCGGTCTGCGTTCGGCCGAGGTGGAGGCTTTGGAGTCACTGCCCGACTCCGAGATCAAAGAAGCACTGCAGGCGTTGCCGGAGGAGTTCCGGATGGCGGTGTACTACGCCGACGTCGAGGGCTTTCCGTATAAGGAGATCGCCGAGATCATGGACACTCCGATCGGGACGGTGATGTCCCGGCTGCACCGCGGACGGCGCCAACTGCGCACGCTGCTGGCCGACGTCGCCAAGGAGCGCGGCTTCAACCGGCAGGCGGGAGCGGCCGAGCAGGACGCCGCCGAGGAGGTGTCGTCATGAGCAGCCAGGACCACTGGAGCGCGCCGACCGGCCCGGTCGACCCGGATCACCCCGAGTGTGCGGCCGTGATCGCCGAGGTGTGGACGCTACTCGACGGCGAGGTGACGGCCGAGACGCGGGAACGCTTGCGCCATCACCTCGAGGAGTGCCCGGCCTGCCTGCGGCACTACGGGGTGGAGGAACGCATCAAGAAGCTGATCGCGGTCAAGTGCAGCGGTGAGAAGGCGCCGCAGTATCTGCTCGAGCGGGTGCGAATGGAGATCCGGCGCACCACGATCATCCACCGCGAGGAACCCTGAAACCAAAAGTGCCCGGCCGATTGCCGGGCACCTTTGTCAGCTGTTGGGGCGCTTGCCGTGATTGGCTTTGCTGTGCTTGCGGGCTTTCTTCTTACGGCCGCGCTTGGCCATGGTGTACCTCCAGGGTTTGAACGTTGCCTCCAGTGTCTCACGGCCGCATCACCGGCCTGACCACCCGGTCGTGTGGTTCGATAGAGCAGCACTTCAGGTAGAGCTGCTTGCAGAGTGAGGGTGGAAATGGCCGAGGATGTTCGCGCCGAGATCGTGGCCAGCGTGCTGGAGGTCGTGGTCAGCAAGGGTGACCAGATCGGCGCCGGCGACACCTTGGTCCTGCTCGAGTCGATGAAGATGGAGATCCCGGTGCTGGCCGAGGTCGGCGGCACCGTGACCGAGGTCAGCGTGTCGGTGGGCGACGTCATCCAGGCTGGCGACCTCATTGCCGTGATCGACTAACTTCCGTGTCAACCCTCGGTGACCTGCTCGCCGAGCACACGGTGCTGCCGGGCAGCGCCGTGGACCACCTGCACGCGGTGGTCGGCGAGTGGCAATTGCTGGCCGACCTGTCGTTCGCCGACTACCTGATGTGGGTGCGCCGCGACGACGATGCACTCGTTTGCGTCGCCCAGTGCCGGCCCAACACCGCCCCGACCGTCCTGATCAAGGACGCCGTCGGCACCGTCGTCGCCGGAGTGGAGTTGCCCTTCGTGACCGCGGCGTTCACCTCCGGAGCCATCGGCCGCGGTGGCGGCGACCCCTCCCTGCGCGAACCCGGCCTCAACGTCGAGGCGGTGCCGGTGCGCCACGGCAACCAGGTGGTGGCGGTGCTGACCCATCAGACCGCGCTGGCCGAGCGGCGCACCTCGTCGCCGTTGGAGAAGGCCTACCTGGACTGCGCGGGCAACCTGCTGCACATGGTTTCCGAGGGCACTTTCCCCAACGTCGGCGACCTGGCGGTGTCGCGGTCCAGCCCGCGGGTGGGCGACGGCTTCATCCGGCTCGACGTCGACGGCGTGGTGGTCTACGCAAGCCCCAACGCCCTGTCGGCCTATCACCGGATGGGTCTGAGTGCCGAGTTGGAGGGCCACAACCTGGTGGCCATCACCCGGCCGCTGATCTCCGACCCGTTCGAGGCGCAGGAGTTGGCCGAGCACGTGCGGGATTCACTGTCCGGGGGTTCCAGCATGCGTATGGAAGTCGACGCCGGCGGCGCCGCGGTCCTGCTGCGCACCCTGCCTCTGGTGGTTCACGGCGCCGCAGCGGGCGCGGCGATGCTCATCCGGGACGTCACCGAGGTCAAGCGGCGAGACCGCGCGCTGCTGTCCAAGGACGCCACCATCCGCGAGATCCATCACCGGGTGAAGAACAACCTGCAGACCGTGGCGGCTCTGCTGCGGCTCCAGGCGCGCCGGACCAACAACGAGGAGGGCCGCGAGGCGCTCATGGAGTCGGTGCGCCGGGTCGCCTCGATCGCGCAGGTGCACGAGGCGCTGTCGATGTCAGTGGACGAGGAGGTCAACCTCGACGAGGTGATCGACCGGATCCTGCCGATCATGAACGACGTGGCCAGAGTCGACGCGCCCATCCGGATCAACCGGGAAGGCGCGCTGGGGGTGCTCGACGCCGACCGGGCCACCGCCCTGGTCATGGTCATCACCGAGCTGGTTCAGAACGCCATCGAGCACGCCTTCGAGTCCTCGGCCAAGCAGGGCTGTGTGACCATCCGCGCCGAACGCTCGGCCCGGTGGCTCGACGTCGTGGTGCACGACGACGGCCGCGGCCTGCCGCAGGGCTTCAGCCTGGAAAAGGCCGACCGGCTGGGCCTGCAGATCGTGCGGACGCTGGTGTCGACCGAACTCGACGGATCGCTGGGGATGCACGACGTCGCCGACGGGGGAACCGACGTGGTGTTGCGGGTGCCGATCGGCCGGCGACCAAGCGCGCGCGTGCCCCAATAGCAAATGTGACGCCGAATGAGCCTACGCAAAAAGTAAACGGCTCCGGCATTTGCCGGAGCCGTTTACTTACGTATTGCGAAGCGGTGGTCAGACCCCGCTGCGGGCCCGGGTGCGAGCGTTGCGGCGCTTGAGCGCGCGGCGCTCGTCCTCGCTCATGCCACCCCAGACGCCGGCATCCTGCCCGGAGTCCAAAGCCCAGCTCAGGCACTCGGTGGTCACCGGGCACCGGTTACAGACAAGCTTCGCGTCCGCGATCTGCGCGAGTGCCGGTCCGCTGTTCCCGACCGGGAAGAACAGCTCCGGATCCTCGTCACGGCAGACCGCCTTATGGCGCCAATCCATTAGTCGTTACTCCTTAACTGTGTGCGCAGCGAAGCGCACTGTGTTTACCTTCGGCTGTTAACGCGTGCACACAAATGTTTCTGCACTGTTGCATCCGATCGTTTCACAGCCTCGACGGATGTCAATAGAACTCAGTTAACACGTGTGCAATCTCACTACGGGGGGTACGTTCCCGAAGCCCTTACCCGTTTGTACTAGACTCAACCCACTTGCGCTCTAATTCAGTTGATGCGCATTCGTCGATGCTGGTCAGGGCGTTACTTAGCTGGTGGAGCGACCACGTTCAGGGCTCGCGGAACCGCACGGAACGTCATTTCCGCGCGCAGACCCAGGAAATCTCCGTCGATCTGGCTCGCCACCGGTTCGGAGGCGGTGATCCGCACCCAGTCCACGTCGTCCTCCCGGATCAGGTGCTTGGCCTTGATATTGGGTTTCGTGGCCAGCATCCGTCGCACCAGCATCAGGTTCTTCCACACGTTCATGCTGGTCGTGGCGAAAACGCCGAGGCCGGTGTCGAACGTCGTGCCCGGATTGGTCCACACCGGTCGGGTGTTGGCGTAGGTCCATGGGCTGGCGTTGGAGACGAAGGCGAAGTAGACCCCCGACACCGGCTCGCGGCCGGGTAGTTCGAGGGTCAGCCGGGGTTCCTCGCGCACGTTGGACAGCATCTCGCGCACCGCGATCCGGATGTAGCGGCCCGCCGTCACCTTGCGACCCTTGGCCCGCTGGGCCTCGACCGCGGCGACCACGTCACCGTCCACCCCCATCCCGGCGGTGAACACCGCCCACCGCTCGCCGCAGTCCATCAGGCCGATCCGCCGCCACGAACCGCCGTTACGGTGCTCGCTGAGCAGGTCGATCAGCTGGTTGGTGGCTTCGATCGGGTCGGGACTGATGCCTAGTGCGCGGGCGAAGACGTTGGCCGACCCGCCCGGTACCACCGCGACCGCCGGCAGCGGCCCGTCCGGCAGCTCTTGCCCTGTGGGCATGCCCAGCAGGCCGTTGACCACCTCGTTCACCGTGCCGTCGCCGCCGTGGACGATGATCACGTCGATGCCCTCGCGGCGGGCCGACTCGGCGATCTCGATGGCATGCCCGCGGTGGTCGGTGTGTAGGACGGTCAACTCCACGCGGCTCTCCAGCGCGTGGGCGAGCAGGTCGCGGCCGGCTGCGGTGGTCGAAGTGGCGTTCGGGTTCACGATCAGCACGGCGCGCACGAGCGTTGAGCCTAACCGGAGAACTAGGCTCGTCGTCGTGACTGTTCCCGCTCCCGCGACCGTGCGACAGGCGGCCGTACTGGTGGCACTCGAGGGTGCGGCCGCTCTGATCGCCGCGGTGGTCTTCGTGGTTCGCGCGCTTGGCGGCGCTGACCAGCATGTGGTCAGCGGCTTCGGCAACGCCGCCTGGTTCACCGTGATCGGCGCCGCCGTGCTGGCGGCCGGCTGGGCCCTGTGGACTGGACGGCGCTGGGGGCGGGGGATTGCGGTGTTCGCCCAACTGCTGCTGTTGCCGGTGACCTGGTACATCGGCGTGGGGTCGCACCAGTGGTTCTACGCGGTCCCCATCGCGGTGGTCGCGGCCGTGACGCTGGTGCTGTTGTTCAGCCCTGCGACGTTGCAGTGGTTGACCGGCGCCGATCAGGCAGGGGCCGACTCGTCGGCCAACGCCGACAACTCCGGGCCAGATACCCGGTAGGTGATCCACTCCGACATCTGCGTGCCGCCGACGGCGTCGTACAGCGCGATCGCCTTGACGTTCCAGTCCAGCACCGCCCAGCTCAGCCGGCTGTAGCCGTTGTCCACGCATTCCCGGGCCAGGGTGGCCAGCATCGTGCGGGCCAGCCCGCGGCGGCGGAACGCCGGACGCACGAACAGGTCTTCCAGGTAGACGCCGGCCACGCCGTCCCAGGTGGAGAAGTTGCGGAACCACAACGCGATCGCGGCGGCTTGCCCGTCCACCTCGGCGATGTGGCAAAAGGCAGCCGGGTTATCGCCGAAAAGTGCTGTGCTGATCTGGTTTTCGGTGACCGTGCACTCGTCGGCGGCGCGCTCGAACTCGGCCAGCTCGCGGATCATCGCCACGATCTCGGTCTCGTCGCCCGGTCGGGCCCGACGGATCAGGGTCACTGCTGCACTCCCAGCGCCGACAGGATGGTTCTGAACTTCGTTGTGGTCTCGGCGACTTCGTCGTCGGGATCCGATTCGGCCACGATACCGCCGCCGGCCTGCGCCACGGCCTGCCGGCGGTCAGCGGACAACTGCGCGCCCCGGATGGCCACCACCCAGCGGCCGTCCCCGCGGGCGTCGCACCAGCCCACCGCGCCGGCGTAGAAGCCGCGATCGCCCTCCAGCTCAGCGATCAGGTCCACCGCGGCGTCGGTCGGTACCCCGCCCACGGCCGGGGTCGGGTGCAGCGCCAACGCCAAATCGATTGCTGTGCAGCTTTTTTCGCGCAGAATTCCGCGGATCGGCGTGGACAGGTGCCACAGCGCAGCGGTGCGGCTGAGCTGGGGTTCGGGCGCCACGTCCAGTTCGGTGCACAGCGGTTCGAGTGCGGCACGCATGGTGTCGACGACGAGCTGGTGTTCGTGCCGGTTCTTGCCGGACCGGGCCAGCGCCGCCCCGTTGGCGGCGTCGGTCTGCGGATCGTCCGACCGGGCAGCCGATCCGGCGAACGGCTGGCAGGTCACCTGATCGCCGCTGCGGGCCACCAGCAGCTCCGGGCTAGCGCCCACCAGCACGGCGCCGACATACCCGGCCCCGGCCGGCGACAGGTCCGCCAGGTAGCCGGTGGCCTCGGCGTCGGCGTCGATCAGCCGCCGCAGGATGGTCCGCTCGTCCAGACGGCCGTCGGCGACCAACCGTAGTGCGCGGGCCAAAACGACCTTCTGCAAACCACTTTCGCTGTCGGTGAGATGGCGCAGCGCCGCGCGGATCCGGGCGCGGTGTTCCCCGGGGGCCGGCAGCGTCTCGGCGATCCGCACCTGCGGAAGCACAGCCGACGGCCAGGCCGGCAGCGCAGCGCCGAACGCCACCGACAGCGGAGTCAGCAGCGCGGCCCTGCCCCGCACGTCGAACGGGAGCGCACCGACCACCACGTCGGCCGAACCGTCGGCGAGCGCCTTCGACGCGACCGCGACGTCGTCATAGCCCGTCCTGATGCCCTCGCCGACAACCGTCCCGGCCGGCCCGCTCAGTACGAACGACGTCCGGGCCGTCACGTCCCGGCGACCGGCTCGCGGTGACTGGTCATCCCCAGCGCTGAGAGCTGCCGTAGGCCGTACTCGAAGGCGCACACCGCCACCGACGCCGCCCCGAACCCGTAGCGCGCCCCTTCCCGCAGTGGCTGCTCGACCCAGCGGGTCACCACCGATCGGGAGAAGTGGCCGTGGCCGACGAACACCACGTCGCGCTCCACCATGCGTTCCAGGGCGTAGGAGACCGCCTGGTCGGCGCGCATGCTGACCTGGTCGACGCTTTCCCCGCCCGGGCAGCCGTAGGTCCACAGCAGCCACCCGGGCGTCTCGGTGCGGATCTCGTGGGTGGTCAGCCCCTCGTAGTCGCCGTAGTCCCACTCCGCGAGCAGCGGGGACACCTCGTCGACGATGAGTCCGGCCAGTGCGGCGGTGGTCAGCGCGCGCTTGCGCGGCGAACTGACCACCAGCGGGTTGTTCAGTTCGAGCCGCTCGAGGGTCAAGGCGGCGAGTTCGGCCTGTTCGCGGCCGTAGTCGGTGAGGTCGAGGTCGGTGCGGCTGGTGTGTTTGCGGTCGCGGGACCATTCGGTTTCGCCATGTCGCAGCAGGACCAGCCGATGGTTGCCGACGCTCACGCCCACCGATTCTGCCGGATCGCGTGGTGTGGCGTGGCAGCCGGGACGTCTCGGGGCAGAACCTGTAAGGATGGGTGTCGTGACCCGAGTACTGGCGGTGGCCAACCAGAAGGGCGGGGTGGCCAAGACAACCACGGTCGCGTCGTTGGGGGCGGCATTCGTCGATGCAGGTAAACGGGTGCTGCTCGTCGACCTCGACCCCCAGGGATGCCTGACGTTCTCCCTCGGCGCCGACCCCGACAAGCTCGCGGTGTCGGTGCACGAGGTGCTGCTCGGCGACGTCGAACCGAACGCCGCGCTGGTGACCACGGCCGAGGGCATGACGCTGCTGCCGGCCAACATCGACCTGGCCGGTGCGGAGGCCATGCTGCTGATGCGGGCCGGCCGCGAGTACGCGCTCAAGCGGGCGCTGGCCAAGCTGGACGATCAGTTCGACGTGGTGATCATCGACTGCCCGCCGTCGCTGGGGGTGCTCACGCTCAACGGCCTCACCGCCGCCGACGAGGTGATCGTGCCGCTGCAGTGCGAGACGCTGGCGCACCGCGGGGTGGGGCAGTTCCTGCGCACGGTCGCCGACGTCCAGCAGATCACCAACCCGGACCTCAAGCTGCTGGGCGCGTTGCCGACCCTGTACGACTCGCGGACCACACACAGCCGCGACGTCCTGCTCGACGTCGCCGACCGCTACGACCTGCCGGTGCTGGCCCCGCCGATCCCGCGCACCGTCCGGTTCGCCGAGGCCAGCGCCTCTGGATCATCGGTACTTGCCGGCCGAAAGAACAAGGGCGGCAGCGCTTATCGCGAACTGGCGGCGGAACTGCTCAAGCATTGGAAGTCGGGTAAGGCGCTGCCGACGTTCACCCCGGACGTCTAGGGGCCGAAGGCGGTCAGCGCGTCGCCGCGCTGCTCGACCACGATCGAGCTGGTGACGGCGGGCACCACCGGACCGTTGCCGACCGGGTGGTTGACCGGGATCACCCGCTGGTTGGCGCCGCTCGACGGGTCGTACACCCCCAGGCCGGTGTTCAGCGGGATCAGCAGCCGTCCGGCCATCATCGCCGCCGGGCCCAACGGCGACACCGGGCCGGCCGCCTCGATGGTGTAGCGGTAGGACAGCTTGCTGTCGAAGACCTCGACGCTGTCCCCGGTCCACCAGGTGATCAGGTCGCCGGCTCTGGTCACCGCCTTTGCGGGGTTGGCCAGCACGGGTGCGCTCTTGAGCAGCGTGCTGGACACCTTGGTGCCGGTGTCGTCGTAGACGGCGATCTCGGGATTGGGGGTGGGCAGATACAGCGCCGTGGTGGTGCCCGACACCGCGAGCACCCGTGCCTCGGAGTCGCTGGCGACGCCGGGCAGTGCCACGTTCTTGGTGTCAGGCTCGTCTTCTTCCTTGGCCGGCTTGAGCAGGGTCAGCCGCAGATCCTTCTGGTCGCTGCAGGCTTCGAGCACCGAGACGGCCTCGTCGCTGGCCGCCGCCGACATCAGGGTGCAACCCGTGCCGAGGCCCTTATTGACTGGCTTGACCCGTGCATCGATCTCGCCATAGGACAGTTCGCGGACCAGGTCCGAGCGCCACATCTCCAGGCGCGTGGGCCCGGCGGCTAGCACCGAGCTGCCGCTGGAGGTCAGCACGACGCGGTCGTCGGCGTAGGCGGTGCGGGTCGGCCCGCGCCGGCCGGTGCCGCCGTTGATGCTGCTGACCTGCCCGCAGCCGCGCACGTCGGGGTAGACGGCCACGGCGAGGTCGTAGAC
>Ga0209254_10005808_pt1 | contig 11346 bp, 6 predicted proteins | sample FrelakmetDIP11DI_FD_187148 | JGI IMG/M metagenome (GOLD analysis project Ga0209254, IMG submission 187148) | Freshwater lake sediment microbial communities from the University of Notre Dame, USA, for methane emissions studies - DIP11 DI (SPAdes)... | ecosystem: Environmental > Aquatic >... | reverse complement strand
CTGCTTGGCAGGTGGCTTACCGCTTTCGGGCCACAGAACTCAATAGCTCCGGAAGTGTTTCAATCATTCAATCCACTCTTTATTGTTGCTCTCACTTTCCCGGTCATGGGAGCTTTTGCCTGGATGAACAAAAAAGGTATAGAACCCTCCACACCGAAAAAGATCGGGATAGGAATGGTCATTGCCGCCGTTGGATTTGTAATTATACTCATCGCCTCGATAGGAGCTCCATCACCCTTATCACTTGCCGGTGTACCGGCTGCTGACGCCGACAGGGTTTCTCCATACTGGCTGATGAGCAGTTATCTTGTCCTTACCGTAGCAGAGCTTTTCCTGAGTCCGATGGGATTATCATTTGTATCGAAAGTGGCTCCTTCGCGGTTCCAGGGATTGATGCAGGGCGGATGGCTTCTTGCTACAGCAGTTGGTAACAAGCTCCTGTTTGTTGGAACCCTGCTGTGGGATAAAGTATCACTTAGTACGCTCTGGCTTGTTTTTATCGTATGTTGTCTTCTTTCAGCAACCTTCATTTTCTCCATAATTAAAAGGCTTGAAAAAGCAGCGGCAAGTTAAGGGGAATTAAACAATTCAATTGATTGTGCATTCCCTATTTAAATATAAACTGAGATGAAAGTCCTGAAATTTGGAGGATCTTCGGTTGGTAATTCTGAAAGGATCAGGGTAGTAAAGAAGATAATCGGATCTGAGTCTTTGCCTCTTGTAGTTGTTGTTTCAGCCTTACAAGGAGTAACCGATTCCCTGAAAAGTATCAGTGAATCTGCTGCGGCACACAATGAACAATATAAAGCAGGGCTGGAAGAGCTTATTAAAAAGCACAGAACTGCGTGCAATGAACTTCTCGATGGAAATGCCCTGAAATCAACCCTGTCAAAAATCGATCAGATATTTAAGGAATTGAATGAAATCCTCAGCGGACTATTCCTTCTGAGAGAATTAAGCAAATATTCACTCGACAAAATTCTGAGCTTCGGGGAGCAGCTTTCATCTCTTATTATATCTTCATTTTTGGAAAACCCGGTCCTTATTGACGCCAGGGAAATAATTAAAACCGACGATAATTACGGTAATGCAAATGTCGATTTTACCGTCACCAATTCTCTTATCAGAAAAAATATTTTAAAAAAGAAGAGACTGATAATTGTTCCGGGGTTTATCTCAAGCACACACGAAAATGAGGCTACAACCCTTGGAAGAGGAGGATCGGATTACACTGCAGCGATCATTGCAGCCGCAGTCAATGCTGATGCCCTCGAGATATGGACCGATACTGATGGTTTTATGACTGCCGATCCCAGAAAGGTCGAAAAAGCATATGCCATAGAGAGGCTGACTTATTCAGAAGCAATTGAGCTTTCGCACTTCGGTGCCAGGGTCATCTATACTCCTACCCTCCGTCCTGTCTACAAAAAACTGATCCCCGTATACATCAGGAATTCATTCAATCGCGATGCAAAAGGAACCCTTATAAGTGAAAAATCATCGAACGGAACCAGGAGTCCGATAAAAGGAATTTCTTCGATCGATCATATTGACCTGATTACTCTTCAGGGGCCTTCGATGGTCGGGGTGTCAGGAACATCGATGAGACTTTTTGGATCGATGGCCCGACGTAACGTAAGTATTATCCTCATAACCCAGGCTTCTTCCGAATACTCAATCACTTTTGCCTTAAATCCTACCGACACAAAAAAAGCGGTTGAGGGAATTAACCAGGAATTTGAAAGGGAAATAATCTTTAGAAAAGAGCTTAAAATACTCATTGAGAAGGACCTGTCAATTATTGCCATCGTTGGCGAAAGAATGAAGAATACTCCGGGTGTATCGGCTACCCTTTTCAGATCGCTTGGAAGGAACGGGATCAATGTAATTGCCACGGCCCAGGGTTCATCTGAACTGAACATTTCGGTCGTTATCAGGAATGACAGTCTCAAAAAAGCACTTAATGTCATACACGACGGTTTCTTTCTTTCACGGTATAAAGAGCTTCATCTTTTCATTGCGGGGACAGGATTTGTGGGTTCAAGTCTCATAAAACAGCTTCAGAAACAGGCTGAGACTCTTTTAAGGGAATATAATCTCAATATTAACCTGCTGGGAATAATCAATTCAAGAAAGATGCTTCTGGATAATAAACAGATTCCTCTTGAAACCTGCAGGGATTTGTTAGCGACCGCAGGTAAAAAAAGTGACATTGATGCCTTCGTCAGTTATATGACAAGGCTTAACATCAGGAATTCCGTTTTTATCGATTGTACCGCCGATGCTAAAGTTGCCTTAACTTATAAGGATGCACTGGAAAAATATGTTTCAGTCGTCACAGCCAGCAAGATTGCATGTTCATCCGAATATTCTTATTATCATACTCTTAAATCGCTGGCAAATGATAAGGGTGTCCGGTTTATGTACGAAACTACAGTAGGTGCAGGATTGCCGATCATTAAGACTATCAGCGATCTTGTTGTCAGCGGTGATAAGGTACTTAAAATTGAAGCTGTCCTTTCCGGGACCCTGAACTTTATTTTTAATTCCCTTGGGCCCGACATGCCATTAAGTAAAACAATCAGGATTGCAAAGGAAAAAGGTATTTCGGAACCTGACCCGCGGATCGACCTGAGCGGAATAGATGTTGTCAGAAAGATACTTATACTTTCTCGTGAAGCTGGTTATACGATTGAAAGAGAAGATGTTGTTGTAAAGAAATTTCTTCCTGAAGCCTGTTTCGAAGGTAACCTTGAGAGCTTTTATAGTAAAGTGATTGAGTATGATGAAGAATTTGAAAGAAAAAGAAAAGTATTAGTCAAACAGAATAAGAAATGGAGGTTCTTCGCTTCAATGGACAATGGTAAAGCCAGGGTTGAGCTTATTACTGTCGATTCATCGCATCCCACATACGATCTTGAAGGAAGCAACAATATTGTTTTGCTTACAACTGAAAGATACCGCGAGCTGCCAATGGTTATCAAAGGATATGGAGCTGGTGCCGATGTAACTGCTGCCGGTGTCTTTGCCGATATTATGAGAGTTGTGAATGTTTAGAAAAACGTAAGCTTTGCCGGAAGAAATCCTATACAATTCAACTAACCTTAAAGCACCTGCTGTTTCATTCAGGAAGGCGCTGCTCAAAGGGCTTGCCCCTGATGGCGGGCTTTATATGCCTTCTCACCTGCCTAAGCTACAGCCAACTGAACTTGAGTCACTTCCGGGGAAAAGCTATGCAGATCTGGCATCTGAAATTCTTAATAAACTAATCGGCAGGGAAATCGATAAGGAAAAACTGTCGGAGATATGTAATGCGATTTATAAATTCAGCATTCCGATAGAACTTGTAAGTGAACGAAGTTTTATAATGCGTCTCGACCAGGGGCCGACAGCATCATTCAAAGACTTTGCGGCACTCCTTATGGGCAGATTGATGCAGCATTATTTATCTATTGATAGTAAACATATTACGATTCTGACTGCAACATCGGGTGATACAGGAAGCGCAGTCGCCAATGCTTTTTATAACCTGAATAATATAAGGGTAATAATCCTTTTCCCTGCCGGAGAAGTCACTGATTTACAGAGGAGACAGATGACCACCATTAATGAAAACATACAGGTCATAGAAATCGATGGAAAATTCGATGATTGCCAGTGGCTTGTCAAACAGGCATTTATGGATCCTTCGCTATCGGGCGTAAATCTTTCTTCAGCCAATTCAATAAACATAGGAAGGCTGCTTCCCCAGTCGGTCTATTATTTTTATGCATGGTCACAAGTATCCGGGAAAACCGGTAGTCAGGCTGTCTTCAGTGTTCCCAGCGGTAATTTCGGGAATCTGGCTGGCGGACTCATAGCAAAAAGAATGGGATTACCGGTAAAGAGCTTTGTAATTTCAACAAATGAAAATAATGAAGTCCCCCTGTTTTTTGAGACCGGGGAATACAGACCGCTATCACCGTCGCGGAAATGCATTTCAAGTGCAATGAATGTTGGACATCCAAGCAATCTGGCGCGAATTATAGCTATGTACGGAGGAAATATGAATGAAAAGGGTGAAATCCGTGAGACTCCTGATATAAATCTGATGAAGAGAGAACTTTATGCCGTTAGCATCAGCGATATTGAAACCAGGAATACGGTTGAATCATTCCACAGCCAGTATGGAATGGTGCTTGAACCTCATGGGGCAGTCGCCTGGTCTGGATTACAGCATTATCTGAATGATCACCCTCCTTTACCTGACGACAATAAGTTCTGTATTTGCCTCGAAACTGCTCATCCGGGGAAATTCAGGGAAGAAATCAGGAGTATTCTCAACATTGAGACGGTACTTCCAGGTTCTCTTGATAAAATTGAAACCGGAAATGAAGATTATATATCTTTAGAGAATAATTATGATATACTGAAAGAATTCATAATTAAGAATTACTAATTTTTAATTGTTGTAAGAAATGTATATACTTTGCAGTGATCTTGAAGGAGTTCTTGTTCCTGAGGTTTGGATAAATGTTGCAAGATGGACAGGTATTGATGAACTGAAGCTTACAACACGGGATATCAGCGATTATAATGCCCTGATGAAGCGAAGGCTCGAAATTCTCAAACAGCATAGCATTACAATTAATGATATACAAAAAGTCATCTCCCTCCTTGAACTTATGCCGGGCGCCCTTGATTTCATCAATTGGCTCCATGGCCGTGTCCAGATGGTAGTGGTCTCCGATACATTCAGGGAATTTGCCGATCCCCTCCTTGAGAAAATGGGATGGCCTGTCTTGTTCTGTCACCACCTGACCATTGATAAAGAAGGTAATATCACTGACTTTAATCTTCGTCAGACCGATGCAAAGAGAAAGGTTGTTGAGGCTATGCAGGAGCTGAAATTCAAGGTAATTGCGATTGGCGATTCTTATAATGATATTTCGATGCTGCGACAGGCAGAATATGGAATACTTTACAAACCACCCCAGAATGTAATTGACGATAATCCGGATATTAAATATGTAAACTCATATTCCCAGCTAAAAAACTTAGTATCAGGAATAGTTGATGAGGATAACCTGTAACCTATTTCAGGATCTCTGAAGTATAATTATCTGCAACTTCAGCCTGGTCTTTTGCCAGCCCGGAAATTATAACGATCCTGTTATCCTTCCATGCAAGAAAGATAGTTCCATTATATCCGTCGGCAAGCACTATCCTGTTGTCGGCACTGTCCCCCGGATCCATTCCGGTTGAAGAAATATATGTTTGTGCTGTTTTTACTGCTTCGTCAGGTGAATTGCATTCAAAAATAAAGATTGAAAAAATGTCATTACCGATCTGGTAGGGAGCTTTGAATGACTTATTAAGAAAACTATGACCAAGAACGCTTTCATTAATATAGGTCTCTTCATTAAGTCTCCTGCCTTCTGCTGGAAATTGTGAAAGTATAGAAGGCATTGCAGAATTTCCTGTCAGTAGTCCTGAGATTCTGTTAGCAAGTAACTCTGCGGCCTGCAATACTTTTTCCTGCTTCGAATATGTCTTGATTTTTACATAATAATTACCTTTAAAAAAGTTGATTGCACCATCGGCGACATATCCCTGAGCCCCAATATTTTGAAACCTGAACGAAGGAGATCGCTCTGATGAATAGATCCCAAATGCCATAATATTATCGCTGTGCCTGTAAATTTCGGCTTTTATGACATTTCTGCCTTTTTTATATTCCGCAACATGCAGATCAACAAATCCATAGGCAATGTAGGTATCAGCTGCACCATTGATAAAATCCCAGAGATTGTCGGGTAAAAACAGAGGGTAGTCTGTTTTTATTTTATAACCGTTAAGTGAAGGAAAAACGAGATCCTGAGCTATTAGAGCTGTTGAGAACAGAACGGCGGAAAGCAGAAGCAGGATTTTTTTTTGCATTGTAATATTGATTAACACCTTAATAGAGACTTAAGTCAGAATCTGTTTATGCTCATAGTATTGCTTATTACTGTAATTTTCTGATTCTGACTTCAATATCTGTATCCTTAAGTAATCTGATTAATTCATCAGTATTGGTTTCCCCGTAATGATACGGATATAATATTTCAGGCTTAAATGCTTTAGCTGCATCAGCAACCATAGCAGGGGTCATGGTATATGGGAGGTTCATTGGCAGAAAAGCAACACTGATGTCCTTAAGAGCCTTCATTTCGGGGGTGTTTTCAGTATCACCGGCAATATAGAACTTTTTATTTCCGATTTTGATTATATACCCGTTACCCACGCCCCTGGGATGGAAAGGCTGGCCTTTTGATCGTTCATTGACAATATTATACGCACTCACAGCTTCAACCTCGATTTGTCCTGCGGTTTTAATATCACCGGGGCTCATAACCTTAGCCCACGGGACTTTGGAAATACAGGAATTACTGCAAAACAAAACTGTCTCCTTTTTCCTCAGAATGGTTATCAGTGAGGTATCAAGGTGATCATAGTGTTCATGTGTAACAAGGATAATGTCAGCCTGGGGAAGGTTATCATAATTACCTGAACTTTTTACAGGATCAATATGAATGACATAGTTGTTTAGTTTGAGCATCAGTGATCCATGCCCGATAAAGAAGATATCAACATCGCCTGCCGAAGTACTGATTTTATCAGATTCCTGGAGATTCTGGGAATTAACCGGAGCAGTCATAACAAGTAATATTAAGGTTATAATTAAATTTTTCATTATCAGTATATTAAAATCTGTCTGAACTGTTTCTGAATAAAAACCGAATATACGAATATTTGAATTATTCAATAGAAATAACCGGCAGTTAAAAAGTTAAGAATAATTAAACCATTTTTTCAGAGAACTATATCCTTCAGGGATTGTTAATATGTTGTAATGTGCAGTTAATCAAATTTTGATTTACTGCAACGTCATGTATTAAAATTTTGAATACCTTTCGGCAGAATTTAGGTAACAGTGTTAATTAATTAACATTGATGTATTTAGGGAAAATTAGGCAGGTTTATATATTAATCTTCTTCTTTCTAATGTCATATTCTGTTTCAGGACAGGCAGGAAGAATTATGAAGTACCGTTTCAATGGTGATCTGCAGGAGAAAATTTTCGTATCCGGAAATCGTTCCCTAATCATAAACTACACATTATCAGAGATTAACATTGACAATATCACCAATAATAACGGTACATTCTACAGGGTAACAGCTCCTGGTCATTCCCTTACTGCCGAACCCGGGAAACCTGAACTTCCGGTCTTAAACCGGCTTATAAACATTCCTGAGGGTTCCACCATAATGATTAGGATAACTGATGTAAAATCTTCCAGGATAAATCCTTCAGATAACAATATTAAAGGTCGCCTTTTTCCGGTACAACATGGAGAGACCAAGCAAAAGGAGAGCCAGAGAACAGGATTTGTGATTGACAAAGACCTGTATTCCAGGCGTGGGATTCTTAAATCTGACACAGTCAGGATAGAATCACTTGGTAAGATAAGAAACAAAGTGCTGTCAAACCTGGTAATTACTCCCGTCAGGTACGATCCGGGCTCCAATTTCCTCGAGATCATAACATCGATGAAAATAGAAATAAGCTTCTCGGGCGAAATAGTAAATAATTCAAAGTCATCTTTATCCGAATCTGCCCTGTTCAATGAAACTCTTGATAAGGGAATCCTGAATTACTACCCGGCGGAATTTATGACAGGATATTCTGATCAGCCGGTAGAAATGATAATCCTTACTGACACTGCGTTTAAGAAACATCTTGAGCCATTTTACAAATGGAAAAGACAAAAAGGATTTAAGCTTAGTATACTATATGCGGGTTCAGGAATGGCTGGAAGTACTTACACAGAATTGAAAAAATCGATATCAGATATATATTCTTCTTCCTTATCCGCCGGTCATGCTCCCGAATACCTGCTGATAATCGGTGATGTTAAAAGAATACCATATTACGGTTCAGACGGTTCCGGTAATGTAACTGACATGTATTATGGCGAATTTGACGGCAACGGCGACTATCTTCCCGATATGTATATAGGAAGGATTCCTGCTCCCGACACCGGTTCGGTAAAATCAGCAGTTGAAAAGTTGCTGGAATATGAGAAATTCCAGTTTGCTGATACAAACAAATTCTATTCCAGGGCTCTGGCTCTGACAGGCAAAGACGCATCAAAAGCCCTTTACATGAATGGCCAGGTAAAATATTTGACCACGAACTACCTGACACCTGCAAATAATATCGATGAATATCACTTCTACTATCCCGATGGATTTACAAAAAAGGATTCGGTCATTAAGCTAATCTCGAAGGGACTCTCTTTTATCAATTATACCGGTCATGGTTCACTGGCTGGCTGGCTGCATATTGATATAAAGTCGCAGGATGTTAAGAACTTCAATAACAAGAGCATGTATCCTTTTGTTATAAGTAATGCCTGCAGGACCGCACAGTACAACGACACTGCCTCTTTTGGCAATAAAATGGTGCTGGCATCCGGAGAAGGGGCCATTGGGTTTATTGGCTGCTCCAATGACTCATACTGGGATGAGGATTTTGCATGGGCAGTTGGATCAGGAATACCAAACTCAGATCCAAAATATGAACAGACCGGACTTGGTGCCTTTGACAGATTATTTCATACTCACAATGAATTACCATCTGACTGGTATATAACAGCCGGCCAGGTCAATTTTGCGGGAAATATGGCTGTCAGCTCCACCTCAACGCTTAAAAAGAAGTATTACTGGGAAACATATACAGTACTAGGAGATCCCAGTATTATACCAATAATTGGCACACCTCAGCCATTCAGTTTTACACTGCCCGATACATTGCCAAACGGCATCAGATCTTTGTCGTTAACTATTGATCCGTTTGCTTATGCCGCTGTTTCACATTTCGACGTCCTTTGGGATGCCTCTTTTGCCAGTCCATCCGGATCAGTAGTGCTTGAGCTTCCGGGTTTATCGGATGATTCGTGCATGGTGGTAATTACCGGCCAGAACAGGATACCGTATATTAAAACTATTTATTTCTCAAATATAACCAGGGAATATATTAACCTCTCCGGATCCGGGATAAGCGACGCTTCGGGAAATAATAACGGGAAAGCCGATTACGGTGAAACAGTTTACCTGAAGTTGAAAATAAGCAACCTCGGACTCACAAGCGCTGCAAACCTTACTGCAACAATATCATCCACATCTCCCTGGGTGACAATTAATGATAATAGTGCATCAATAGGTACACTTGCTGGCAAATCGGAGGTCACAGTCGACAACAATATTCAACTGACTATTGATGACAACGTCCCTGATCAGGGAATAATAACAATTGACCTTACCCTTAAGGACACAAGAACAGAAAAGAAATACAAAATTGATATTACAGTTCATGCTCCTCAGCTTGAAATAATTAATTGCATAATAGATGACTCTGAATTCGGGAATAATAACTTTATACCTGATCCCGGAGAAAACTTCAACCTTATTTTCCAGATTAAAAATGCAGGAAGCAGCAATGCTTCAGGTCAGTTACTGATTGACGACCAAGGAAGTGAACTTGAGATTATTGATTCCGACATAAAATCGGGCATACTACAATTCGGGGAAATTTCAAACATTTCAGTACCTGCAAAACTATCCGGATCAGCTCCTTACGGTGATTATATCAGATTATTATCGACACTGGACTGTTCTCCCTACATTGTGGATAAAAACTTTGAATTCAGGGTTGGAAGAGTAAGGGAAAGCTTTGAATCATCAGGCTTTAAGGTTTTTCCCTGGATCAACTACAGCGAAAAACCGTGGACAGTAACAGGTTCAAATTCTGCCGATGGCAACCTTTCAGCACGTTCCGGAATCATAAGCCATAATTCAACATCTTCCCTTATTATGAGGACTTATTTCCCGGAACCAGATACCATGAAATTCTATTATAAGGTTTCCTCTGAACCTAATTATGATTATCTCCTGTTTAAGCTGAATGATATAGAATTAATGAGATATTCCGGAGAAACTGTCTGGGACAGGATAGAAATTCCTGTACCGGCCGGATTCAACCTGATGGAGTGGATTTACAAAAAAGATAATTCAGTTTCCGTAGGTGCGGATGGTGCCTGGATTGATCTTATTGATTTTTCAGGCTCAACCCATGTAAATTATATTCAACGGGATATTGAAGTAGCGAGGATTGTTACTCCGGTCCAGAAGGAAGTATACGGGAAGGAACTGGTTTCAGTAAAGGTACTGAACCTCGGAAGCGACACACTGGATGGATTCAGTCTTGCATATTCTCTGAATGACAAACTACCTGTAATTCAGGATTTCAAAACAACACTTCTGCCATATGATGATTCCGTAACTGTAACATTTGAGAAAAGAGCAGATCTGGACATGAGCGGGATTTACAATATAATGGTTTACGGCTATGAAAATGGTGATGATTATCTGCTGAATGATACATTAATGATCGAGGTTCAGAATTCTGAAATTGAGGAATCTGTGACGATTTTCCCGAATCCATTCGCTGACCAGCTTAATATCATAATAAATTCAAATGAAAGCAGGAGCGCGCAGATGATCATGACAAATCTGTCAGGCAGAAAGGTTTATTCTGCCGATCATGAATTGATTGAAGGCGAGAACCAGATCAGTGTTAATACCATGCATTTGAGCCCATCATTATATATTTTGACAATTACCGGATCAGGTTTCTCACAGTCTTATTCTCTGATAAAATTGAAGTAATAGGCAATTTGTGCCGGAAAATCGAAAATTAAATTTGAAATATTAAACAGGAATACCGTGAGTGAAGTAATTCCCACCCGTGAACAGGCGCTTTTCCTTTTCACGAAATATAACAAGTCCGAAAGTCTCTTGAAACATGCACTTTCTGTTGAAGGGGTAATGAGGTTTATGGCAAGGAAATCGGGCGATGACGAAGAAAAGTGGGGAATCATCGGACTGGTTCATGATCTCGATTATGAAATGTACCCTGACCAGCATTGTATAATGACTGAAAAGATACTGAATGAGAATGGATGGCCTGCTGAATATATCAGGGCGGTATTAAGCCATGGATGGGGACTGGCAACAGATGTGGAACCTGTATCAAAGCTTGAAAAGACTATATTTGCTGTTGATGAACTTACCGGACTGGTGGCAACCAGCGCTCTTGTCAGACCGTCAAAAAGCGTTCTCGATCTGGAGGCAAGGTCGGTCAGAAAGAAATGGAATGACAGGAAATTCGCTGCAGGTGTCAACAGGTCAGTAATCGAAAAAGGTGCAGAAATGCTGGGTGTCAGCATCGACGAGCTGATAACGGATTGTATTATGGGGATG
>Ga0209254_10005807_pt1 | contig 11347 bp, 7 predicted proteins | sample FrelakmetDIP11DI_FD_187148 | JGI IMG/M metagenome (GOLD analysis project Ga0209254, IMG submission 187148) | Freshwater lake sediment microbial communities from the University of Notre Dame, USA, for methane emissions studies - DIP11 DI (SPAdes)... | ecosystem: Environmental > Aquatic >... | reverse complement strand
ACTAGTACCATGTCACGGTTCTCGCGGATGGCGAACATGCCCGCCTCCATGCAGATGGCCTTGATGTCGGCGCCCGTCGCTCCTTCGGTCTTGAGCGCCAGGTCCAAGGCGTTGACCAACTGGTCGATGGCCATCCTGCCCATGTGGATCTTGAAGATCTCGTGGCGCGCCTCGAAGTTGGGGATGGGTATCTCGATGATGCGGTCGAAGCGGCCCGGGCGTAGCAACGCCTCATCCAGGATGTCCGGGCGGTTGGTGGCCCCGATGATCTTGACGTCGCTGATGGGGTTGAAGCCGTCCAGCTCGGCCAGGAGCTGCATCAGGGTCCTTTGCACCTCACGGTCCCCTGACGTGGCGACCTCAAGGCGCTTGGCTCCGATGGAGTCGAGCTCGTCGATGAACACGATGCTGGGCGCCTTCTCCTTGGCCATTTCGAACAGCTCGCGCACCAGCCTAGCGCCCTCGCCTATGTACTTCTGCACCAGCTCGCTCCCCACGAACCTGATGAACGTCGCATTGGTCTGGTGGGCCACGGCCTTGGCGATGAGCGTCTTACCGGTGCCCGGTGGGCCTACCAGCAGCACGCCCTTGGGGGGCTCTATGCCCACTTTCTTGTAAAGCTCGGGCTTGAGCAGCGGGTCCTCGACCGCCTCGCGAACCTCGAGTATCTGTTCGTCCAAGCCGCCTATGTCCTTGTAGGAAATAGCGGGCTTCTCGATGATCTCGGCCCCGATGACGATGGGGTCCAGCGATGGCGGGAGGACCCCCATGACCGCTAGCGTCTGCTTGTTCAATGCGACCCTCGCCCCGACCTCGAGGTCCTCGGTGGGGACGTATTCGGAGGTCGACACAATGAAGTCCGGGCCAGTGGAGCTCTTTACTATGACCCTCCCATCCGCCAGGAGGTCCTTGATGGCCCCGATGATCAAGGGCGGGGACTTCAGGCGCTCCATCTCGGAGCGCATGCGCTTGAGCTCCTTCTGCAGTCGGAACAGCTCGCTCTCCACGTAGCGCTTCTCCCCCTCGACACGGCGGATCTCCTCCAGCAGCTCGGTGTTCCTTCGCTCCAGGACTTCTATCTTCTCTCTCATCTCATTTACGAGTTCCTCAACCTGGGGCTCTTTCGTGTCCTTCACCTCAGTACATCACGTTCGTCCTCAATATAAAGGCGGGTGCTATTTGAAATCTTCGAAATCCGTGCTCTTTTCTGTCATCCTTATCGATAAGGATAGCGCCACTTGATAACGACATCTGGACAACATGTTTTTTCGCCTTTCGAGAATATATTTATAATTATCAATATAGATAATAATGGTAGGTTTTCGAGGTCCTTATCGCGAAAGGCGCCTTTTCCCTCGGTTCATCTCGCAACTATTATCTAGCGACGTGGAATTGAGTGTGGCGATTGGGATGATCTGCGAACTCTGCGGCAAGGAGGTGCCTGAGACCCGTTCGACCTGGATCGAAGGGGCGCAAATGAAGGTCTGTAAGGACTGCCAGCGCTTTGGCGACAAGCCCAAGGCGGGGGCGAAGGAGTCCCCGACCAAGGTGGTCATAGCCTCCAGGCTGGAGCAGAGGGAACGGAGGATGCGCACCCGCGACATCTACAAGGAGGAGGAGGTGTTCGAGCTGGTGGACGATTACACCACCCGAATCCGGGACGCTCGCAACGCCCGAGGCTGGAAGACGGAGCAGCTCGCGGCCAAGATCAGCGAGAAGGCCTCCACGCTCTCCAAGGTGGAAGCGGGGCACCTAAAGCCGGACGACGCCTTGGCCGCCAAGCTGGAGAAGGAGCTCAACATCGTCCTCATCGAGAAGGTCCCCCTGGTCAAGCCAGAGGCCAAGAGCGCCAAGCATGGAGGGGGCATCACCATGGAGCATTTCATCAAGCAGGCCAAGAAGAAGGAATGAGCTAGCGCGCCGAGATGTCCTTCCTCGCCTTCTCCACATATGGCGAGACATCCAGGCCCATATCTTTCGCCAGCGCGATGGCGGCCACCTCTATGTCAACCCCAAGGCGGTCCTGCAACCTGTTCACCTTGGCCACCAGGTCGCGCTTCTTCTGCCCCGAGGCCCGGGCCATTTCGTCGAGGATGAGCGAGAACAAGGATACGTCTTGCTCAACCTCCTTGAGTATGTCCCTGCAGGGGCGGTAGTTGACGGGGATCTCTATGGTCTTATAATCGAAGGCAGGCTTGACCATGCCGTCCGTCCTCTCCAGAAGGCCGCGCTTGATCCCCATCTCCAAAAGCGCCTGGGCCTCCTTGGGCGAGAACCACCTGAAGTCCATGCTGGCGGAGAACACGAACTCCTTCTCCGAGAGCAAGTTCTTGCCCTTTCGCTTGAATAGCAGGGCCAAGCAGGTCTCTATGTCCCCCAATGCTTCACCTCCGGCAGTGGTGGAGAGAATCGCCGCCTTCGTTAAAGAACTATCTTCTCCCTGATCTTCCAGTCGATAGAATAGGACTAACGGGGTCGGCAAGCGCCCAGGTGCTCAGGGATGCCTCTGAGGGTCCCCTGCAGCGAGCAACCATTATATAGAAGAACAAACATCCTACTGCCCGCTAGCTAGGGGCTAGAATGGCATATTTGTAAACTATCTGGAGGTAATGACATGGGAATGGGTCAAACACCGATACTCATCCTCAAGGAAGGGACCAAGAGGGATAAGGGCAAGGACGCCCAGTACAACAACATTCAAGCGGCGCGCGCCATCGCTGACGCAGTCCGCAGCACCCTCGGCCCCCGAGGAATGGACAAGATGCTCGTCGACAGCCTGGGAGACGTCGTAATTACCAACGACGGCGTCACCATCCTGAAGGAGATCGACGTCGAGCACCCCGCCGCTAAGATGCTGGTCGAGGTAGCCAAGACGCAGGACGAGGAATGCGGGGACGGCACCACCACCGCCGTCATCCTGGCTGGCGAGCTGCTGAAGAAGGCGATCGACCTGGTCGACGCCAACGTTCACCCGACTATCATCACAGCCGGTTACAGAATGGCGGCTGTCAAGGCCTTGGAGGTAATGGAGTCCGTGGCCGAGGACGTCAACATCAACGACAAGGCCACCCTGCGCAAGATCGCCATGACCTCCATGATGTCCAAGTCCGTAGTGGGCAGCAGGGAGCATATGGCTGATGTGGCCGTCGGCGCCGTGATGAAGGTCGCGGAGAAGACCAACGGCAAGTGGTTCGTTGACACTGACAACATCCAGGTCGTGAAGAAGCAGGGCGCGTCCATGAACGACACGCAGCTCATCGAGGGCATCATCGTGGACAAGGAGCCCGTGCACCCGGCCATGCCTAAGAAGGTCAGCAAGGCCAAGGTCCTTCTGCTCGACGCCGCTCTGGAGATCAAGAAGACGGAGATCGACGCCAAGATCGAGATCACCGACCCGTCCCAGATGGCCGCTTTCCTCCAAGAGGAGGAGCGCATGCTGAAGGACATGGTGGAGGGGATCAAGAAGTCCGGCGCCAACGTCGTCTTCTGCCAGAAGGGCATCGATGACCTGGTTCAGCACTTCCTATCCAAGGAGCAGATCTACGCGGCCCGTCGTGTCAAGAAGAGCGACATGGAGAAGCTGGCCAAGGCCACGGGTGCCGTCGTCGTCACCAAGCTGGACGAGCTGGACCCCGCCGACCTGGGCCACGCCGACACGGTCGAAGTGCGCAAGATCCAGGAAGAGGAGATGACCTTCGTGATCGGCTGCAAGAACCCGAAGGCGGTCAGCATCCTCATCCGCGGAGGCACCGAGCACGTCGTGGACGAGATCGAGCGCTCCCTCGAGGACGCGACCTCCGTGGTCGCTGTGGCCATCGAGGACGGCAAGATGATCACTGGTGGAGGCAGCACCGCGGTCGAGATCGCGCTCAAGCTGCGCGAGTACTCCGCTTCCGTCGGAGGCCGCGAGCAGATCGCCATCGACGCCTACGCCTCGGCCCTGGAGGTCATCCCCACCGCACTAGCGGAGAACGCTGGCCTGGACCCGATCGACATCCTGATCGAGATGCGCAAGGCGCACAAGGCGGGCAAGAAGTTCGCGGGCCTCAACGTTTACGAGGGTAAGGTCGTGGACATGCACAAGCTGAACGTGCTGGAGCCGTTGCGCGTGGGCACGCAAGCCATCAACTCCGCCACCGATGCCGCGGTCATGATCCTCAGGATCGACGACGTCATCGCTTCGAAGGGCGGCCCTGGCGCTGGAATGGGCGGCAAGGGTGGCATGCCCGGCTCCGACGAGGGCCTGGGCGACATTGACTGAGCACGAATCACTTAGGAGGGCGCAAGCCCTCCGCCTAACCACTTTCCAAAAGAGTTTTGGATTCATATGCGATAGAGTCGCGTCCCGAGGATGAGGTAATGCCTGAAGGTGCTGCGAACGGCCCGAAGGAGGGGAACGGGCAAGAGGACAAGGCGCAGGTCCAGGCGCTCCAGCAGGAGCTGGACACTCTGCGGAAGGAGCTGGAGTCGCAGCAGGCCGCCAACAACGAGTATCTGGTCCTGGCCAAGCGCATACAGGCGGACTTCGACAACTTTCGGAAGCGGGCGCAGCGCGACAAAGAGGAGTTCATGAGGTCGGCCAACGATCGTTTGGTGGCTGACCTCCTCATCACCCTGGACGACCTCGACCGGGCCCTGGGCCCCAACCTCGGCGAGGAGGAGCTGCGCCAAGGGGTGACGCAGATACGAAGCAACCTAATGACCCTGCTGCGCTCCTATGGGCTGAGGGAGATGCCCGAGGGGAGCGCCTTCGACCCCGACCTGCACGAGGCCCTGGCCGCGTGCGAGGGGGAGGAGGGCAAGGTCTACGAGACCTACCAGAAAGGATATCTCATCGGTAATCGAGTAATCAGGCACGCTAAGGTGCTAGTAGGAAGGAGCAACAAGGAGGCTGAGCAGAATGGCTAAGATCATCGGCATAGACCTGGGCACGAGCAACTCCGCGGCGGCAGTCATGGAGGGCGGCCGCCCGGCCATCATTCCGAGCGCGGAAGGGACCAGTCTAGGGGGCAAGGCTTTCCCGTCGTACGTAGCGTTCACCAAGGACGGTCAGCTGCTGGTTGGCGAGCCGGCCAAGCGCCAGGCCGTCTCAAACACGGAAGGGACCATCGCTGCCATCAAGCGCAAGATGGGAACCGACTTCAAGGTGCGAGTCACTGGCAAGGAGTTCACGCCCCAACAGATCTCCGCTTTCATCCTGCAGAAGATCAAGAGGGACGCGGAAGCTTACATCGGCGAGACCGTGACCAAGGCGGTCATCACCGTTCCCGCCTACTTCAACGACAACCAGAGGCAGGCCACCAAGGACGCCGGCGCCATAGCTGGCCTGGAGGTGGTGCGCATCATCAACGAGCCGACCGCCGCCGCACTGGCCTTCGGCCTGGACAAGGGCGATAAGGAACAGAAGATCATGGTCTTCGACCTGGGCGGAGGGACGCTGGACGTGACCATCATGGAGTTCGCCCACGGCGTCTTCGAGGTGCTCGCCACCTCCGGCGACACCCAGCTAGGCGGAACGGACATGGACGAGGTCATGGTCCGTTATGTGGTCGAGCAGTTCCGCAAGGAGAGCGGGGTGGATTTGACCAAGGACAAGATGGCCATGTGGAGGGTCCGTGAGGCCTGCGAGAAGGCCAAGATCGAGCTGTCCACCACCATGACTACGGAAATCAACCTTCCCTTCATCTCCGCCGACTCCAGTGGGCCGAAGCACCTGTCCATGAACATCAACCGGGCCAAGCTGGAGGAGCTCGTCAACCCCATAGTGGAGAGGTGCCGGGGACCTTTGACCAACGCCCTGAGGGACGCCAAGCTCGACCCTGAGAAGATAGACTCCGTGATACTCGTGGGCGGGCCGACGCGCATGCCCATGGTGCAGCGGTTCGTGGAGTCCTATGTGGGGAAGAAGATCCAGAGGGGGGTGGACCCGATGGAATGCGTGGCCATGGGCGCGGCCATCCAAGGTGCCGTCCTCTCCGGCGAGGTCAAGGACATCCTGCTGCTGGACGTGACCCCGCTTTCCTTGGGCATAGAGACCCTGGGAGGAGTGGCGACCAGGCTGATAGAGCGCAACACCACCATACCGACGCGCAAGTCGCAGATCTTCTCCACCGCCAGCGACAACCAGCCCGGCGTAGAGGTCCACGTATTGCAGGGGGAGCGCGAGATGGCCGGGGACAACGTCTCCCTAGGCAAGTTCCAGCTCACTGGCATCTTGCCGGCGCCGAGGGGGGTGCCGCAGATCGAGGTCACCTTCGACATCGACGCCAACGGCATCGTCAACGTCAACGCCAAGGACCTTGGGACAGGCAAGGAGCAGAAGATCACCATCACCGCGGCCAAGAAGATGAGCAAGGACGAGGTGGATCGCGCCATCAAGGAGGCGGAGCGCTTCGCCGAGGACGACAAGAAGCGCCGGGAGAAGGTGGACCTGATGAACCAGGCCGACTCCCTCGTCTACAACACCGAGAAGATGCTGATCGAGCATTCGGATAAGGTGTCCAGCGAGGAGCGGGAGAAGATCCAGAAGGCCATCGAGGAGCTGAAGGAGGCCACCAAGGGCGGCGACAAGGACGCCATCAAGGCCAAGATCGACGCCTTGACCAAGGAGATGTACGCCGTATCGACCCGCGTCTACGCCGAGGCGTCCAAGAAGGCGCAGGACCAACCTGGCCAGCAAGCTACCGGAGGTTCGCCGCCCCCGGACGAGGGCAAGGGCGATAAGGACGGCTACGTCGACGCTGACTACAAGATAGTCGACGACGACAAGTGAAGGCTGGGCGATGGCTGACAAGCGCGATTACTATGAGGTGCTAGGGGTCCCCAAGAACGCCACCTTGGACCAGATCAAGGAAGCCTATCGGGGCCTGGCCCGCAAGTACCACCCCGACGTCACCAAGGAGGACAAGGCGCATGCCGAGGAGCGCTTCAAGGAGATCTCCGAGGCCTATGAGGTGCTGGTCGACGAGGAGAAGCGCAAGTTGTACGACCAGTACGGCCATGCCGGCCTCACCGGGCAGTTCTCCAACGGGGGCTTCCAATGGAGCGACTTCACCCATGCCACCGACCTCAGGGACATATTCGGGGACACGGGAGACTTCGGGTTCGGAGGTGGCATCTTCGACGCCCTCTTCGGACTTGGCGGAAGGGGACAGCAAGGACCGCACAAGGGCCAGTCGCTCCGTTACGACGTCGAGATCACCTTGGAGGAGGCGGCGGTGGGGGGCAAGAGGGAGGTCACCATCCCTCGTTCGACCACGTGCGAGGCCTGCCACGGGACCGGGGCCAAGGACGGCAAGGTCCAGACCTGCGCCGCCTGCGGGGGCAAGGGGCAGGTGCAGCACGTGCAACAAAGGGGGTACTCGCGCTTCGTCTCGGTCTCGCCCTGCCCGAAGTGCCGGGGCGGGGGACGGACGTACCAGCAGCGCTGCCCCAAGTGCGATGGCAAGGGCGTGCAGTTGAGATCCTCCAAGATCAGCATCGACATCCCGCCGGGGATCGACTCGGGGATGAGGCTGAGGTTCGCCGGGGCGGGGGACGCCTCCCCCGACGGGGGACCGCCAGGGGACCTTTTCGTGGTCGTTCACGTGAGGGAGCACGACATCTTCAAACGCGATGGCGCGGACCTCTGGCTGGAGATGCCCATCGAGTATTGGGAGGCCACGCTGGGCGCCGAGGTGGAGGTCCACACTTTGGATAGTAAGGCGATGCTCAGCATACCCGCGGGGACGCAGGACGATTCGGTGTTCCGCATGAAGGGGAAGGGCCTGCCCCACTTCGAAACCCGAGGCGCAGGCGACCAGCTCGTCCGCATCAAGATCAAGGTGCCGCGCAAGCTGACATCGGAGCAGAAGGCACTGCTGAAGAAGTTGGCGGAGCAGGAGCCGAAGAAAGGTTTCCTGGAGAGGCTGAAAGGCTAGGCCTTGCTCTTTTCGAAGGATTATCGATGCGATTCATATTCTTCGCAAAAGATCAGCGCATCCCTGGGCAATCACTCGATCGGATGGAAGGCGAGAACGAAGGCCGCGCCCCTCTCCGAAGGCATCAGCTTGACCCAGCCACCATAACGTTCCATCGTCTTCTTGATCCAGAACAGTCCGAGGCCGGTGCTGCGCTTCTCCCCATAGCTGAAGCCTTCCTGGAAGAGCTTGGAACGCGCCTCTTCCGGGATGCCAGTGCCGTCGTCGGCGACGGTCAGCTGCGCCAGGCCACCTTCTCTAACCATGGAGAAGGTCATGCTCTTGGCGCTCCCATGGCGCGTGGCGTTCCGGACCAGGTTGTCGATCACCGAGCTCAGGGCGAAGTCCGCCAGGACCTCTGCGTCCCCTAGGACTTCGTAGGCCACTTGGTGCGTGGCCATGACCTGGACGATCGTCTGCCTTAGGTCAACGCTGAACAAGGCGCGGCTGGATTGCAGGAAGCTATCCAGCTCCTTGAAGTGGTCGAGGGTCTCCGTCAATCGGGCTGCGGAGCCCTTGGCCCGCTCCAGCTGTCTCTCCTCCTTTTTCATGTCATAGAGCTGCAAGGAGCCAGTGAGGACCATCAGCTCGTTGCGGATGTCGTGCCTTAGGACCTTGTTGCTCATGGTGACCGATTCCGCCAGCTTGGCCATGTCCTCCTGGGCCTTCCGCCGTTGCGATGCAACGCTCAGGTTCTGCGCTAGGAAGCGGAGCATGCTCGTCTCGTCCTCCTCCCAGGGCTTTTCCTCCCCGATCCGCTGCAGGCAGACCAAGCCCTGCTGCCTCCCCTCCACCAGCACCGCGGCCATCAACATGGAGGAGACCCCTCCCTGGCTGAAAAGGGAGAGCCGTTCCTTGTCCTCAGGGCTCATCGACGAGAGGTTGAGCGTCCTAACCGTTCCCTCGTGTTGAGCCCGCTCCATCAACCAGTCCTGCAGATTCATGGGCAAGCTCGACAAGGACGATCGTATCGCAGCGGTCCCGGCAGCGGCCCATTCGTGCGTGCAGGTGAGCGACGTCGTTTCCTGAGAATGCTGCAGCAATAGCACCCGAGAGCAGTCGATCGCCTCCCCCACATCCCCCAACGCCTCGTTTACCGCCCGGTCGAAGTCCGCCCGGCCGAAGAACCCCTGGGAGATGGAGAGCATGGTGCTTTCCAGGGCCAAAGCCCTCTCCACTTGCGCTTCCGACGACCTCAGGCTCCTGAACGCTCGGGCATTGGCCACTGCCAGACCGAACACCACCGAAAGCTGCGAGGCCAGGTTGAGGTACTCCTTCCTGAATTCCGGGAAGCTCAGGTCCCTTAGCACCGCCACGCCCAGGACCTTGCCCTTGTTCTCCACCTTGAGTTTGAATCCGCTTGACGCCTCGTCCCACACATTCGCGTCCTGCAAGAGCGAGGGCGTGAGCCCTCCGTTCACCCGAGCGAAGCTGCCCTTTTCATAATCGAAGAGTTGGAATTCCCCGGATGGATGGAACGCATAATACTCCACCTCGGTGGGAGTGAAGAGCATGTTCAGAACATCGATGATGGAGCCCGTGACCGGCTCCTCCTCCGTGGCCTGACTTATCCGTTCCAGGAGGTCGAAGGCCAAGGCATAGTCGGAGCGCATCCTGGCTTGATTCGCGCCTTCCTCCCGCGCCCTCTCGATCTCCAGAAGCAACCGAGCTTCGCTCACCCCCCGAGACATCCTCTGTCTGAGGAAATCCAGGCCGACATCCATCGAGGAGCAGGGCTTTCCAACGGACTTGGAGAAATCCTCCAATTCGCTCTGCAGCTCGCTGCCTTCGCCAGTGTCCAGGAGCACGACCTCGTTCACGGCCTCGGAGAAGGCGAAGCGTTCTTGGGGGCGGTCGATTTCGTGCGCTTGGACCAACTCCCTCCATCGCTTGAGCATTCCAGGTATCGTGAGGTAGGCGCCCTTAGAGAGCAAGGCGTCGGCCATTCCTGGGCCCACGACCATTTCGAAGCATGATTTGGTCGTTGCAATCGCATACGACCTTGGAAGCTTGCCCAGAGGAGGGAGCTCCGACTCAGACGCAAAGATGCACACCGCGTCATCGGAGCCAGCCAATCTCTGGAGCTCGGACCTGAGGTTCTCGCTGCTCCTGCGAGGATCCAGGAGGTCTATCCGGTAGGTCATGACCTCCACGTCCTTCAGGCCATCAAGGTCCAAGGCCTTCCTAGCTTCCGCTCCCATGAGCTCGCAAATGAAGACCTTGGTGGAATCTGACATCGCCCACTCGTCCCATCCAGCTGAAATAAACGTCGCCTGGAATAGCATCTAGTCATAGATGTCCGAAAGGATGAAACCTCCCCCTCGGCGGGCTTGTCCCGGCCTCCTTCTCCGGCTCGTCCGCCGTCTCCCTCCTCCGACCACTCTTCGAGGAAAATCATGAACGATGCATGCGAGGCGTGAACTCCGACCGTACGATGGCTCTGGGTCCCTAAGGGCAACAGATTTATCTATCTCGAAAATCTGGGCATTCCTCACATAGGAGTTGGTCTCGAAGGAAGAGGACCGGCGTTGAGCAACTATCTGAAGCAGTTCGACCGTCGCGTATGGGCCCTGTTCGTGGGGAGGATAATCTCAGCCACGGGCTTCTCCATCGTCATCCCCTTCCTCAGCATCTACTTCTACCTGGATTTGGGCATACCGATGACCACCATAGGCGCGGTGTTCCTGGTCTCGACCGGGTTCGGTGCGCTAGGACAGATCATCGGTGGGGAGGTCGCGGACCGCTTCGGGCGCAGGAACATCATGATTCTGGCCATGTCCTCGAGGGCCTTGATATTCGTAGGCATAAGCCTGGTCATCTACTTTACCAACGATTTCCTCTTCATCGCGGCTCTCGTGGTCTGCTCGTCCTTCGTCGGCTCCCTGTTCGAGCCGGCGAGCAATGCGATGATCGCAGATGTGGTCGCTCCCAGCAAGAGGTTGGAGGCCTATGGCCTGCTCCGCATCGGTCAGAACATCGGGTGGACCCTCGGGCCATTGCTAGGCGGTCTGCTGGCCATCTGGGGGTACAGCACCCTCTACCTTCTGACGGCGATATGCAGCGCGGCCGTGGCCGTCATCATCTTCCTCTACGTCAGGGAGTCGTCCCGCCTCGACCTGGGGCGAAAGCGCCTCTCCTTCAAGGACCTAAAGGAGCTGAAGGACCAGGCCGCACCGTTCCTGCTGTTCAGCTTCTTCTCCATATTCCTCTGGCTGGTCATGGCCCAGATGTCCTCGGTCTACTCCGTTTACTCCACGAGCGAGGTGGGCATGACCCTGACCGAGATCGGTTACCTGTACGCGATCAACGGCATCATAGTGGTGGTGTTGCAGCTGCCCTTGGCCAGGTACATAGTCCGCTTCCGCATGACCTCGGTCACCGCTGTAGGC
>Ga0209254_10005806_pt1 | contig 11347 bp, 9 predicted proteins | sample FrelakmetDIP11DI_FD_187148 | JGI IMG/M metagenome (GOLD analysis project Ga0209254, IMG submission 187148) | Freshwater lake sediment microbial communities from the University of Notre Dame, USA, for methane emissions studies - DIP11 DI (SPAdes)... | ecosystem: Environmental > Aquatic >... | reverse complement strand
GCCGACCACATGGAAACCTACGGCCACGACTTCGAGCGCCTGAAGGGCGCTTTCGTCGATTTCCTCAGTCGCCTGCCGTTCTACGGCGTTGCCGTGCTCTGCGCCGACGATCCGAACGTGCGCGCCATCATGCCGCAGGTCGCCAAGCAGATCGTCACCTACGGCCTGACGCCGGGCTGCAATTTCTACGCCGAGAATGTCGTCGCCGTCGACGGCCAGATGCGCTTCGACTGCGTCCGCGTCAATGGCACGACCAGCCGCCTGGCGATCACGCTGAACACGCCGGGCCTGCACAACGTGCTCAATGCGCTGGCGGCCATCGCCGTGGCGACCGAACTGCAGGTTGCCGATGCCGCCATCGTCAAGGCGCTGGCCGAATTCAAGGGGGTTGGCCGGCGCTTCCAGCGTTATGGCGAAGTGGCTTTGCCGGCCGGTGGCAGCTTCACGCTGGTGGACGATTACGGTCACCACCCGGTCGAGATGGTGGCGACGCTGGCCGCCGCCCGTGGCGCCTTCCCCGGCCGCCGGCTGGTGCTGGCCTTCCAGCCGCACCGCTATACGCGGACGCGTGACTGCTTCGAGGACTTCGTCAAGGTGTTGTCCACGGTCGACACCCTTTTACTGGCCGAAATCTACGCTGCCGGCGAAGCGCCGATCGTTGCTGCCGATGGCCGTTCGCTGGCCCGGGCGCTGCGTGTTGTCGGCAAGGTCGAGCCGGTGTTCGTCGAGGAGATTGCGGCGCTGCCGCAAACGATCATGGATGTCGCCCGCGACGGCGACGTGGTGTTGTGCATGGGCGCCGGTTCGATCGGCGCCGTGCCCGGAAAAGTGGTGGAAATGCAATGAGCGGTTTCGGCAAAGTCGCAGTCCTTTTTGGCGGCACCTCCGCCGAGCGCGAGGTCTCCCTCAACAGCGGTTCGCGGGTGTTGGCCGCGTTGCTGGGGCAGGGCATAGACGCCCATCCCTTCGATCCGGCCGAGCAACCGCTCGATGCCTTGAAGGGCTACGACCGCGCCTTCATCGCGCTGCATGGGCGCCACGGCGAGGACGGAACGATCCAGGGCGCGCTCGAACTGATGCACATTCCCTATACCGGCTCCGGCGTCATGGCATCGGCGCTGGGCATGGACAAGTTCCGCACCAAACTCTTGTGGCAGGCCGCCGGGCTGCCGGTTCCCGACTATGCGCTGCTCAATGCCGATTCGGATTTCGCCGACGTGGAGGAAGAGCTCGGCCTGCCGATCTTCGTCAAGCCGGCGCATGAAGGCTCGTCGATCGGCATCAGCAAGGTCAAACAGCGCGACACGCTGTATCTCGCCTATGCCGAGGCGGCGAAATACGACCCGCTGGTGATCGCCGAAAAAGGTGTCATGGGCGGCGAATACACGGTCGGCATCATCGGCTGCGGCGCCGACATGGTGGCCCTGCCGATCATCAAGATCGAGCCGGCGACCGAGTTCTACGACTATGAAGCCAAGTACAACCGCGACGACACGCGCTACCTGTGCCCCTGCGGCTTGCCGGAAGCCAGGGAAATGGAAATCCGCCAGGGGGCGCTGGAGGCGTTCCGCATCCTCGGCGGCCGTGGCTGGGGGCGGGTCGATTTCCTGATGGACGAGGACGGCAAGCACTACTTCCTCGAAGTGAATACTGCGCCCGGCATGACCGACCACTCGCTGGTACCGATGGCGGCGCGCGTGGCAGGCATGGAGTACCCGGCGCTGGTGCGCCGCGTGCTCGAACTGGCTGCCAACGACTGAGACGATGAATGTGGAACAAACCGCGCCTGCTCAATGCCATCGCCGATCTGCTGATCCTCTCGGCTGCGGCCGCGTCGCTGGCGGTCGCGCTGGTCTGGCTGGTGCGCGTGCCGTCCCTGCCGTTGCGGCAGGTAGTATTTGCGCAGGAATTGCAGCATACGCGGCGAGCGGAAATCGAGCAGTCGCTGCCGGCAGTGCTGAAGGGCAACTTCTTCAGCCTCGACCTGGAAGCGGTTCGCGGCGAACTGGAGAAGCTGCCCTGGATACGCAAGGTCGAATTGCGGCGCGGCTGGCCGGCGCGGCTGGAAGTCAAGGTCGAGGAACATCGTCCGGCGGCCCGTTGGGGCGAGGGGCGGGACGAACTGGTCAACACCTTCGGCGAAGTGTTCGCCGCCACGGCACCGGACGAGGATCTGAGCGGGCTGCCCCTGCTCCATGGTCCGCAGGGTACGGCGCCCGAGGTGCTCAAGCGCTACGGGGATTTTGTCGGGAATTTCAAGGCGCTGGACCAGAAGCCGGTGCAGGTCACGCTGTCCCCGCGTCTGGCGTGGCAATTGAAGCTGGACAACGGAATGCTCGTCGAAATGGGGCGCGAGCAGCAGAAATCACCGGTGGCTACGCGTTTGCAACGGTTTATAGAGGTCTACCCGGAGCTGGTCGCCAAGCGTGCGACGCGGCCTTCGGTGGTGGATTTGCGGTATCCGAACGGATTTGCGATGCGAGTCGCGGGCGATGTGAAGGGAAAGTAGGACTATGAGCAGGGATAACAAGGATCTTGTGGTCGGGCTGGACATCGGGACGTCGAAAATCGTCGCGCTGGTCGCCGAGATCAACCAGGAGGGGCGGCTGAACGTCATCGGCATGGGCTCGCAGGATTCGCGCGGCCTGAAGAAGGGCGTCGTGGTCAACATCGAGGAAACGGTGCATACCATCAGCCGCGTCGTGCAGGAGGTCGAGCTGATGGCCGACTGCAAGGTGAAGGATGTGTATACCGGGATCGCCGGCAGCCACATCAAGAGCTTCAATTCGAACGGCATGGTCGCGATCAAGGACAAGGAAGTCACCGCCAGCGACGTCGAGCGCGTGATCGAGACGGCCAAGGCGATGCCGATCCCGGCCGATCAGGAAATCCTGCACATTCTCACCCAGGAGTTCGTCATCGACGGCCAGGATGGCATCCGCGAGCCGATCGGCATGAGCGGCATGCGCCTCGAGGTCAAGACGCACATCGTCACCGGCGCCGTCTCGGCCGCCCAGAACATCGTCAAGTGCGTGCGCCGTTGCGGGCTGGAAGTGAATGATCTCGTCCTGCAGCCGCTGGCCTCCAGCTACGCGGTCCTGTCCGAAGATGAAAAGGACCTTGGCGTCTGCCTGATCGACATCGGCGGCGGCACCACCGATCTCGCGGTGTGGACGCAGGGCGCCATCCGCCATACCTCGGTGATCCCTATCGCCGGCGACCAGATCACCAACGACATCGCGATGGCCCTGCGCACGCCGACCCGCGAGGCCGAGGATATCAAGTGCAAGTACGGCTGCGCCCTGTCGCAACTGGCTGACCAGGCTGAAACCATGGAGGTTGCCGGGGTCGACGACCGGCCGAGCCGAAAATTGAGCCGCCGGGCGCTGGCCGATGTCATCCAGCCGCGCGTCGAGGAACTCTATGAACTGATCCAGAGCGAACTGCGGCGTGCCGGTTTCGAGGAAGTGCTGTCGTCCGGCATCGTCCTGACCGGCGGCGCGAGCGTGATGCCGGGCATGCTTGAGCTGGGCGAGGAGCTCTTCCATATGCCGGTCCGCCTTGGCAGTCCGAAGTACACGGGCAGCCTGGCCGACGTCGTGCAGAGTCCGCGCTTTTCGACGTCCTTCGGCCTGTTGCTCGAGGCGCAGGCACAGCGCAAGCGGGGCCAGAAGATAAAGGAAAAGCAGGGCGTGAAGGATGTCTTCGACGGCATGAAGTCGTGGTTTTCAAAGAATTTTTAAGCGTTTTTTTACCGGTTTTTCAGAGGAGGTAGTGACTATGTTTGAAATCATCGAGAAGGAAGAAGAGTGCGGCACGATCATCAAGGTGTTCGGTGTCGGTGGTGCGGGTGGCAATGCCATCGAGCACATGATTCATGAGGGCGTGAACGGCGTCGAGTTCATCGCCGCCAACACCGATGCGCAGGCCCTCAAGCGCAATACCGCCTCGTCCAAGCTTTCGCTTGGCAAGACGGGTCTGGGTGCCGGCGCCAAGCCGGAAGCCGGGCAGGCGGCGGCAGAATCGCACCGCGAGGAAATCCGCGCTTCGCTGGAAGGCGCCCACATGGCCTTCATCACGGCCGGCATGGGTGGTGGCACGGGCACCGGCGCGGCGCCGGTGGTGGCCGAGATCGCCCGTGAAATGGGCATCCTTACCGTCGGCGTCGTCACCAAGCCGTTCGGTTTCGAAGGCGTCAAGCGGATGAAGGCCGCCGAGGCCGGCATCGCCGAATTCTCCAAGCACGTCGATTCGCTGATCGTCATCCTCAACGACAAGCTGATGGAGGTCATGGGCGACGACGCCGATGTCGATCACTGCTTCAAGGCAGCCGACGATGTGCTGAAGAACGCCGTCGGCGGCATCGCCGAAATCATTACCTACCCGGGCCTGGTCAACGTCGACTTCGAAGACGTGCGCACGGTGATGGGTGAGATGGGTCGCGCCATGATGGGTTCCGCTGCCGCCGCCGGGGTCGACCGGGCGCGCATCGCTGCCGAGCAGGCCGTCGCCTCGCCGCTGCTGGAGGGCGTCAACCTGTCGGGCGCCAAGGGCGTGCTGGTCAACATCACGGCTTCCAAGGGCGGACTGAAGATGAGGGAAGTCAATGAAGTGATGAACACCGTCAAGGCTTTTGCCGCCGAAGACGCGCACATCATCTTCGGCGCCGTGTACGACGAGCTGATGGGCGATGCCCTGCGCGTCACCGTGGTGGCGACAGGGCTTGGCCAGGTAGCGACCGCCCGTGCCCGCCAACCGGAAGTCTTCACCCAGCCGGTCCTGGTCCAGGCCACCGGCACCAGTGACGCCGTGGCTTTTGCGCCGGCGGCAGCGGTCGACTACGCGCACCTCGAAGTGCCGTCGGTCGTGCGTCGCGGGCAGCGCAACGTGACGGTCGAAGCGCTGGCCAACAGCGGCGTCGACCGTTACGACATTCCGGCTTTTCTGCGCAAGCAGGCTGACTGACAACAGCAAAGCCATTCTCTGAAAAAGGGCGGCGTCACGTTGTGTTACAATGTGACGCTCCCCAAATTATTCAAGTACTTGCATGCTAAAGCAACGCACGCTCAAGACTGTCATCCGCGCCTCAGGCGTCGGGCTGCATGGCGGTGTCAAGGTCAATATGTCCCTGCGTCCGGCCGCTCCGGATACGGGTATCGTGTTTCGTCGCGTCGATCTGCCGGAACCGCTGGACATTCCCGCGGCCGCCTTCATGGTCGGCGACACGCGCATGTGTTCCTGTCTCGAAAAAGACGGGGTCAAGGTCGGGACCATCGAGCACCTGATGTCGGCCTTCGCCGGCCTCGGTATCGACAATGCCTGGGTCGATCTGGATGCGCCGGAAGTGCCAATCCTCGACGGCTCGGCTTCGCCGTTCGTCTTCCTGATCCAGTCGGCGGGAATCGAGGAGCAGAACGTCGCCAAGAAGTTCATTCGCGTCACCCAGCCGGTCGAAGTACGTGACGGTGACAAGTGGGCGCGTTTCGAACCTTACGATGGCTACAAGCTGACTTTTTCGATCATTTTCAATCATCCGGCCATCGACAAGTCGGCGCAGAAAGCCGAAATCGATTTCGCCGAACATTCCTACGTTCGTGAAGTGGCGCGCGCCCGAACCTTCGGCTTCATGCAGGAGGTCGAATTTCTGCGCGAGAACGGCCTCGCCTTGGGCGGCGGGCTGGAAAACGCCATCGTTCTCGACGAATTCCGCGTGCTGAATCAGGATGGACTGCGTTACGGCGACGAGTTCGTCAAGCACAAGATTCTCGACGCGGTGGGCGACCTCTATCTGCTCGGTCACCCGTTGCTCGCTGCCTATTCTTCGCACAAGGGCGGCCACGCGCTGAACAACATGCTGGCCCGCGAACTGCTGACCCGGCAGGATGCCTGGGAACTGGTTACCTTCGACGAAGCCGAACGCGCGCCGCTCGGCGTAACGCGCTGGCTGAACCAGCCAGCCTGATCCGTCATGTGGCTGCTGCGCCTGCTGGCAGTCATCCTGGTGGTCGCGATCGGCGCCGGATTGCTGATCTACGTCATTACCGGCAACCGCAACTACATCGCTTTTTCCTGGCGGCTGTTCCGCTACGGAATCGTCTTTGCGCTGATCGTCTTTGCGCTGATGATCATCGAGCGCGTCGCTGTCATTCCTGTCTGACGGCGCGCGCCAGCAGGGCGTCGAGCGCGTCGCGCAACGGCCCTTTCGGCAGGTTTTCGGCGGTTGACCGCAGCACCCCGCAAGCCCCTGCGGAAAGGGGCTTCGTGGTTGAACTCGTTGATTGGCAAGGGATTTGGCGGGGTTGAACTTTCACCTCAATGCCGTTACACTGCGCGCCGCAACTGGATAATTCGTCGCACAAGCGCTGACCCATCTGGCGAATCTTGGTGGCGACCGCGCCGTTATCGGCGTGGATAACGATTTTCCCCGACTTGTAGTTGGCAACGTGCGCCACGCGGCCCAGCCCCCCCGGGGCGATCGCCTCGAAGCGTTGCGCCAGCTTGAGCAACAAACGGGCATGGGCCATCACCCTGCCCGCCGCGGCATCATTGTCGAGGTAGTGCTCGAGCCCGTTGGTCATAGGAGGTTTCTTTGCAGATCATTCTGGTTTCACGCCACCTGAAGGTGGCACGGACAATTACCATTATGCCTCGCCATCTGGTGATCGCGGGCTTCGCTTTTCTGTCGCTGGTCATGTTCTCCGCGACGCTCATTTCGTGGCTGACCTCGCACGTTTCTGACGCCGGCAACCAGGATGAGGTGCTTTCGCAGCAGCAGGAGACGTACAAGGCGCAGCAGTTCCTGAATAACAATCTGCAATTGATGGCCACCCGCCTCGGAGAATTGCAGGCGCAGGTTCTGCATCTGGATACGCTCGGCGACCGGCTTGCCGGAATCGCCGGCATCAAGCGTGAAGCGCCGCCCCCGGCGAGCACGCTGTTAGCGGGGCAGGGCGGCGCGTTCGTGCCGGCGCCGCTGGGCGCCGACGAACTGCAGCGCGAGATCGATCGCCTGTCCCGCGAGGTGGATGTGCGAACCGATGAACTGGCCTTGCTCGAATCCAGTTTTCTCGAGAAGCGGGTCAAGGAACGGCTGTTGCCGACGGCCCTGCCGGTCAAGGAGGCATTCCTCGGTTCCCCGTTCGGCCACCGCAGCGATCCGATTCTCGGCCAGCGCGCCAAGCACGAAGGTATCGATTTCAACGCGGAGACCGGTACCCCGGTGGTTGTCGCGGCCGATGGCGTGGTTCTCTCCGCCGGTTGGCAGAGCGATTTCGGCAACATGATCGACGTCGATCACGGCGACGGTCTGACCACCCGCTACGCCCACCTGTCGCGGATGAACGTCAAGGCCGGAAGTCTGGTCAAGCGCGGCGAACGGATTGGCGCGGTCGGCAGCACCGGCCGTTCCACCGGTTCGCATCTGCATTTCGAGGTGCGGATGCTCGGCATCGCCCAGAATCCGGCGCACTTCCTCAAGCAGGGCCAGGAATTCGCGCTGGTCAAGCGCCGCTGAAACATTCAAGAAGCTTGATCCAGGTCGTCGCCGCCGTCCGTGGCTGGCATGTTAGAATTCGCCCTTTGCCGCACCCGCGCAACCACATTCCATCGCGATGATCTCCGGTCTACTCAGAAAAGTTTTCGGCAGCCGCAACGACCGGCTGATCAAACAATACGCTCAGACGGTCAAGCGCATCAATGCGTTCGAGCCCGCCATCCAGGCCCTGAGCGACGAGCAATTGCGCGCCAAGACGGACGAGTTCCGCCAGCGTCACGCCACCGGCGAAGCGCTTGATGACCTGATGCCGGAGGCCTTTGCGGTTGTCCGCGAAGCCGGCAAGCGCGAACTCGGCATGCGCCACTTCGACGTCCAGCTGATCGGCGGCATGGTGCTGCATTACGGCAAGATCGCCGAAATGCGGACCGGCGAGGGCAAGACGCTGGTCGCCACGCTGCCTGCCTACCTCAACGCCATTTCCGGCAAGGGCGTCCACGTCATCACGGTCAACGACTATCTCGCCAGCCGCGATGCCGAGTGGATGGGGCGTTTGCACCGTTTTCTCGGGTTGACCGTCGGCGTCAATCTGTCGCAGATGGATCACGAGGCCAAGCAGGCCGCCTACGGCGCTGACATCACCTACGGCACCAACAACGAATTCGGCTTCGATTACCTGCGCGACAACATGGTCTATGCGGCCGAGCAGCGCGTCCAGCGCAGCCTGAACTACGCCATTGTCGACGAGGTGGACTCGATCCTGATCGACGAGGCGCGCACGCCGCTGATCATTTCCGGTCAGGCCGAGGACCATACTGACCTCTACCTGCGCATGAAGGATGTCGTGCCCAAGCTGACGCGCGCCGCCGAGGAAAACGGCGAGGGCGATTACTGGGTCGACGAAAAGGGCCATCAGGTTCATCTGGCGGAAGCGGGTTACGAGCACGCCGAGGAATTGCTGGTCGAGCACGGACTGCTGCAGGAAGGGCGCAGCCTGTACGACGCCGCGAACATCACCCTGATGCACCACCTCAATGCCGCCCTGCGGGCGCTGACGCTGTTCCAGAAGGACCAGCAATACGTCGTGCAGAACGGCGAAGTGATCATCGTCGATGAATTTACCGGCCGCCTGATGGCCGGCCGCCGCTGGTCGGACGGCCTGCACCAGGCGGTGGAGGCCAAGGAAGGCGTGCAGATCCAGGCCGAGAACCAGACCCTGGCCTCGATCACCTTCCAGAATTACTTCCGCATGTACGGCAATCTGTCCGGCATGACCGGCACCGCCGATACCGAAGCCTACGAATTCCAGCAGATTTACGGTCTGGAAACCGTCGTCATTCCGACCCATCGCCCGATGGTGCGCAAGGACATGAACGACCTCGTCTACAAGACAGCCGACGAGAAGCACGCGGCGATCATCGCCGACATCAAGGAATGCGCCAAGCGCCGTCAGCCGGTGCTGGTCGGCACGACCTCGATCGAGGCCTCGGAACTACTCTCCGGCCTGCTCGACAAGGAACAGCTGGCGCACTCGGTGCTCAACGCCAAGCAGCACGCCCGCGAGGCGGAAATCGTCATCGAGGCCGGTCGACCGGGGCAGATCACCATCGCCACCAACATGGCCGGTCGCGGCACCGACATCGTCCTTGGCGGCAGCATCGAGAAGGCCGTTTCCGCCATCAAGCACGACGAGTCGCTGCCGGTCGCCGAGCGCGAGGCGAAGATGGCCACAATGCGCGAGGAATGGCAGAAGCTGCACGATCAGGTGCTGGTCGCCGGCGGTCTCCATATCATCGGTTCCGAGCGTCACGAGTCGCGGCGCATCGACAACCAGTTGCGCGGCCGCTCGGGGCGCCAGGGCGATGCCGGTTCGTCGCGTTTCTACCTGTCGCTCGACGATCCGCTCCTGCGCATCTTTGCCGGCGAGCGCCTGCGTTCCATCATGGACAAGCTGAAGATGCCCGAGGGCGAGGCGATCGAGCACCCGCTCGTCACCCGCTCGCTGGAATCGGCGCAACGCAAGGTCGAAGCCCGCAACTTCGACATCCGCAAGCAGTTGCTCGAATACGACGACGTCTCCAACGACCAGCGCAAGGTGATCTACCAGCAGCGCAACGAATTGCTGGAAACCGACGATATATCCGAAACCATCAACGCGATGCGGCAAAGCGTCATCGCCGAGGTTTTCCGCGCCCATGTGCCTGCCGAGTCGGTCGAGGAACAATGGGATCTGGAAGGCCTCGAGCGCGCGCTGGCCGCCGAGCTGCAGATCAACGCCCCGGTTGCCGAGTGGTTCAAGGGCGAGCCGACGTTGTCCGACGACGAGATTCTCGCCCGCATCCAGCACGGCGCGGACGAGGCGTATCGGGCCAAGGTCGACATGGTCGGTGTCGAAAGCTTCCACCAGTTCGAGCGTAACGTGATGCTGCAGAGCCTCGACACGCACTGGCGCGAGCACCTGTCGGCGCTCGATCACCTGCGTCAGGGCATCCATCTGCGCGGCTACGCGCAGAAGAACCCGAAACAGGAATACAAGCGCGAGGCCTTCGAACTCTTCGAGCGCTTGCTCGAACGGGTACGCAAGGAAGTTACCCGCATCGTATTCACGGTGCAGATCCGCTCGCCGGAAGACGTCGAGGAAACCGCCCCGCATGCCGAGGTGCACAACGTCCAGTACCAGCATGCGGACGTTGTCGATGCAGAGTTTGGTGGCGGCGCTGGCGAGGCGCCACCGGCGCAGCAGCCGGCCGACGCCGGCCCCAAGGTGGGGCGCAACGACCCCTGCCCCTGCGGCAGTGGCAAGAAATACAAGCACTGCCACGGAAAATTGTCCTGACCTCCAAGGCGCCGCAAAAGGCGCCTTGATGCTTTTGGAGCCACGAGAATGCCTGTCAATTACGCCACCCCAGCCGCCGACCAGCTCTTGCCGGTGGCCGGTATCCGCCTCGGCACCGCCGAAGCGGAGATCCGCAAGAAAAACCGCCGCGACCTGACGCTGGTCGCGCTCGATGACGGATGCACGGTCGCCGGCGTGTTCACGCAAAACCGCTTCTGCGCGGCGCCGGTGCAACTCTGCCGCGACCATCTGGCGGGCGGCAAGGGCATACGCGCGCTGGTCATCAATACCGGGATCGCCAATGCCGGTACCGGCGAGCCGGGGATGCTGGCGGCACGGGAAACCTGCGCCGCGGTAGGCAAGTTGCTCGGCATCGGCGCCGAACAGGTACTGCCGTTTTCCACCGGCGTCATTCTCGAGCCGCTCCCGGTCGATCGTCTCAAGGCGGGGTTGCCCGCTGCGCTGGCCGACCTCAAGGCCGACAACTGGCATGCCGCGGCGCACGCCATCATGACGACCGACACCGTCGCCAAGGCGGCGTCGCGGACTGTCGCGGTCAACGGTAAAAAGGTGACCATTTCCGGCGTTTCCAAGGGCGCCGGCATGATCCGGCCGAACATGGCGACCATGCTCGGTTTCGTCGCCACCGACGCCGGCATCGCCCAGCCCCTGCTTGACCGGCTGGTCAAGGAGGCGGCCGATGCCTCCTTCAACTGCATTACCGTCGATGGCGATACCTCGACCAACGATTCCTTCGTGATGATCGCCAGCGGCCAGTCGGGTGCGCAATTCGCAAGCGATTCCGATGCCGGCTGGGCCGAGGTCAAGGCGGCGATCATCGCCGTATCGGTCGAACTGGCGCAGGCGATCGTCCGCGACGGCGAAGGCGCTACCAAGTTCATCACCGTGGCAGTCGAGGGTGGCCGCGATGTCGAGGAATGCCGCAAGGTCGGTTATGCGATCGGCCATTCGCCGCTGGTCAAGACCGCCTTCTTCGCTTCCGACCCCAACCTCGGCCG
>Ga0209254_10005805_pt1 | contig 11349 bp, 6 predicted proteins | sample FrelakmetDIP11DI_FD_187148 | JGI IMG/M metagenome (GOLD analysis project Ga0209254, IMG submission 187148) | Freshwater lake sediment microbial communities from the University of Notre Dame, USA, for methane emissions studies - DIP11 DI (SPAdes)... | ecosystem: Environmental > Aquatic >... | reverse complement strand
ATAAATGTATACTACACAGATGATACGGCACAATGGCTTGTCGGGGAAGCAAGGACAGTCGAAGGAAGCGGAAAGCTTGTCGAGGCGGTTTATGAGATGATGAAAGACCCCACAGATGCAAGTCTTATTGGACTGGTGCCGGATACGGTAAAGATAAATTCTATCAAAGTTATGGAAAAAGTTGCAAAAGTAGATTTTTCATCAAATCTTATTGATGACAGATTTATAAGTGATACAGTTGATATTCTGCTTGTTTATTCAATTGTTAATACCCTCACAGAATTTTCTGAAGTAGAAGCAGTGGAATTTTATATTGACGGCAAAAAGCTGGATATCCTGGGTCAGCTTGATATAACAGACCCTATTTACAGGAGAGAAGACCTGATAAAGGAATGAAAAGGTAAACAGGTAATGAAATATCTTAAAATATATAAGAGCATCTTTTCAATAATGATGGTTGCTGCTCTGGCAACCACGGTTTTTTTTATTCCCGGTAACGATAGATTATTTGCCGAAAGCAAAATAAAAGTCTTCATTGATGCCGGGCATGGCGGCAGCGATCCTGGAACTGTCTGGTATGGTTTTCAGGAAAAAACTGCAAATATTGATATTGCATTAAGGGTTAAAGCAAAACTTGAAGCAGGCGGGTTTTATGTTTATATGACAAGGACAGGCGACATAGCAAGGACGCTTGATGAAAGGGTCGCCCTTGCCAATGCAAGCGGTGCAGACATATTTATCTCAATACACAATAATGCTTCAATCTCACCGGCAGCAAATGGAACTGAAACTTACTGGTGCTCAAATGGAGTATCGGGTTCAAGCCAGCTTGCAAATTTTATCCAAACCAACGTGGTAAGCGCCGCCGGAAGGGTCAGCAGGGGTGTAAAAACTGCAGATTTCAGGGTTATAAAATATACTAAAATGCCCGCTGCCCTCGTAGAGTGTGCTTTTGTATCTAACCAGACGGAATGTAGCCTTTTGAAAACCCCGGAATTTAGGGAAAAATTAGCCTCTGGCATATACCAGGGAATAAGAAAATTTTCTGAAGGCATCCATAAGGATAACGGGGATTCCTCCAGTGATAATAGCGGGGGAAACTCTGCCGGGTTCACAGTCAAAGTAATGACTCCTAAAAACGGCACGAAAGTAACTTCAAATTTTGAGATAAGAGGATCTGTGGTTGATTCTGATGGCGATCGACCTGATGACCTGGCAAAGCTGGAAATATACAGAGGCACTGAAAGAAAAGAAAGTAAACTAATAGGAAGGATTGAAAGCTTTAATAATAATGTATATGGAAAAAACGGCAAGCTGGATGGAGGGTGGTATTTGATTGCTGATATCGGGAAATTAAAAGAAGGCGAAAACATCCTCTATATTTACGCATATGATAAAAATGGTAATTACAATGAGGGAAACTTAAAAGTTTTTGCAGTCAAATCCGGGGATATATCAGTAATAAATTTAAATCCCATAGCAATGCCGGGCGGTCCCTATAAGGGCATAGCCGGAAGTGATATAAAATTTACAGGCTCCGGCTCTTATGACCCTGACGGGGTAATTTCCCAGTACCTGTGGGATTTTGGCGATAAGACTACTGGTGATACTGCAAAACCTGTACACAAATATTCTGCAGAAGGCACTTATAATGTGACTCTTACAGTCAAAGACGGAACGGGCAAGGCTTCTGCAGCAGTCAGCACAACCGTTTCCATAAAAAAACCCGGCGATGATTCCGGTGGCACGGATAACGAGGATCCCGATCCTGGCGGAGATGGAACAAATTTACTGGAAAATGTTTCAAACAGGACCAGCTTTGTTGGATATATAACAGTTACTGCAGATGATCTTGTAAGCATATTCATAGACAGGGATTCATCAAAGGTAAAGAATGCAAGAAAATTAGCTCCGCTATATATAAAATATGCAAAAATGTTCAATTTAAGGGCAGACCTGGCATGGGCACAGATGTGCCACGAAACAGGATTTCTTGAATATACAGGGGACGTAAAACCTGAGCAGAATAACTTTGCAGGAATCGGTGCTGTTGGCGGAGGCATTCCGGGAAATAGTTTTGCAAGCGAAGAGCTTGGTGTCATTGCGCATTTTGCACACCTTGCATGGTATTATTTCCCGAAAGATGTAAACAAGTACTGCAATAAAACTTATGATCCAAGGCATTTCGGGACAGGGCATATAAATTATACCGGTAAAACAAATCTGGGATTTCTTAATGGCAGGTGGGCGCCCGGCTCATACACAGACAAGATAATCCTTTTTGCAAATGAGATTATAAATAATATCGAATCCGGAGGCAGTAATGACAATCAGGGCAGCAGCTCGGTAACAGCGAATGCAGGAAGCGATTTGCAGGGGAATATAGGCAATAAAATAGTTTTTGATGCCTCAAGCAGTATAATAAAGGTACAAGCTGATGAAACTGTTACATATATGTGGGACTGGAATGGAGATGGCATTTTTGACAGGATAGTATATACAGCAATTGTAAAGCACAGATTTGAGGAAGCAGGCGCCCATAAGGTGATACTGCAAATAAAACTGTCAGGCGGTGCAAAATCTACCGATGAAATAAAAGTCTTAATTAACAGCTATCCGGATGCTGATTCCGGAGGGCCATATTCAGGTAAAGCCGGAGAAAGTGTAACACTGGATGGCTCAAAATCATATGATAGTGACGGAACAATTACAAAATACCTGTGGGATTTTGGCGATGGCAAAAGTGGCAGCGGCATAAAACCTTCACATGTTTTTGAAGCCCCTGGCACCTATACTGTAAAACTTACTGTAACAGATGATAAAGGAGTATCATCTGCTACAGTAAGTACAGTTGCAGAAATTACAGGAGATGGAACTTCAAATCAGAATCAGCCTCCGGTTGCTGATGCAGGGGGACCCTATATTAAAAAAGCTGGCAGTGAGATTATTCTTGATGGTTCCGGGTCCAAAGATGCTGATGGTGTAATCAAGAAATATACTTGGGATTTTGGTGATGGCAGCACAGGTAAAGGAATGAACCCTGCACATCTCTATCTAAAAGCAGGCACTTATACAATCAAGCTTGTTGTTGAAGATGATAAAGGTTCAAAATCTGAAGAATCCGCCACAACTATAACCGTTAAGGAGGCAGGGGGTCAGGCGCAGTATCCTGTAAATTCAGGCATCATAACAAACTCTACAAAAATTATTGGATATTATGAGGTTACAGTTGAACAGCTTTTAAGTATATTCATCAAGAGAAATTCATCCAAGATTGAAAAGGCTAAATCAATAGCTCCGATTTATATCCAGTATGGAAAACTATTTAATATAAGGGCTGATATTGCCTGGGCTCAGATGTGCCACGAAACAGGGTTCCTCGAGTATACAGGGGATGTAAAACCTGAGCAGAATAACTTTGTCGGAATCGGAGCCACAGGCGGTGGAGTCCCAGGCAATAGCTTTGAGACTAAAGAACTTGGCATAATTGCGCACTATGCCCATCTTGCATGGTATTATTATCCGGATCATGTAAATAAGTATTGCAGCAGTACTTATGACCCCAGGCACTTCGGGTCTTCTCATTCCAAATACACAGGCGATACTACAGTCGGTTTTTTAAATGGCAGGTGGGCGCCCGGTGCCACATATACGGATAAAATACTTAAGTTTGCCAATGAGATATATGCGCAGTAATTTTTTTAATTAAAATACAGGATTTTAATGCTTATTATTTAAATGCTCTCTTTGCCGGAAGTCTATTAATTCTTGAACAATTGCCCGCATATTTCAATCCCATGTATTTCTTTTAATCAGTAGGTTTTTGATGAATCAATAAAAATTGCAGTCAGTATCACATTTTCTTCCGGGGAAATAATAATAGATGGAGAATTATTTCCTGTTTCTTCCCAGCCTGAAAATTCATAACCCGGATAAGGAACTGCTGTTATTTGAACAGGTACCTTTTTAAAATAATTTCCTTTCCAATTAGCAGGACTCTCAATTCCAGGTGTCCCTTCTTTTAATTCCAGTGAATTTATCCTGATATATCCTTTCTGCAAATCAGTAATTAAATTTATTTCTGTTGTACCATATAAAGAAAAGAATTCAATAATGTGCTGTATTTGAGACGCAGGCCGCTCTTTTGCGAATTGTATCATTTTCTGTACATTTTCATTCCATTGTCCGACAGAAACATCCATAAAATCCCATCGTTTAAGGTGTTCTGGCATTTCAGGCTCAAGAAGGGATTGTGCTTCTATAATTTTTTTCGTGGTCCATTCTGCCCTGAAAATGCTATTTGTCAAATCTGCCATTGTGTTAATAAACTGGTATTTGAATTCGTCGTTTTCAAGGAGTAATTCAAATAATTTGTTGTTGTCTGCAGCATGGCCGATAAAATTATGGTCCGCTGATTGGTCCCAGAGACCATAACTTAGATCAGTATCAAACATGACATACCGCCACCTGCCGTCACTGCCATATTCTGCATTAGCCTCGTAAGCCCGTGTTCTTGCGCGCCAAAAGCTAATATTATTTTGTGGCCAGTCATTATTCAGGAAAAATATTTCTGCAGCAAAATAATCAACGAAGCTTTGCAAATCTATAAGAGTATTAATATACTCATACATACCAGGGTCATTTATTGTCCCTGAATCCACACTTTCCTGAATGAATTTGACCATTTCAAAAAAATCATTGCGGTCTTCGGCCAATCCTACTTCAACTTTTGAATCACGGTCTTCCAGTATTACGACTTTATCCATGTCAACACCGTAATGGGTATTAATATAATACTCGCAATAATTTTCCCTTATATTATAGATTCCCCAGTACTCCCCATTTATAAAGACAATTGAAGGCCTGTAAGCCTGGGTTTCAAAATCTAAGTGAGAAACAAGAGCTTGCAGCATACCATCCCTGAAATAAGTACTGAAATAATCATTCCCGGAGTTGCGTAAAATAAAACTCTTGAACTGCATTACAGGTTCATTATTACCGGCTTTTAAAAGACCGGGGAAAATTGGATAGTAAAACATATCTTTTTCATCATATAAATCACTGGCGAGGATATGCATTGATTTAATTGGTAAGTACCTGGTAGACTCACCATGGACCCTTATGCCTGCATTCTGGGAAAATCCTAATCTGCCGTCTGGTTCGAAAAATTCAATATGTGCAGGTCGTTCCCATTCGATCCCTCTTTGAAAATAATTTCCGGCTGATTTACTATCTTTATTTTCAGAATAAATGCCCGGAACAAATATCCCGTAATTGTAATCAAATAAATTTCCTGAATCTGTTGTAATGGATATTACCGGCAGGCTATATTTATTTGTATCACCTTCATTTGTTTCGTCAATAAAGTATGTATGTGTAACTATGCTGCTGACGCTTTTATCATCAGTGAATGCCCTTGCTCTTATAACTGTTGCCTTAAAAATCTCTTCATCAGGTATTTTAAATGAAGGAGAGGTTCTTATATTTGAGAATATATTGGGTTCGCCTTTGCGGCTGTCAATTTGTATTGGGCTGGTGTATAGATTTGAGAGCCGGGTGGGCTCAGAACCATCCAGTGTATAAAATATTTGTGCGCCAGGCTCACTGATGCTTAATTCCAGTAAAAACCCTTCGTTATAGAAGCCGCCTTTATGAGAAAATTCTGGAGGGTTTAATATGCTTACAGCCAAGGGTAAGATAAAAGGCGCCCTAAGGCTGATATCGTGCCAATACGGCCTTATAGATTCGAGACTGTTTATATGTGAGGTAAGAATAGGATTATCTGTTATATCTATGCTTGCTTTTTTACCGGTTAGAGTATCATCCTGGAGAGCGCCTGCATTTATCAATAGAGCGATAAAAGAAATGTCAGATATGGAACAGTTGGCCATATTTAATCTTTTAAGGTTTGCAAGGCTTGCAAGCGACCCGGCATCTTCTCCTGCATACACATTCCGCATTATAAGGGTCTGAAGCCCGGTCAGATTTGCAATAGGCTTTATTGATTCGATGTTTTCATTCGAATGTATGTTTAAATATTCTAATTCTGTAAGCCCTGACAGGGCTGAAATATCGCTGATGTAGTTTTCTCTTAGGTCGAGCACTTTTAAAGTGTGGATGTTGCCTAAAGCAGTTATGTCTTTAATGCGGTTTCCTTCCAGGTCAAGCTCCTCGAGCTTGTTGAATTGACTTACCAGGCTTATGTCTGATAACCCGATCAGCAGGCCACTATCCAGTTTTAAAACATTATTGCTTAAATTTAAAATAGTAAGCGGAAGGGTTACAATAGATTTAAAATTAATCTTATACAGGTTTGTGATACTGTTGCTTCTTAAATTTAACTCTGTTAAATTTTTAAGATTTTTTAGCGGGCTCAAATCTTTAATGTGATTGCCTTCAAGGTTTAGAGAAACCAGATTATGCAAATCCTCAATCCCATCAAGACTTTTAATTTCTCTGCCTGAAGCATCAAGTTCAGCAATACTTAAAAGGTCGTTTTTAGATATTGGACTATATTTATTATCAAGCGCATTCCTAATTGCAGATTCAAGGCCTTTGTCTCTGAATTCAACTCTTTGGTCAGCAAAACGTGCAAAAAATAATATCAATATTAATGCTATGATACTGACAGTAAAAACCAGTATCCTCTTTAATATTATTTTTTTCTTTAGAGGCATTTTATTAATGTTTTCTATTTTTAAAACATCAATAAATTTGTTACTGGAGTTTTTTTTAAACATTACCCTTCTTCCAGGTCGCCCTCATAGGATACCAGTTTTACAAGGGTGATATCTTTTATACTTCTTATATCCTCCATAAGAGATTGTATTTTTTCTTTTTTTATCTTTATCTCCATTATTACCTGGCTTTTTTCACCCTCCACTATTTTTGACCTGAGTTTATAAAGAAGAACATGCTTTTTTAGCATTTCTTCGATTTTGGCAGTGTTTAAATCGTTTGTGTCCATTATCAGCAGGTAAGGCTCCACAATCCTTACTTTCCTTGAAAGTAAAAACACCACAAGCCCTATGAAAAATGCTGATATGACTGCAAGGTTATATGCTGAAGCTCCACAGATTATACCGTTTGTTATTGCCCAGAAAACAAAACCAATATCTTTAGGGTCTTTTACTGCCATCCTGAACCTTACTATTGATAAGGCGCCAACCATTCCAAGAGCAAGTACTATATTGGAGCTAATCACCATTACTACTGCAGCGGTTACAAGGGAAACTAAAACAAGGGTGACATTAAAACTTTTAGAATAAAGCACGCCGGAAAAAGTGATTTTGTATATAAAATATATAAACATTGCAAGCCCGAATGCGACAGCAAGGTTTATTGGTATCAACCAGATATTAATATCCTGGTTAATCTGGGCAATGTTTTCCAACCCGATAGAATCTATTATTTTCTGAAAAGTTATAGTTTCCATTACTTAGAATCCTTCCATGTCCATTATGTATATTAAATTTCTATATATCTTGATAATGTATATTTGCTTATTGCGCATCTTTCAAATCTTGGGATTTGCAGCAGGTTTTTTATCCATGCAGGAATATTGTTATTATATTTTATCTCCATTATTATCTTATTATTATTTAAAACCCGTTGCATTTCTTTGTTACCTTCAAAGAATGACTTTAAATTTGTCTCATCTTTTTTTAAGCTGCTGTCAAAGGTAATTCTAATGTTATTAATATTTATATAATAAGCATCCCGCTTGTAATCTATAATGATGACCGGCCTGTAATAATCTTTTGTGAACTCTGTATAGACTATATTTGTAGTGTTGTTATTATAATTCAAAAGGAAGCTATAATCTCCTGCTATCAACTTATTTACATATTGAGGTTCTATATTTACTGAATTCTTAAAAATGAGTGTATTCTTTTTTGCCTTTATCTCAAGCTTTACGATTTCCGGGGATAAATTGTAAATCCTTATCCTGTATTTGTTCCTGTTTTCTATGCCAGACATTTTTTCGTAATAACTGTCATTTGATTTATTATCAAAATATAGGCTCCTGACACAATAACAGCCATCAATGGTACTGTTTTTATCTTTTAAGAAAATGCCTGACATTTTACTTTTAAGAGTCAAATAATCGATTTGATTGATATAATACTTAAGTTCCCTTCTATTTAAAGCCGGTGTGTCCATTTAATGTTTAATAGTAATTTATATTAATTAAATAATTTAAAAATATTTCAAATAATTATATGGATTTTATACTAAAATAACCTAATTTAGAATATATAGTTTAAAAAGCCTCCTGCTTTAAAAATATTCCAAGCTTGAGTATAATGATTAAGATTTATTAACAGTAAATACAGGATGAAGAAAGCATGGATAAAAACAAAACCAGCAACCCAGATGAAACAATTGATTTAAGGACATTATTCCGGGCGTTTTTAAGCAGAAAATGGTGGTTTATAGGTACTGTAATTCTAGTATTAGTAGCCGGCCTTTTTTATGTTTTTACGACCCCGGTTATTTATGAGGCTAAATATAAATTCAGCCTGAAAGATGATTATATACATGATGATTTTCTTCAATATAGCGATTCACAGGAAAAATACATAAACAATGAGTCTGTTTTTATTGGGGCAGAAGATGTCATCTTATTATTTAAAACTGACCTGGTGTTTCAATCACTGGAGAATATTGAAGAAGTTGAAGATTACACAGATTTTATAGAATCTTCACTTGTAAGCATAAATCCGGAAAAGGAGATAAGTACTTTTTCATTGAAAGTAAAAAGTAATGATAAGGAACTTTCGAAAAAAATGGCATTAAACCTGATAGAATCATTGGGTTTGCAGATAGAAAATCAGGATAAAAAAATATTTACTAATACCATGAATATGGTAAATGGAGACATAAAGGTTTTAGAGGATGAGATAAAAATATTCCAGGATGAAATTATAAAAATTGATGAAGAAATAAATAATCTCTATGCTGATTTAAATGATCCCTCCCGCCAGTTGGATTATGAAATAAATGAAAAAAATGCGGAAAAATTATTATATGAAGAAAAAATCATAGACCGGGAATATGAAATAAAAAAACTCAATGATTTTTATAAAGTCTTAGAAGAAGAAAAAAATAATATTGTTAACCGTATCGAACTGATAACTGAAAAACCAAGTTACAGCATAGAAAATAACAGGCTGATAAATTCTATTATTGTAATACTGCTCAGCATGCTCACGGGTATTATAGTAGTCCTGATAGTAAATTATATTTATAAGCTTAAACAAAATAAGGATTAATAAGCTGATATTAAAACTTGTCAACAGGTCAGATTAAAAATAACATGTTATTTTAGAAGAAAGTTAAGAAATGTATAAAAAACCAGTAGTAATTGCTGAAATAGGGTGCAACCATCAGGGGGATCTTGATACTGCACTGAAGATGGTGGAGATAGCTGCGAATTTTTGCAATGCTGATGTAATAAAATTCCAGAAAAGGACGCCCTCAGATATTTTGACAGAAGAAGAATATAATGCCCCCCATCCTGTCCCTGCAAATTCATACGGGGAGACATACGGACAGCACAGGGAGTTTTTAGAACTTGATATAAACCAGCACAAAAAACTGAGGGAAGAGTGCGAGAAATTCGGGAAAATATATTCCTGCTCTGTGTGGGATTTAAACTCCGCCAAAGAAATCTGCAGTATCAACCCTGAAATTATAAAGATTCCCTCTGCATGCAGCAATTATTTTGAATTGATTGATTTTATCTGTGAAAATTTCAAAGGAGAAATACACATTTCCCTTGGTATGACAACTGCAAAAGAAAAGGCAGAAATCGTATCTTTCCTGCAGGAAAGGAATAGAAATAAAGACCTGGTGCTCTATCACTGCATTTCCGGATACCCAATTAAATTTGAAGATGCATGCCTTCTTGAAATAAAAAACCTTTCAGAGCAATATACAAATATTGTAAAGGCTGTAGGGTTTTCAGGACACCATCTGGGCATAGCAATCGATATTGCAGCTTATACTTTAGGGGCACAATATATAGAGCGGCATTTTACACTGGACAGGACATGGAAGGGAACAGACCACGCAGCTTCGCTCGAGCCCGATGGAATGAGGAAGCTTGTTCGAAACCTCAATGCCGCCTATACAAGTCTTCAAAATAAGGCTAAAGACTTGCTTGATATTGAAATAGACCAGAAAAAGAAATTAAGATGGAACAGAAATATAACATAGTAGCGCTTGTCCCTTTAAGAGGCGGCTCCAAATCTATTCCTTTTAAAAATATTAAAACTATTGCAGGTAAGCCCTTATGTTTATGGGTGGTTGAGGCAGCCTGTAATTCAAAACTGATAAATAAGGCATACGCTTCAACAGATTCAAAAAAAATCAGGGATGTTATAGTTGATTCTGCATTGCCTGTAGAAATAGTTGACAGGGACAGGGAGCTGGCATCGGATACTGCATCTACAGAATCTGTCATGATAGACTTTATGCAGAGATTTGACTTTGATATCCTGGTTACAATACAGGCAACATCCCCTTTAACGATTGCTGGTGATTTTGATAACGCAATAAAATATTTTTTGGATAATGATTTTGATTCTTTGCTTACAGGTGTAAGGATTAAAAGATTCTTCTGGTCAAACAGTAATAAGCCGATAAATTATGACCCAGCCTGCAGGCCTCTAAGGCAGGATTTCGATGGTTATATTATGGAAAACGGAGCTTTTTATATTACTAAAAGAACAGTCCTGGAGAAAATGAAATGCAGGCTCGGGGGTAAAATAGGCATATATGAAATGTCCCCTGAGACAGCTACTGAAATAGATGAACCGGCAGACTGGCTTGCAGTTGAAAATATCCTGGTTGAAAGGGAAAAAAATGATTTGAGGAACATTGCCGCCAATATTAAGATGCTTGTTATGGATGTGGATGGAGTTCTTACAGATTCTTATATCTATCTTGATAATAATGGCATTGAGATGAAAAGGTTCAGTGTAAGGGATGGAATGGGCATAGGCATAATAAGAGACATGGGAATTAAAACTGCCGTAATCACAAAAGAAAAAACTGATATCATTGATTTCAGGGCAGGCAAATTGAAGATTGATTATATCTATAAAGGCGTTGATAAAAAAATAAAGGCCCTATATGAATTGTCAGAAAAGTCACTTATCCCACTGGAAAATATTGCTTATATTGGTGATGATTTAAACGACCTGGAAGTTATAAAAGCAGCAGGTTTTTCAGCAGCGCCGGCAAATGCTGAAATTGCCATAAAAAATGCTGTTGATTATATATGCAAGAAAAATGGAGGCTCCGGCTGCATAAGAGAGATCTGTGATATCATAACTGAATCCT
>Ga0209254_10005804_pt1 | contig 11349 bp, 8 predicted proteins | sample FrelakmetDIP11DI_FD_187148 | JGI IMG/M metagenome (GOLD analysis project Ga0209254, IMG submission 187148) | Freshwater lake sediment microbial communities from the University of Notre Dame, USA, for methane emissions studies - DIP11 DI (SPAdes)... | ecosystem: Environmental > Aquatic >... | reverse complement strand
ATTACCTGGTTTCTGTTTCAGCATCCGGACACACAACAGCTTACTCCAAACCAATTACTTTAAATGAATCACAGCCAGAATTCATTCTGCCTGATTTAGAAATTTCGGAAATTTCAAAAGACCTGCAAGCGGTCGTGGTTCAAGGTAAAAAACCATTTATTGAACAGAAGATCGACAAAATGGTGGTTAATGTAGATGCTTTGCTTACAAGTGCAGGTGCCACCGTTTTGGAAGTTTTAGAAAAATCGCCTGGAATAACTGTGGACAAAGAGGGAGAAATCAGCCTAAAAGGAAAACAGCAGGTATTAGTCATGATGGATGGCAAGCCAACTCTTCTCGGACCAAATGAATTGTCTAACCTGCTAAGAAGTATGCCTGCGAGTTCTGTCGATCAAATAGAAATCATGACTAACCCTTCCGCCAAATATGATGCGGCTGGTAATTCAGGAGTAATAAACATAAAAACAAAAAAGAATAAACAAAAAGGATTCAACGGAAGTCTTGCCTTAAATTATGCCCAGGGGGTTTATTGGCGGACAAATAACAATTTTAATGTGAACTATCGAACCGGTAAATTCAATTTTTTTGCAAACGGCGGATACAGTAAATGGAATGGTTTTCAAAACCTTGAAATAGAGAGGAAATTTAGAGATCAGGCAACAGGAGACCTTACAGCCATACTCAAATCGGATTCAAGGATGAGAAACAAGAGCGATAATTATACACTCAAACTTGGAGCCGACTATTACCTCAGCAACAAGACAACACTCGGATTTGTAAGTTCGGGATTTCTCAATCCTGAAGAATTCACGAGCCAGAATACCAGTTATCTGAAAAATGCCAAAGCAATAACAGATTCAATAGTAACTGCTGAAAGTTTCAATAAAAATAACTGGAAAAATGGCAGCCTGAACCTGAACCTCCGGCACCAGTTTGATAGCACCGGCCGGGAATTCTCAATGGACCTGGATTATGTTACCTATAAAGCAACAAGCGAGCAGCAGTTTATAAACACCACTTTTTCAGATAAATGGGTTGAACATAATGTGGAAGAATTGAGGGGGGACTTGCCTGTGAATATTGATATTTATTCGGCCAAATTTGACTATACTCAAAATATCGGTAAAATTAAAATGGAAACCGGCGTAAAAGCAAGCTATGTTGAAACCGATAATTCGGCGTTTTATTATACAATATCCTCAAACGGGGAAGCTCCTGATTATAGCAAAACAAACAGGTTTCTTTACAAAGAGAACATTAATGCTGCGTATATAAGTTTCAATAAGCAAATCAAGAAATTCGGTATCCAGGCTGGTTTAAGATATGAACATACATTTATCAGGGGATTACAATATGGCAATCCTATAAATGAAGACTCATCCTTTACCCTATCTTACGGAAATTTTTTTCCCAGCTTATTTGTTTCATACCAGGCCAATAAGGATAACCAATGGGGCTTTAATTACGGCAGAAGGATAGACAGGCCGGCATATCAGGACCTCAATCCATTCCTTTTCTTCCTGGATAAATATACATTCCAGTCTGGAAATCCATTTATCCGACCTCAGTTCTCTGATAACATTGAGCTGTCACACACGTATAAAGGTTTCCTTACTACAACACTGAACTATAGTTATACAACCGATTTTCAAACGGAGACCTTTGAGCAGGAAAAACTGCAGAATGGGGAAGAAAGTTTTGCAACAATCGTTCGCCAGGGAAATATTGGGGTAAGGCATAATGGCGGTATTGCAGTTAATGTTCAAATCCCAGTAAAGAAATGGTGGAACGCCAACCTTTTCACAAACCTTAACTACAGTAAGTTCACAGGTGAGTTAAATAATGAAATGATCAATGTGGAAGCCACCAACCTGATGGTCAATATGAACAACCAGTTTAAATTCAAAAAAGGGTGGTCCGCAGAAATCAGTGGCTGGTATCGCACAAAAGGTGTAGAAGGACAAATCATGATCAACCCTATGGGACAGTTATCTGCTGCTATTTCAAAGTTGATACTAAAAGATAAAGGCACTTTAAAGTTCAATATCAGGGATATTTTATATACGCAGCAGGTTAGTGGCAATATCAATTTCCAAAGAACAGAAGCACATTTCAGTAATGCACGCGATTCGAGGGTTGCCACATTCACCTTTGTTTATCGCTTTGGCAAGCCAATCAAAGGCACAAAAGCAAGAAAAAACGGCGGGGCAGGCGACGAACAAAACCGGGTAAAAGTGGGCAATAACAATTAATGCCGGACAATCAGTTTAAAGAGTGTTAGTTTTCTCATGACGTTAGGTAAATCCTGTTGTTCTCAACGGGATTTTTTTGTCAATGATGTCTTACATTTGAAAAAAAAAGATGCCATCATTTGATATAGTCAGCAAAGTGGATGCCCAGATGCTCGATAATGCAGTTAATGTCACCAGGAAAGAGATCACCAATCGTTTCGATTTTAAGGATTCGCCGGTTGAAATCGACCTTAACAAGAAAGAGTTCATGTTAACCATCCAAACTGCGGATGATATGAAAATGGGCCAGTTGATAGATGTGCTCATTAACCGCGCTAATAAACAAGGCATTTCACCAGAAGCGTTTGATCTTTCAAAGGAAAGTTATCAAAGCGGGAAACTGGTTAAAAAGGAGATTTCCGTGAGAAACGGCCTGAAACAGGAAGATGCTAAAAAGATTACCAAACTCATAAAAGATTCGGGCTTGAAGGTACAAACCCAGATAATGGACGATATTCTCCGGATTACAGGCAAGAAAATTGATGATCTCCAGGAAGTTATTCAACTTTGCCGGCAGGCCGATCTCGGATTACCACTTCAGTATGAAAATATGCGGGGTTAAGTGCGGGCAACGAAAGATTTGCATGAAAACTCTAAAATCACTAACTTCGCGGCTCATTTTTTAATCGACATGGCAAAAATCCATGCGGCCTTAAAATCAAATTATAATGAAAAAAGGTATCCATCCGGATCAATACCGGTTAGTAGTTTTCAAAGACATGAGTAATGGTCATACATTCCTGACCCGTTCAACAGCTCCATCCAAAGAAAAAATCAAATGGGAAGACGGCAGTGAATACCCATTGATCAAAATGGAGATTTCCAATACTTCACATCCTTTCTTTACCGGTCAGAATATACTGGTAGATACAGCGGGTCGTATTGATAAATTCAAAAAGAAATACGCGAAGAAAGATTAATTCGGCTTATGCTCGTAATGCAAACCCTCCCCAAAAAGGAGGGTTTGTTTTTTCCACAGGCAATCTCTTTTATCGTAGTTTTATCAAGAATATAGATTTGCTGATTAACACAAACCGGATGCGTTCACCCTTAGTTTTACTGGAAAACGAGAGCCAGTTTAACCTTTATCCATTCACGCTTAACAGGTCCGTTACAGATCTCAGGATTGGTATCCTCAGCATTCGGGAAAAATGGAAATTGCTTTTAGGCATAAACTTGTCCTTACAAACAATTGATCAAATCAATGAGGCGCAGCAAAATATCCTTATTCCTGCAAATTTTATCCCGGGATTATTTTCCACAACCGCAACTGAAGAAGAAATAAAAAGATCAGATCACCGTATACTGGAACAGCCCTGGGAACTAACCGAATTCAATGACTGGGCTTTAAGGAATGATTTCTCATTACTCACCAGGGGCCGGAATTCAGAGCCAATCCCCGGTCATGTTAAGACAACAAATCCCGGGCAGATTTTTGTAGAAAAAGGGGCAATCCTGGAAAATTGCTTTATACATGCTGGTGAAGGCCCTGTATATATTGCCAAAAATGCAGTTGTAATGGATGGAGCCATGTTGCGTGGGCCAGTATCTGTAGGAGAAGGTTCAGTTGTGAAAATGGGAGCGGCTATTTATGGCGCAACAACAATCGGCCCATATTGTACAGTGGGTGGTGAGATAAAAAACAGTATATTTTTAGGATATTCAAACAAAGCACACCATGGATATATTGGCGATTCGGTCATTGGAGAATGGTGTAACCTGGGTGCAGGAACCAGTTGTTCTAACCTCAAAAATACAGGCGGAAAAATTAAGGTCTGGGATATGAAAAATCAGAAATTCAAAACAGCAGGCAATAAATGTGGTTTGTTTATGGGTGATTTCAGTAAATCTGCCATAAATACTTCATTCAATTCAGGAACAGTTACAGGGATTTGTGCAAATATTTTTGATGGTGCCGCTTTAACACCTAAATTCATTCCCAGTTTCAGTTGGGGTGCCCAAACAGGACAGAGTTATACTTTGGAAAAAGCCCTAATCGAAATTGAAACATGGATGAAATTTAAAAACTGCATCCTGCAGGAAGAAAAAAAGCAAATACTCGAAAAAATTTATAAAGCCCTTTAAAGAAAAAAAGAATGAGACAACAAATTGCAGCAGCCAACTGGAAAATGAACCTGACTTACAAACAGGCAAAAGTATTGTTAGATGAAATCCTGAATCAGCAAATCGTCCTCGAACCTCATAGAAATGTAATATTTGCGATTCCTTTCCCATATTTACGAATGGCGAGGAAAAAAATCAAAGAAAGACAAAACTATTTCGTGAGTGCACAGAATTGTCATCATCTTAAATCCGGAGCTTATACTGGCGAGGTTTCTGCCGAAATGATACATTCAATTGGTGTTGGTTTTGTAATCATCGGCCACTCAGAGCGCCGGGCATATTTTCATGAAGATGATGCAATGCTGGCCGAGAAAGTTAATATTGCCCTTGACCATCATATGATGCCCATATTTTGCTGCGGAGAAGCACTTCAAATTAGAGAAGCTGGTACCCAGAATGCTTTTGTAGCAGAGCAACTTAAAAACAGCCTTTTTCATCTATCTCCTGAGCAGATGCAGAAAATTATTATCGCTTATGAACCCATCTGGGCAATTGGAACAGGTAAAACCGCCAGCGCTCAACAGGCGCAGGAAATGCATGCCTGGCTTCGTTCAGTAATTGCCAAACAATACGGACAAACATTGGCTGATAATATTTCAATCTTGTATGGCGGCAGTGTAAAAGGCAACAATGCCAGTGAAATTTTCTCTCAGCCAGATGTTGATGGTGGATTGGTGGGCGGTGCGTCTTTAAATGTTGAAGAATTTTCCGCCATTATCAGTGCGTTGAAATAATGCTATCGGGCCTAGGAACCTGTTTGCTGGTTTCAAACGCAAAGAGAAGAGTTAGGGAAAGCATATATATCGGTGATTTATCAGGTATTGCATTTTGTTCCAGGCCTTTTTTGGCGAACATGATAATAATACGAAGTTTGTTATCTGTGTAAGCTAAAGATATCGAGATTTAAGTCTTTTGATTTTGTTATCAGAAAAAAAGTCAAATATGGGGGTATTTCTTTCAAGGAATACCTTTTTTCATTGTGTCACTGAAAAATTAGATCAGAGTTTATTCTTTCATTTTCAGGGAAGATTAATCAATACATAACCTGATGGATTCTTTTTCCATTTAATATAAGAATTATTTTAGATATTTAATTTTAGATATTTTTAAATATCAATATTTGCCATCATTTAACTAATCAAGACTATGCATTTTGCATTGAAAAATCTATTTGTGACATATAGTCGTAAGATTATAATGTTTGGTTTTGCATTTTTTAGTTTTCTATCTTGTTTTTCACAAGGTTCAGAACCATATGGTAAAGGGCTGCGTCTCGACCTCGATACCACCGGCCATAGGTACCTGCGGGTAATTTTTTGGAACCAGATTTGGATGCGCAGCATACAACATAACCCGGGCTCGATTGTAAATGAACAACCTGTAACAAATACCTGGGACATAGGGGCCCGTCGTTTACGCTTGCTCGGATATGCGCAAATAACACCACGTTACCTTATTTTATTTCATATAGGTATCAACAATCAAACTTTTGCAACGGGAGGCGCACCGGGTGGAAGCGGAACCGGCCCAAATGGCATAGCAAAAAAGCCAGCGGTATTTTTTCATGATGCCTGGAACGAATATGCTGTTATTCCTGCCGTGAACCCTGTTACCGGAATAAAAAATAAATACACCCTTTATTTTGGCGCTGGCCTCCATTATTGGAACGGTCTAAGCAGGATGACTTCTGCATCCACGCTTAATTTTCTTGCCCTGGATGCACCCATGGTAAACTGGCCGCTGGTTGAAAACAGCGATCAGTTTGTTCGGCAGTTTGGTTTATACATAAAGGGTAAACTGGGCAAGCTCAACTACAGCATGCATCTCAATAAACCATTTGCAACCAACCTTACTCCGCCTGATCCCGATCCAATCAGAGGTCCGATAGCAGTGGACAATAATGGTAATTCAAAACCTGCATTTGGGGGATATTTTGATTACCAGTTTTTGGACCAGGAAGAAAACCTTCTGCCTTTCAGAGTAGGTACTTATGTTGGCACCCGAAAAATATTCAATATTGGTGCCGGCTTTTTTCACAATAGCGATGGTACACTCAGCAAAACCATTACCAATAACCAGGAAGTATTTAATAAACATGATATCACTTTATTTGCTGCCGATGTGTTCGCCGACCTTCCGGTAGGCGCACCAGATCTTTACATGGCTTTTACTGGGTATTCTGTTTTTTATAAATACGATCTTGGTCCCAATTACCTGCGTACAATTGGCATTATGAATCCTTCTTCAGGCTTTGCCCCCGGTATGCCATCAAACGAGAAAACCTTAAATGGTGCGGGAAATGCCAGAATGTTTATTGGTACGGGTAATATTTGGTATACTCAAGCCGGTATACTTTTACCTAATAAACCCAATAACAAGTTGAAGTTACAACCCTATGCTGCTTACACTTTGAAACAGCTGAAAGCTTTGGATGAAGCAGATCACTGCTTTGACATTGGCTGCAATTTTTTCCTGGATGCACACCATGCGAAGTTTACGCCACAATACAGCAGCAGGCCACTTTTTTACGATATAAATGGTAAACGGGTTGTAAATGGAAGAAAGGGAGAATTTATGCTACAGTTCCAGATTTATCTGTAAAAAAGTATTTCAACATTAAACTCAGGCTATTTAGTTTGATTTAAATTACTTTTCAGGAAATGCATCCCCGATATCCGCTGGAATAAGTTCATTGAGCTTGTTCATTTCAAGAACCGTTTTATCACCAGTTCCTGATTGGTGATACATAGCCGCAAATTTAGCTCCCCGGATTATTTCAGATCCGATATAAGAAGTTCTTGCAAGCACTGTATTTGAAAAAAGGTCATCAAAGGCTTCTACAAAAACCATTATCTCGGCATTACATGAAAAAAGATCATCCATACTCATGCCAAAAAGGGGGCTTTTTTCCTCCAGGGGATGAACAATCGTCCAGCTCAGATTAAGGGCATTTACTTTGTTCAATTCCAATTCAAGCGGAAAAAACTTATTGACTTTTTTCCCATTTTCTTCAACGGCCATTGCCAGTGTGAGTTTTACTTCAACATTGGATAAATAATTATTCTTAAAAGGTGCCATTCTTAACATCAATGCAATACTTCCTTTATAGGGAGATATTATGGCGTTGTGCGAAAACTTCAAAAAAGCCCGGGGCCTGGAAAAACGACCATAGAAAAGACCCGTTGCCAGGGCAAAATTAAGTAAGCCCAAAAAGGCTTCAAATGTTGCCAGGCTGCTTGCCATAAAACCAACGGGACTTATTCGTCCATAACCAAGCGTGGTAAAAGTTTGTGTGCTAAAGAAAAAGCATTCGGTAAACCTTTCGAATGAGCTTTCCCCAACTATACCCTGCAAGTGCTCCGTACCTATTAAAAAATACAAGCCCGCAAAAAAGAGGTTGATGATGATGTAGCTGGTGAGTAAAATGCCAAGAAATTTCCAACTTGGAAGCAACAAAAAAGTATGATACAAACTATATCTTTCCAGGAAATTTGAACCCCGTTTTTCAATATTCGGCATCCCGTTTTTTTGTACTAACCGCCCACCATACCACGACCTATTGGTGCCAAAACCGGTTGCATTATCCGTTTGAGAGATTTCACTTATTTTTTTGATTGAAAACATTCGATACTTTTTAAACTGTATGTGAAAATACAATTTACCCGCAAGGAAATTCTCTTACCTTCCAATTTAATATGAACCAAAAAGGAATTATCTGGCTGGTAAGCTGGTATCCAAATGAAAAAAATCCGGTTGCGGGTGATTTTATTCAACGCCATGCACTGGCGGTTTCGCAATATAGAAATTTGACAGTAATCTATATGGATCAGTCGGGCTGGAAAGAAAACAGTACACTCGATAAAACCGAAATTCAGACCATTGGAAATCTTACCGAGATTAGATCTTATCTGCCATTCCATAGAACTGGTTTCTCCCTGTTTGACCGTATTCATTATAACCTGAAATACCATTTTACTTTTAAACGGTTGCTAAAAAAAGTATTTCACAAAGATGGTTATCCGGAACTGATCCATGTTCATGTTCCGATGAAGGCAGGAAAACTCGCGTTATGGGCTAAACGAAGATGGGGCATTCCATATATTCTTTCTGAACAGGCATCCACATACATTGAGTCTGCGCCAGATTACTTCGACAAAAGAAGCATTTATTACCGGAAATCAGTTAAAACTATTTTTAAACAAGCCATTGCAGTTACAAATGTTTCTAAAACTGTAGCCGGTATCCTGGAAAAAAAGATGGGGCTTGATTATATAAGAGTGATTCATAATACCGTTGACGAGAATTATTTTTTTCATATCCCAATTAATCAACGCAAATTCAGATTCATTCATGTATCAACAATGAATGAACAAAAGAATATCGAAGGGCTGCTTAATACATTTATAAAACTATCCTCCCAACGTAAAGACTGGGAGCTAAGATTGGTAGGTCCTGTATCCAAACAGTTACAAAACAGGTTGGTTACATTGAAAAATGACATTGATTTATCTTACATGGGGGAAATTGCTTACCGGCAGGTAGCCCGGGAAATGCAGCAGTCATCTGCCTTTGTTTTATTCAGTAACCACGAAAATTTTCCTTGTGTAATTGTTGAAGCTCTGGCCTGCGGTTTGCCGGTAATCACTTCCGATGCAGGCGGCGCAGGGGAAGCGATAACCCCCCGTAATGGATTGGTTGTGCCCGTTGGAGACAATCAAAAACTCCTGGAATCTTTATTGTATATTATGGATAACTATAATACCTATAACAAAAATGAAATTGCCAAAGAAGCAAAAAAATCTTTTAGTTACCCGGTAATTGGACAAAAATTCTCAAACTTGTATGAAGAAGTGCTGGAAGGGAGGATTTAATTTTTCAGTTTATTGATCAATTCAACATACTCTTTCATTGCATCTTCTTTAGTCTTTCCGGAAAGCCCGGCCCAGGCTTCATATTTTGCGCGGGATACAAAATCAAATGGATTTGATGGCGGATCATTTGTATTATCCCCTTCGGTAGCCTGTTTGTAAAGAGAATACAATGTTAATAAGGTTTCGTTACTTGGTTTTTCACTTAAGCCTTTACTTTCTTCAACTGCATTATCAAAAAGTACCTTCATATCCATATCCCTGGTTTGATGCGAATGTAAGCCAAAGCTTGAATTGAACAAATACCTTTTATGGCCATATTACAATATTAACGGGAATGAGAATGGAAATCTATTGTTAATGATTTGTTTATCAAGCTAATATCGAAAGTATTAGCTCAAAAAACACTGAAATGAAATGACACTGCGATTCTTTTCGAAAGACTGACTACCACTTTGGTTACTGCTCTCAATCCAGCCAAAATCAATTACTTTTGCACCGCAAACAAAATAATTCTACTAACAATAGCGGACCTTTTTTCGAGAGGAACAGTTTATATGAAGAATATAAGGAATTTCTGCATTATCGCACATATTGATCACGGTAAAAGTACACTGGCTGACCGGCTTCTGCAAACGACCAATACAATTAATGAAAGGGATATGATGGACCAGGTATTGGACGACATGGACCTGGAGCGGGAAAAAGGGATAACTATTAAAAGCCATGCCATTCAGATCAACTATATGCATAAGAATGGCCAGGAATATATTCTTAATCTGATTGATACTCCCGGTCATGTTGACTTCAGCTATGAAGTGAGCCGTGCACTGGCTGCCTGTGAAGGCGCTTTATTGCTTGTTGATGCGGCACAGGGTATTCAGGCACAAACCATTTCCAACTTATACCTTGCGATAGGGAATGACCTGGAAATTATTCCTGTTATCAACAAGATTGATATGGATGGTGCGATGATTGATGAAGTACGGGACCAGATAATCGACCTGATTGGTTGCAAATCTGAAGACATATTACTTGCTAGTGGAAGAGCGGGCATTGGCATAGAAGAAATATTGGAAGCCATTGTTAGTCGCATACCTGCACCCAGCGGCAACCCGGAAGCTCAATTACAGGCGCTGGTTTTTGATTGTGTTTTCAATCCATTCCGGGGGATTATTGTTTATTACCGCATCATGAATGGCCGCTTAAGAAAAGGAGATAAGATCAAATTTGTGTCAACCGAATCTATTTATGAAGCAGATGAAGTGGGTATTCTAAAACTTACGATGTCGCCACAAACGGAGGTAAACTGCGGAGATGTTGGATACCTAATAACCGGCATTAAAAATGCGAAGGAAGTTAAAGTGGGAGATACGATTGTGAATGCTGTTAATCCCGCTGAAGCCATACAGGGATTTGAAGAAGTGAAACCAATGGTATTTGCCGGCATATACCCCGTTGAAACAGAGAATTTTGAAGAACTAAGGGATTGTATGGATAAGCTTCAGTTAAATGATGCTTCTCTTACATTTGAACTGGAAACTTCACAGGCCCTTGGCTTTGGCTTCCGTTGCGGTTTCCTGGGTTTGTTGCACATGGAGATCATCCAGGAGCGACTGGAACGAGAATTCAATCAAACAGTTATTACCACAGTTCCAAACGTTAGTTTCATTGCCTATACCACACGCGGCGAAAAGATTGGTGTGAACAACCCCTCTGAAATGCTTGATCCTACCCAAATGGACAGGATTGAAGAGCCATTCATCAGGGCTCAGATCATTACAAAGCCTGAATATATTGGTAATATCATGACCCTATGCCTTGGCAAAAGAGGTATATTACTCAACCAGAATTACCTTACACCAACCAGGGTGGAGCTTCATTTTGAAATGCCACTTACTGAAATAGTTTTTGACTTTTACGATAAACTCAAGAGTCAGACCCGGGGATATGCTTCTTTTGACTACCATCCAATTGAATACAGGGAAAGTGATATTGTAAAAATGGATATACTTTTAAATGGCGACAAAGTAGATGCGCTGAGTGCCCTCATTCACCGCAGCAGG
>Ga0209254_10005803_pt1 | contig 11352 bp, 8 predicted proteins | sample FrelakmetDIP11DI_FD_187148 | JGI IMG/M metagenome (GOLD analysis project Ga0209254, IMG submission 187148) | Freshwater lake sediment microbial communities from the University of Notre Dame, USA, for methane emissions studies - DIP11 DI (SPAdes)... | ecosystem: Environmental > Aquatic >... | reverse complement strand
TCGATGACGAACAACTGGGTCGACATCAAGAATGCCGACCTGATCCTGATCATGGGCGGGAACGCCGCCGAGGCGCACCCCTGCGGGTTCAAGTGGGTCGTTGAGGCCAAGGAGAAACGCAAGGCGAAGCTGGTCGTCGTCGACCCGCGCTACACGCGTTCCGCCGCAGTCAGCGATTTCTACACGCCGCTGCGCACCGGCTCCGACATCGCTTTCCTGGGCGGCGTCATCAACTACCTGCTCTCGAACGACAAGATCCACCACGAGTACGTCCGGGCCTACACCAACGCGTCGTTCCTCGTGAAGGGCGACTACGCGTTCAACGACGGCATCTTCTCTGGCTACGACGAGGAGAAGCGCAGCTACGACCGCAGCAAGTGGGCATACGAGCTCGGCCCGGACGGGTTCGCGGTGGTCGACGAGACCCTCGCCAACCCGCGCTGCGTGTACCAGCTGATGAAGCAGCACTACTCGCGCTACACGCCCGAGATGGTGGCGCGGATCACCGGCACGCCGCCGGACCGGTTCCTCAGGGTCTGCGAGCTGATCGCGGAGACCTCGGCGCCGGACAAGGTCATGACCATCATGTATGCGCTGGGCTGGACGCAGCACACCACCGGCGCGCAGATCATCCGAACGATGGCCATGATCCAGCTGCTGCTCGGCAACATCGGGCGGCCGGGTGGCGGCGTGAACGCGCTGCGCGGACACGCGAACGTGCAGGGCATCACGGACATGAACCTGATCACGGACACCTTGCCCGGCTACATCAAGGCTCCCGCGGACAAGGAACAGGAGCTTAAGGCGTACCTGGAGGCGCGCACGCCCAAGCTACTGCGCCCAAACCAGATGAACTACGGGCAGAACACGCCGAAGTTCTTCATCAGCCTGATGAAGGTCTGGTTCGGCGCGGCCGCCACCGCGGAGAACGACTTCGGCTACCACTGGTTGCCGAAGATCGACAAGCCGTACGACGTGCTGCACATGTTCGAGCGCATGCACCAGGGCCAGATGAACGGCTTCCTGTGCCAAGGATTCAACCCGCTGGCAGCGGTCTCGCACCGCGCCAAGGTTGCGGCCGCGCTCTCGAACCTGAAGTTCCTCGTGGTCATGGACCCGCTCGCCACCGAGACGTCGGAATTCTGGAAGGACGACGGCGAGTTCAACAAGGTGAAGACGGCCGAGATCAAGACCGAGGTGTTCCGCCTGCCGACGGCGTGCTTCGCCGAGGACGACGGCACGTTCACCAACTCCGGCCGCGTTATCGCCTGGAAGGAGAAGGCGGCGGACCCGCCGGGCGACGGCAAGAGCGACCGCGAGATCGTGGCGCGGCTGTTCCTCGAGCTGAAGGGTCTCTATGAGAAGGAAGGCGGAGCGTTCCCCGAGCCGATGTTCAAGGTCACCTGGAACTACGCCATGCGCACGGCACCGTCGTCGGCGGAACTCCTGAAGGAGATCTCCGGCTACGCGATCGCCGACGTCACCGACCCGGCCGACACGACCAAGGTGCTCGCCAAGGCCGGCGACCAGGTAGCGGGGTTCGCGATGTTGCGCGACGACGGCTCGACGGCCTGCGGCAACTGGGTCTACTCCGGATGCTGGGGGCCCACGGGCAACCTCACCGCGCGGCGCGACACCGCCGATCCGTCGGGGCTCGGCGTGTACCCGGGCTGGGGATTCGCGTGGCCCGCCAACCGCCGCATCCTCTACAACCGCGCTTCGGCGGCACCAGACGGCAAGCCGTTCGATCCGTCGCGCGCGATCCTGTACTGGAACGGCACGAAGTGGGCCGGCCCGGACGTCCCGGACATGCGGCCGAACGCCGCACCGGAGGAAGGGGTCAGCCCGTTCATCATGTGCAACGAGGGCGTGGCACGGCTGTTCTCCCTCGGCGGCATGGCGGAGGGCCCGTTCCCCGAGCACTATGAGCCGTTCGAGTCGCCGCTTGATCGGAACCCACTGCATCCGGACAACCCGAAGGCCATGAACAACCCGGCAGCCCGGGTGTTCAAGCAGGACTGGGCGAGCTTCGGCAAGGCGAAGGACTTCCCGTACGCGGCCACGACCTACCGGGTCACCGAGCACTTCCACTTCTGGACCAAGCACTCACTGCTCAACGCCGTCACCCAGCCGGAGCAATTCGTCGAGATCGGCGAGGAACTGGCGAAGGAGAAAGGCATCGGCAAGGGCGACCGGGTGGTGGTCTCGTCGAACCGAGGCGAGATCACGGCGGTGGCGGTGGTCACCAAGCGCATCAAGCCGCTCGAGGTGGACGGCAAGGTGGTGCATCACGTCGGCATCCCCATCCACTGGGGCTTCACCGGCGTGGCGCGCAAGGGTCACCTCGCCAACAACTTGACTCCGTTCGTCGGCGACGCGAACACGCAGACGCCCGAGTTCAAGTCGTTCCTCGTCGACATCGAGAAAGCCTGAGGAGGTGGACCATGGCACTGCAATCGCTTGACATCGAGCGACGTTCGGCGACCACGGCACCGCCTCCGGGCGCGCGCGAGCAGCCGCAGGTGGCAAAGCTGCTCGACGTGTCCCGCTGCATCGGGTGCAAGGCCTGCCAGGTCGCCTGCCAGGAATGGAACGACCTGCGCAGCGAGGTCGGGCACAACGTCGGCGTGCTGGATAACCCGCTCGACCTCGACGAGCACAGTTGGACGGTGATGCGTTACGCCGAGGTCGAACCGGAGGGCGGCAACCTCGAGTGGCTGATCCGCAAGGACGGCTGCATGCACTGCGCGGACCCGGGCTGCCTGAAGGCGTGCCCGGCGCCGGGCGCCATCGTGCAGTACTCCAACGGCATCGTGGACTTCCACCAGGAGAACTGCATCGGATGCGGCTACTGCGTGGCGGGCTGCCCGTTCGACGTCCCGCGCATCTCAAAGAAGGACAACAAGGCCTACAAGTGCACGCTCTGCTCCGACCGCGTCGCGGTCGGGCTCGAGCCGGCCTGCGTGAAGTCCTGCCCGACGGGCGCGATCCTCTTTGGCACCAAGGAGGACATGATCCACCACGCCGAGGGACGCGTCGCGGAGCTCCAGCAACGGGGCTTCGCCAACGCCGGACTGTACGACCCGCAGGGCGTCGGCGGCACTCACGTCATGTATGTGCTGCCGCATGCCGACACGCCCGAGGCATATAGCGGTCTGCCGAAAGATCCGACGATCGCCGCGAGCGTGGGCGCGTGGAAGGGGCCGATGAAACCAGTTGGCCTGGCGCTCCTGGGCCTCACCGCCCTGGGCGGCTTCATCCACTACCTGAAGTACGGGCGCAAGGAGGTCGAGCACGAAGCCGGCAGCGGCGGCGGGCACGACCGGCAGGGGGGGGCCTGAGCCATGAGTCGCCAATCCATGATCGACCGCTACACCGCTGGTGAGCGCATCCTCCACTGGGTGACGGGCATCACCTTCATCCTGCTGGCCGCCTCGGGGCTAGCGTTCTTCCACCCCTCGATGTTCTGGCTGACGAACCTGCTCGGTGGCGGGGCGTGGGCGCGCATCCTCCACCCCTTCCTCGGGGTGGTGATGTTCGTCGCGTTCATCCTCATGGCGCTGAAGTTCTGGCACCACAACGTGCTCAGCGGCAACGACCGCGCGTGGCTCGGAAAGATCGGCGACGTCATCGCCAACCGGGACGACCGGGCGCCGCCGATCGGCCGCTACAACCCGGGGCAGAAGATCCTGTTCTGGCTGTTGCTCGCGAGCATGATCGTGCTGCTGGTGTCGGGCATCGCGCTGTGGCGGCCGTACTTCGCGCCGTCGTTCAGCATCGGCACCATCCGGTTCGGCGCGCTGATGCACGCGCTGAGCGGGCTGCTGCTGATCCTGCTCATAGTCGTGCACATCTACTCGTCGTTCTGGGTGAAGGGCTCGACCGAAGGCATGCTCACGGGCAAGGTCTCGCGCGCCTGGGCCAAGGCCCACCACCCGAAGTGGTACGAGGAGGTCGCGCGCAAGTGAGCGAGGTCGCGACCCCCGGGGCATCGCGATCCCCCGCCGAGGACGTGCCGTACGCGCGCGTCCCCGGCGGGGAGTTCACTTTCACGGACCGCGCCAGTCGCCTGCACGCGCTGGCTGCGGGCCACTCTCTTTCCGGTTACCTGGAGTTCATGGCGCGCCTCGTCGAGGCGCAGGCCCACGCCGCCCGTACGCTCGCCGGGCAGGTGCCGGCCGCAAGCGCCGAGCACGTCGAGCGCTGTATCGCGGAAGGCCGGCCGGCATATCCAGCGCTCGGCTGGGCGCGCGATCCCGTGTGGCGGCAGGCGCTCGACCTGATCCTCGGACGACTCGCCGGCGAAGAGGCCGCGAGCTGCGCGGTGCGCGAACTCGGTGTCGCGACCCCGGGACGCATCGAGACCATCGCCGAGCACCTGCTGGCAAACGAGTTTGCAGCGGAACATCCCGGCCAGGCGCCGCTCGTCGCCGCCGCGCTGCAGGTCTACTGGAACGCCCTCGCCTCACAGCTCGACGCAGGGCTGTTCCGTGCAGGCGGGCAGGCGACAGATCGGTGCCCCGCCTGCGGGAGCGCTCCTGTTGCCAGCATCGTGCGCATCGGTGGTGTCGAGCAGGGCCTGCGTTACCTGCATTGCTCGCTGTGCGACACGGAGTGGAACATGCCGCGCGTGCAGTGCCCGAACTGCAGCAATACCCGGGACCTCGGCTACTTTGCCGTCGAGGGCACCGGCGAAGTGGTGAAGGCGGAGGCCTGCGACGTCTGCCACAGCTATCTCAAGCAGGTGTACATGACCAAGGATCCGCAAGCGGATCCGGTTGCCGACGACCTCGCGACCCTGACGCTGGACATGCTGATGGCCGAGCGCGAGTATCTGCGCAGCGGCCCCAACCTGCTGTTCGTCCCCGGCGAGGAGCCCAGCACAGACTGAGACGTGGCACGTGCTGCCCGTCGCCAAGACCCATGCAGCCACCGAACGCCGTCGACCAGGATCCCGAGCACACCGCACGCGACACCGTGCCGCGCCCGCCGTCGGTCGATCGCCTCCTTGCCCACGAGTCGCTGCAACCCCTGATCGAAACCCACGGCCGGGCGCCGGTGCTCGACGCCGCACGCGCGACGCTGGCCGGGCTGCGCGCTCGCGCGACGCTGGGCCAGGCGGTCGCGGCGGATTTCCAGCCGGCGTCACTTGCCCACGCGATCGGTGCGCGGCTCGCCGCCACCGGTCAACCGGCGCTGCGCCGCGTCTTCAACCTCACCGGCACAGTGCTGCACACGAACCTCGGCCGCGCGCTGCTTCCCGAGCCCGCGATCGCGGCACTCGAGCTCGCGGCCCGTCACCCGACCAACCTCGAGTTCGACCTCGAGCGCGGCGTGCGCGGCGATCGCGACGAGCTGCTCGAAGGCGTGCTCTGCGAGGTCACCGGCGCCGAAGCCGTGACGTTCGTGAACAACAACGCCGCGGCGGTATTGCTCGCACTCAACACGCTCGCGCTGCGCAAGGAGGCGATCGTCTCGCGCGGCGAACTGGTCGAGATCGGCGGGTCGTTCCGCATCCCGGACGTCATGGCGCGTGCCGGCACGCGCCTGTGCGAGGTCGGCACCACCAACCGGACGCACCTTGCCGACTACCAGCAGGCGATCGGCCCGCGGACGCGCCTGCTGCTCAAGGTGCACACGAGCAACTACGAGGTGGTCGGATTCACCGCGGGCGTCGGGCAGCGCGAGCTCGCTACGCTCGCTCGCGCGCACGGGCTGCCGCTGATGGTCGACCTCGGCAGCGGCGCGCTGGTGCCGCTCGAGCGCTGGGGGTTGCCCCATGAACCCACCGTGCAGGAAGCGCTCGCTGACGGCGCCGACCTGGTGTCGGTGAGCGGTGACAAGCTGCTGGGCGGCCCGCAGGCGGGCATCCTTCTGGGACGGCGTGCGCTGATCGACGAGATCAATCGCAACCCGCTCAAGCGCGCGCTGCGGCTCGACAAGTTGACGCTCGGCGCCCTCGAGGCCGTGGTGCGGCTGTACCGCGACCCGGACCGGCTGGCCGAGCGCCTGCCCGCGCTGCGTCTGCTCTCGCGGCCGCGTGCAGATATCGCCGAGATGGCGGCGCGAGTGGCGCTGCAGGTACGGCGGCACCTGCCGCCGGGTTACGACGCCGTCCCCATCGAGTGCGACAGCCAGGTCGGCAGTGGCGCGCGCCCTTCGGATCGCCTGCCGAGCGCCGGGGTGGCGATCCGCCCGATCGTGCGTGGTCGCGGCGAAGGCCGCGCGCTCGCCGCGCTCGCCGCCGCACTGCGGGCGCTGCCGGTGCCGGTGATCGGGCGCGTCGCGGAAGGCGCACTGGTGCTCGACCTGCGTTGTCTCGAGGACGACGGGACATTCCTCGAGCAGCTGCCGCAGCTGCGCCTGCTGCCGCGCCAGGCGGACCCGGCATGATCATCGGCACCGCGGGCCACATCGATCACGGCAAGAGTGCCCTGGTGAAGGCGCTCACGGGTACCGACCCGGACCGCTGGGAAGAAGAGAAGACGCGCGGCATCACGCTCGACCTGGGCTACGCCTACGCCACCAGCGCCGACGGCGCCCGCCTCGGGTTCGTGGACGTGCCGGGCCACGAGCGTCTGGTGCACAACATGCTCGCAGGCGCCACGGGCATCGATTTCGTGCTGCTCGTCGTCGCCGCAGACGATGGCCCAATGCCGCAGACTCGCGAGCACCTCGAGATCATCGACCTGCTCGGTCTCGGCCACGGCGCCGTCGCACTCACCAAGTGCGATCTCGTCGACGACGCACGGCTCGCAGAAGCGCAGGCGGAGGTAACCGGCCTGCTGCATGACACCCGCCTCGCCGACGCGCCGGTGTTTCCCGTCTCGTCGGTCACCGGCGCAGGACTCGAAGCACTGCGCGCGCATCTGGTGTCACAGGCCGCACTCACGCCACCGAGGGACGGACGTGGTCGCTTCAGGCTCGCCGTGGATCGCGCCTTCGTGATCAAGGGCACCGGCATCGTCGTTACCGGCACGGCGCACTCCGGCGCGGTGGCGGTCGATGACCGACTGATCCTCTCGCCCCGGGGACTCGAGGTCCGCGTGCGCGGCATTCATGCGCAGAATGCGGCCGCGGAGCGCGGCTACGCAGGACAGCGCTGCGCGCTGAACCTCACGGGCGCGAAACTCGAGAAGGACATCGTGAGCCGCGGCGACTGGCTGGTGGCGCCGCCAGTGCATGCGCCTTCGGAGCGGCTCGACGTCGAACTGCAGGCAGCCCGCCACACCGGACGACCGCTCCACCACTGGACCCCAGTGCACGTCCACATCGGCGCGTCCCGCATCACCGGCCGGGTCGCCGTGCTGGAGGGCGATGCGCTGGCCCCGGGCGCAACAGGCTTCGTGCAACTCGTACTCGACACGCCGACGCTGGCGCTGCGTGGCGATCGGGTGATCCTCCGCGACCAGTCCGCGCGCCAGACCCTGGGAGGCGGTCGGGTGCTCGACGACTCGCCGCCCACGCGTGGCCGGCGCAGCATGCAGCGCATCGCCGTGCTGCGTGCGCTCGGTCGCAGCGATCCTCTCGAGGCGCTGGTGGAACTCGTCGAGCTCGTGCCGGGCGGCGTCGATCTCGCCCGCTACGCCCGACTCTGGAACCTAGACGATGCAAGCGCCGCGCGGCTGCACGACCAGCCCACGCTTGTCGAAGCGCCCGGGCCGTCCGGCGCGGTCGCGTTCTCGCCGAGCCGCTGGGAATCGCTGCGCTCGCGCATGCTCGAGGCGCTCGCTGCCGAGCATGAACGCAATCCGGGCCGGCTCGGCCCGGATCGCGAGCGCCTGCGTCGGCTCACGGATCCCTCGCTGGCGCGCCCGGTGTTCGCAGCACTGCTGGACGCGGTGGTCTCCGCCGGCCAGGTGTCGGTGCATGGCGCGCTGCTGCACCTGCCGGGTCACGCCGTGAAGCTCCCACCGCCGGACGAGAAGCTGTGGCAGGAGGACATCCGCCCGATGCTGCGGGCGAGGCCCTTCAATCCGCCGCGTGTACGCGACGTGGCACGCGCGCTGCGTCTCGAGGAAGACCGCGTGCGAAGGCTCTGCAGGACGCTGGTCGGGCAGGGCGAGGTCTTCCTCGTCGCGCAAGATCACTACTTCGCGCGCGAGTCGATCGCGGAACTCGCAGACATTCTGCGGGACCTGAATGACTGCGACGGCGAGGCACGCGCAGCGGGTTTCCGCGACCGCATCGGAACGGGCCGCAAGGTCGCAATCCAGATCCTCGAGTTCTTCGATCGCGTCGGCGTGTCGCGCCGCATCGGTGACAGCCACAGGATCTTTCAGGACTCATTGATGCAGGTACGATAGCCGCCGCGACTCAATATGCATGGAAGGACTTCGTCCCCGGTGGGGCGGCCGGGCTTCAAACCCGGTAGGGGCCGTCAGGCGGCTCCTGGTGGGTTCGACTCCCACGTCCTTCCGCCACTCCCTGAAGAAGAGGAGCGTTCATGTCCGACCAGATCGTGTCCGCGCTTCAAGCGCCGGATGCCGCCCCGTTCCGGCTTACGGCGCTCGCCCATGGGGGCGGCTGCGGCTGCAAGATCGGGCCCGCACTGCTCCGCGAAATACTGAGCGACGCCTGCTTCGGGTTCCAGCATCCGGACCTGCTCGTCGGCGCGACGACCAGTGACGACGCGGCGGTCTATCGCATCAACGATCGGCAGGCAGTCATCGCCACCACCGACTTCTTCATGCCCATCGTCGACGACCCCTTCGAATTCGGCCGCATCGCGGCGACCAACGCGCTCTCCGACGTGTACGCCATGGGCGGCACGCCAATCCTGTCGTTGGCCATCGTGGGCATGCCGGTCGGCAAGATGCCGGGCGACATCATGCGACGCATCATGGAGGGCGGCGCGGAAGTGTGCCGTGCCGCCGGGATCCCGCTCGCAGGCGGGCACTCCATCGATTCCCCCGAACCGATCTACGGCCTCGCAGCGATCGGACTGGTGGAGCCGGAGCGAGTCAAGCGCAACGACGGCGCGCAGCCGGGCGACGTGCTCGTGCTCGGCAAGCCGCTCGGCATCGGCGTGCTGAGCTCCGCCCTGAAGAAGGGCATCCTCGATGCGCAGGGCTACGCGCAGATGCTCAGCGTCACTACGCAGCTCAACAGCGTTGGCCGAACGCTCGCGACCATTCCGGGCGTGCATGCGATGACGGACGTCACGGGCTTCGGCCTGGTCGGTCATCTCGCCGAGATCTGCCGTGGCTCGGGCGTCGGAGCGGATGTCGAGTTCGACGCCTTGCCGATTCTGGCAAGCGCGCGGCCCTTGCTGGAGCAAGGTATCGGTCCGGGAGCGATCGAGCGTAACTGGGCGAGTTGCAGCAGCGAGGTCAGCGTGGACCCCGAGCTGCCGGGCTGGGCCTGGCGCCTGTTGAGTGACCCGCAGACCAGCGGCGGGCTGCTCATCTCATGCGCACCGACCGCAGCGCGTGAGGTGTTGTCGACTTTCGCCGCCGAAGGATTCGGTCACGCGACCCGCATCGGGCGGGTGCGAAGCGGCGGGCCAAACCCGCGCATCCGCGTCGACTGACCTGCCGCGGCGGAGTCAGCCGCCCGGCTCGATGCGCAGCAACCGACCCTTGGCCTCGTCGGTGAGCAGGTAGATCAGGCCATCGGGCCCCTGCTCGACGTCGCGCACGCGCTCCTTGACCACGCCCTCCAGCAGCCGCTCCTCGCGCACCACGCGGTTGCCGTCCATCTCGAGCCGCGCGACCTGCTTGCTCGAAAGCCCGCCGACGAAGGCACTGCCGCGCCACTCAGGGAAGCGCTCGCCCGTGTAGAACAGCAGTCCGCTGGTCGCGATCGACGGCACCCAGTGATGCACCGGCGCCTCGATTCCGGGCGCCGTGCCCGACTCGCTGATCGTCGCGCCCGAGTACTCGACGCCGTAGCTCACTTTCGGCCAGCCGTAGTTGAGTCCCGGCAGGTCGAGGTTCAGTTCGTCGCCGCCCTTCGGGCCGTGCTCATTGGTCCACAGCTCGCCCGTCGTCGGGTGCAGCGCCGCTCCCTGGATGTTTCGATGGCCATAGGACCAGATTTCCGGCAGCGCGCCCGCCCGGCCGACGAATGGGTTGTCAGGCGGCACCCTGCCGTCGCGCTCGATGCGAACGACCTTCCCCAGGTGGTTGTCGAGTGTCTGCGCCTTGGCGCGCGCGGAATTGCGCTCGCCCAGGGTCACGAACAGGCGCCCGTCGCGGGCAAAAACGAGCCTCGAGCCGAAGTGATGCCCGCTGTCGACAGCGGGCTGCTGGCGGAAGATCACCTCCACCGCCTCGAGGCCACGCTCACCCAGGCGGCCGCGGGCCACCGTCGTCCCGTTGCCACCGTCGCGTTTCTCGGCATAGGAGAGGTAGACGAGCCCGTTCGAGGCGAAATCCGGATCGAGCGCCACGTCGAGCAGTCCGCCCTGCTTGACGGCGTCCACTGCCGGTACCCCGCCCAGCGGCTCGGAGAGCGCGCCGTCCGCGCCGACCACGCGCAACCGGCCCGGCCGCTCCGTGACGAGTGCGCGGCCGTCCGGAAGGAACGCAATGCCCCAGGGGTGCTCGAGCCCGTCGACCACCGTGACCAGCCGCACCGTGCCCTGCTGGGTCGACGCCGTGACAGCTTCGCCGCGGGCCAGTGCGATCGAGGCGAAGCCGAGGGTGAGAACGAGGCTGAACGCGAAGCGCATCATCGGCAGGTCTCCGGAAACCGGGGTGGCGACGCCATATTCGCGCGCCGCCCCGTCCCGGAGCCAGCCGTGCTCAGCTGCCCGGCGTCGACGTGGAGGCGACCGGCGGCAGCTTCCGGCCCTCGACGAAGTAATAGATCAGCAGCGCCGCGCCTACGCCGGCCGGAATCAATCCGAACCGCGCGACGTCGCTGCCTGCGACCGCGTCCAGGGCAAGGGACAGCCCGATGCCGATGAACAGCCACACCAGCCCAGGCAGCAGGTAGCTAGAGCGGCGCGCGGGCTTGAGGGACAGGTAGAACGACTCGGGCAGCGGCGCCAGCTCGATGCCGCGGTCGATCGCGGCCATGCGCTCTTTGTGGTGCGCATCGATGATGTCGCGGCGGCGGCGGTAGTCGATGATCGCGTAGACGATCGGGATCGACAGCGACATGATGATCGCGACGATGGGGATAAACACGGCAACGACGTCTTCGTCCATGGCAGCCTCCAGGGTGGTTGCGGGTTATATGCAGCGGCGACCGCCAGGGTTGCACCGCCCGCCATGCAACCCTGGCACCGCCCCGAGCGTATAAAGCCCCATGGACGCCGGTATCGAAGATCACCTGGCCGCGGGCCGCCATGCCCGCGCCTTCGATCTCGTCGTGCCGGCCTACAAGGACCGCGTGTTCCGCCTC
>Ga0209254_10005802_pt1 | contig 11352 bp, 10 predicted proteins | sample FrelakmetDIP11DI_FD_187148 | JGI IMG/M metagenome (GOLD analysis project Ga0209254, IMG submission 187148) | Freshwater lake sediment microbial communities from the University of Notre Dame, USA, for methane emissions studies - DIP11 DI (SPAdes)... | ecosystem: Environmental > Aquatic >... | reverse complement strand
CCAAGCGGCGGCCTTTTCGAGCTTCGTGGGCACGAGCCGGTGTGCATTCGGAGGAGCAACATTTGGGGGATTCATTCATGGTGGATGTCTCGGTATAATGTCTCAGTTCTATTCGCACAGAACATATGGCAAAAAGGTGTTGAATGAACAGGTTTTTTTTGACAGGTTTGTGTCAATGAGCCTCCGGTCCCTGAGGCGCAGGCGTCTCTGCCCGCGATGCAGCCTTTTCCATCCAGCCAAACAGCTTGACTAAATACCGCATTGTATGATTAAATGCTCACGTTGGAGTTTAATCCGTTTCAGAAGGGCCCCATGATCATAATCCCTCGATACAGGGCAGGCATGGTCTGTGTTCTCATTATCATACTGACCCTTCTGACGGTTCCCCTATGCAGCGCGCAGTGGGCCGGCCCCAATATCAGCTCTATCCTCCCGCTCAGCACCATCGAACACTACATGGGCCCCATCTTCTCGGGCACAAACATGAGCAACACCTTCCGCAGCGAATTCGGCCTCAGGTTCTCTGCGGCAGAGATCATGAAGGCACAGCTTACAGGATCCAAGGCAGGGGCTATTGACCTGTCCCCCGACCTGTGGGTCAATAATGATTCTTATGATGCCGCAGAGGGATTGCTTCAGCCGTACCTCAACGGCACGCCGGTCCGCCTGGATGCTTATGTAAATTTCCGCATCTGGCGTTTTGGCTTGCGTGCCAATTACTCGGATTTTCATACCAGGAGCAACAGGCCGGGCCTCGGCGGCATTGTTTTCAGCGGCTTGAGTGCCGGCGCGGACTTTGACGTGGTCAAGATGGAGTGGCTGACCATGGGGGTTGCCACTGATTGGTATTTTTACGATCCAATGTTTTTTGGCTTCGTGCCTGCGAATACTATCCTATTAAAAAAATCTTCGGATCCTGAGCAATATCGTATTTTTGAAGGTTCCATAAGAGGCAACAAGCCTGTAACCATCGGTACTTATTCCCGTTATGTTCCACCCGAGATTCTCGGCTTTCCCGTATATTTTGAATCTGCTCTCAATTACAGCATCAAGGGCTCGCGTCTGTTTTCGTATGGTGCCGCGCTGGTATTTCGGCCCCAGATCTACCGGTTCGATATTGCTTTACGGCTCAAGTTCCAGAGGCTGGCGCTAAAATTTGCGGAGGAGACCACAAGTTCTGTGGGATTTAACGCATCCTTTACCGTACCGCAGACATGGGAAATTGATGCTGCGTGGAACATCTACGGGGTTGAACTTGCCATGTACTTCTGACCCGACGTCCTCTTTCCCCCTGTTGACATCCAAACGTACAGTTCCGATCCCCCGTGACGCAAGGCGTGCGTCTGCATCCCATACCGATAGACCAACCGTTGACATAACGTACGGCTTAATGTACGTTTGCTGCAGAGGTGCTACCATGCCAACGATTCATGTAACCGAAGCTCGCTCCAGGTTGTACAAGCTTATTGACGAAGTAGCCTCTTCTCATGAGCCGGTCCATATCGCCGGGAAGAGGGCGCGGGCCGTACTGATTTCCGAGGATGACTGGCGTGCCGTTCAGGAGACTCTCCACCTGCTCTCGATCCCGGGGATGAGAGAATCAATTCGCAAAGGTCTCGAAACACCCGTTGACAAATGCGTCGAGGAGCCTGGATGGTGAGATGGAGAGTCGTGTTTACACGGCAGGCCCAGAAGGATGCAAAGAAGCTTGCAGCAGCAGGGTTGCGGCCACGGGCCGAACAACTCATTGACATCATAACGAAAAATCCATTTGAGATTCCACCTCCATACGAAAAATTGGCAGGGAACCTTGCGGGGGCCTACTCCCGTCGTATTACGATTCAGCATCGGCTGGTGTACCAGGTTCTCGAAGACCTGCGAGTAGTCAAAGTAGTGCGTATGTGGACCCACTACGAATAAAATACTGAGTGTCCATAGCCTTTTCCCCTTGAATCAAATCCTCCCGACCCATCTTTACAAAAGGGGGTTAAGAGACAAAAAATGTTAACTTATGAGCTACTTCAGAACTCGATAAAACCGTCACCCAGGCGGAGGCCGGGGTCCAGAAATCCCTGAAAAATCTGGTTCCCGGCCTCCGCCGGTATGACGAAAAGGGACTTTTGCAAGAGGCTCTTTTAAGAAGCAGTATAATTTTGGGTGAGAGAGTTCAGGGTGAGAAGGACGCCCGGTGCACGAGGAATTCCTTGACACATCAGACCCATCTGGGTTATATTTCACGCTGATCATTTGATTTTATGCGGTTTTTTCTTTTCTATCCGCAAAGAGGTATGGTTTGAAGCCGAAGCGACACATCCACGCGGCCGTCCTGCCGTTCCTGCTCTTTGTGATCGGCTGCCTCCTCATCTTCTCTCCCACACATTCAACTGCGCAGGGCAGCCAGTCATGGTGGGGGTCCGACCGCTGGTGGGACTGGTCCGACTACAGGGGCAGCCTGGGCGTGAGGTTCTGGATGCCCAAACTTGCTTCAGGAAGCATTACCTGGATCGGTAAAGAGCACGATCTCCTCGGGGGATATAATTTTATACCAAAGCCGGATTATTTCAAGGAAATGTGGTTCACCCTCTACATTGACCGGCTCGCCATGAGATTCAACTTTCAGGAAGACCACAAATTTAACGGAATGATCGGCACTGGGGCGTTTGCACCAGGCGAAGTTGCGCCAGTTCGCTACCCGGATCCACATCCATCCACAGATCAAATACCTGATCCCCAGAGATTTTCAGAGCTTGATGTGGGGTGGACACGTTTCGGATTGGACCTGGATCTTGTCCGGTACCCCTTTTTGAGAGCCGGCATCAATCTCGACCGTCATTATGAGGCCCCCATATTTGTGAACAGGCAGGACATCAGTAGTTTAATCGGTGTGGCTGGCACCTTACCTTATTATGATCCTTCGTCGGGCCTATACTATTATCTTTATTCAGCTTTATACGAACCTTCCTACGACAAAGACGGCAATCTAATTTCAGTCCCTAATGTCCAAAAATTCACAACCCACCAGCCCCCGGTGACCATCGGACTTCATGCCACTGCGATTCCCGGGCGAATCCGCGGGATACCCCTGACCGCGCAGGCCCGGATACGTATTCCCATGCCCTTGCTCAAACAGTTGTTGCAAATAAAGTCTGAAGCCAGGGTGACTGAATGGGAAGTTTCCGCGGGGCTTCGGCCGGCTGTCTGGCATACGAGCCTGTACGGGTTTTCCACATTTTCCATGGGTTTGGAGGCCGGGTTTCGCTCCACCTACCTGGATATGACGCTGGACGACGCCAAATGGGCTGTCAAGGCCCACTGGCAGGGATTGTTCGTGCAGGTCGGGCTTTATTATTAATTGGTCCCATGGGCACTCAATAGAGCCAGTGCCAAAATTATAATATCTTATTATCTTTACAAAATCCCCCCAACCCCCCTTTGCCGAAGTGGGGGTTTGTGAGGATTCGCTCGTCAACTAAATAGTGTCATTCAGCCAAAATTTTGCAATTAATATAATTTATCTATTCTTCTTTAATGAATTTGAACCTTTACCCCCCTTTGGCAAAGGGGGGAGGGGGGATTTATCAGCTTACATTCGTGCTTATATCGGACAGAAACTTTGCAAGGAGGCAACTTAACGAAAGTCCCAAAGGGACCTCTCAGAACGAGAATTCACCCACTGCGGAAATGGAGGCCTGATCGGACCACACGTGTGCGCCGTCGAAGGAAAAGTCAATTTCAAAGGGATGGTTGATTAAGCGGTGGGAACCGTTGGTGAGCAAGCGTTTGAAATCAGCCTCGATACGGGCCTTGATACTGTCCCGGAGAATAAACCCCACATTTGCGGAAACATGCCAGCAGTGTCCCCTCGTGTTCTCTTTCGTGACGCGGTCCCCTGTCCTGAGCAAATGGAGATCCTCATTGGCCGCGGTGACCAAACCATAATCCAGTTGGAGATCCAGCCTGACATTCGGCAAAAAGGGCGAGAACCGCGCGGCATTCAAGTCTGTGCGGAAGATTCCGCCGAAATAATAATGGTAGAACACCTGCCTGAAATCTATCCCGTCACCGGGCAAATCCAAGGACCGGCCGTCCAACTCCTCCTGGTACCCGTCATGAGTCGTAAACCAGAAAGATTCGCACCGCCAGCCCAGTACCGGCCGCAGTTGTATGGGAGCGGTCAAAGCGACTGCCAACTCGACGCGAAGGTCCAGCAGGTAACCCCGGTTCATGCGGCACCTGGATTCGCTGAAAATGCTCTTCTGGTCGGGTGCGGCATCATCAGCCCAGTCGCTGTCCTGCATCCTGGAACGGGCATCACGGGTCAGGTTGATCCAGCCCTGGGCTTCCACGGTCCAATACGATGCTGCATAGCCGGTTTGAATGCCTGCGAACCACTGGTCAATGGGGAATTCCAGGCGGCTGAGGGGATCCTGTCCCGGGGGAAATGGATTGGGAAACTGGTACGAGGTGAAACTGTTGAGGTATTTCCTTGCCCCGATAGAGTAATAATGACCGTGAAGAACTTCGCTGAATACACTGTGTCCGGAAAAGTCCAGGCTGGGCCAGGGGCCTTCAAAACCCTTGGCCTCGCGCTGGGCAAGAGCGAATATGAACAAAATAACAGAACCGGCAACGGCCACTATCCGCCGCATGACAACACCCACTTCCTCTAAGCCGGCCCAAAGGCCGAGCGACATAAAAGTAAACGTCAAATTAAGGGTGTAACGCTTGAACGAACTCCACCCTATGTTTATTGAAACAGTGATCCTAAATATTGTTACGTTTAAAAGTATAATATCATAGATAGAATGGCCTGTCAATGTGGAAGCAGTGTCAGGAAACATCTCATAACTACATTAAGTTTTATGTATAACAATCCAACTATAATTATTAAATTGCATACTACATTTATTTTGGGTGCGTGTTTAAACAAAAAAAAATATCATACGCCATAAATCTTGACTCGTTGTTTACCTGAGATTATGATAACAAGTTATAGTAAAGGAAGGGCCCATAGCTCAGCTGGTAGAGCCCCCGGCTCATAACCGGTTGGTCCCTGGTTCGAATCCAGGTGGGCCCACCATAGATTGAGAGTACTCCCATGACACCGCCACTTATTCAGACCGTCCGCCTGCATTCACATCGCGGGGAGCAAGACAAGGCTCCCCGTGATTTTTTTTGGGAATCGGGCGTGTTTGCGGCCCTGTTCAGGAGGAACTACCGGTGACGGGCTTGCGCTTGTCCCAGGTTGTAGAGATCGCAGACCGACTATTTCCATTCAACCTTGCCGAACCATGGGACAATTGCGGGATCCAGATCGGCGATCCGGACCGCCTGGTCAGCGCCATAGCCTTCAGTCTCGACCCTTCTGTCCTGACAATCAACTATGCGGTCGAACATTCCTGTGCCCTTTTGATCACTCACCATCCCGTACTCCTGGAGCCCCTGCGCAATCTTGTTTGGAACCATTATCCGGGCAGGACGCTCATTGCAGCGGCCCGTTCGGGCGTGGACATCCTCAGTTTGCACACCAACTTGGACGCGGCGCCGGGAGGTCTCAACGATTACCTGGCAAAAGTCATGGGCCTGGAGGAGGTTATTACTCCCAGTGCCGCCCCGTGTGCGCGTATGGGGATGCTGGCTTCTCCCGTCCGGATATCGGAACTTGCTGCCGGGCTGGCTCGTGCTCTCAACCTGCCCCATCTCCGGGTCGTCTCTGAGAGCGACTGCGAAGTGCAGTCTGTTTTCTCAGTTTGCGGCAGTGGAATGGGTTACTTGAAAGAAGCCCTCCTGTACAAGCCGGATGTGATGGTGACAGGCGACGTAAAATATCATGCAGCGTGCGAAGCGCTTGAAATGGGGATACCAGTGATCGACGCGGGACATTTCGGCCTGGAGAAGGGCGCTCCGGAGGTTTTGGCCACTGCCTTTCGGAAGGAATTCGAGCACATGGGGCTCGAGATTGCATGCTTCACCTGTGAACGAGAGAAGGACCCCTTCTTCGATATATACCACTGTTGAGGAGGATTTTCTGTTGAAAGAGCAGTTGGCACTTCTGGAAAAGCTTCAGGGAATAGACATCCAAATAGACAATCATGAGAAAGACCTGGCGAGACTTCCGCTGGAAGTCCAGGACATTGCCAGGAATCTCGTGGGGCTCCGCAGGGAGGTTGCCGAGACACGCGACCGGCTACAGGCGACCGAACTGACTTTGCGGAAAAACGAACAGGATCTGGCCGTGGAGCAGGAGAAGATCAAGCGTTCTGAGCGGCGCCTCCTCGGGATAAAAAACCAAAAGGAATATAATGCCTTGACCAGGGAGGTGAATCTCGGCAAGAAGGTCGCCGGCGAAATAGAAGACGCGATTCTTAAGTTGATGTCTGAAATTGAGAACGACAGGAAAATTCTGGAGCATAAGGAAACTGAATACGCGGATTTTGAAAAGAGCCTGCTGGAAAAAAAGGCAGAGGCCGAGACAATCGACACGGGCGCCAAAAAAGCGCTTCGTGTCCTTAATTCGGCAAAAAAACGGTTAACCGAAGCTATTGAGAGAGATTATCTCAAACGCTACGAAAATGTGAGGAGGGTTCGAGGCAATGCCATTGCGGAGACGCTCAACGGTACCTGCAATGAATGCCACATCTCTCTTCCGCCCCAGCTCAACATCCGGGTATTTAAGCAGGAGGAGATGATAATCTGCCCCAACTGTAACCGCATACTGTATGCAAAACCGGAGAATATTCCGGAATACAATAAAATGGAAGAATGATGTATTCAAAAATACTCCTGTCAGGAATCGTTTCTGAAGATATTGAGCGCATCTTACGAGTGGAGCACTCGGATCCCCACAGTGTGCTGGGCGTGCATCCGGCTAAGGCGAAATGGGTGAACGGCCTCATCATAAGGGCTTTTCATCCTGACGCTTCCGGTGCGTGCATGAAGCTGGACGGAGAGAGCTTCCCCATGGATGATTGTCAGGCCCCCGGTTTTTTCTGGCTCTGGCTGGCCAAACGCAAGCTCCCTCTCAACTATTTAATCTCGTTCTCATTTCCCGACGGCTCCACATGGGAAAACGAATCTCCTTATCGTTTCCCCCCCACCCTGGGGCCTCAGGACCTCTATTTTGTCGCGGAGGGTAAACATTATCGTCTGTACGAGAAGCTTGGGGCACACCCGATGGAAATCGACGGGGTCGGTGGCATTGCTTTTGCCGTGTGGGCGCCCAATGCGAAACGGGTCAGCGTCGTAGGCGGGTTTAACCGCTGGGACGGGCGGCTGTTTCCCATGAGAAGCATGGGGAGCACCGGGATATGGGAGATTTTCATTCCCGGCATAGCCCAGGGTGAGCTGTACAAGTATGAAATCAAGACAAAATCCAACGAGTTGCGGATCAAGACAGACCCCTATGCCTTTGCCATGGAACTGAGACCTGAGACAGCCTCACGGGTGTGGAACCTGGATCATTACGAGTGGGGCGACCAGGAGTGGCTTGACCAGCGTCGGACAAGGGACTGCCTGGCCGGGCCCATGAGCATCTACGAGGTTCACCTCGGCTCCTGGCTGCGGATCTCGGAAGAAGACAACCGGTGGGCCACCTACAGGGAGATTGCTCTCCCGCTTGTGGATCATGTCAAAAAATACGGCTTCACCCATGTTGAACTCATGCCCATCATGGAGCACCCTTTCGACGCTTCCTGGGGCTACCAGGTGACCGGGTATTTTGCTCCCACCAGTCGGTTCGGCACCCCGGACGACTTTATGTTTTTCGTCGATGTGCTCCACCAAAACGGGGTGGGTGTGATCCTGGACTGGGTGCCGGCGCATTTTCCCCGGGATGATTTCAGCCTGCGCCTGTTTGACGGGACTGCTCTGTACGAGCATGCAGACCCGAGACAAGGGGAACATAGGGACTGGGGCACCCTGATATTCAATTACGGCCGGAACGAGGTGCGGAATTTCCTGGTGGGAAATGCCCTTTTCTGGCTGGACAAGTACCACGTGGACGGGCTCAGGGTGGATGCGGTTGCTTCCCTTATATACCTTGATTACAGCCGTGAGGAGGGCGAATGGGTGCCCAACAGGTACGGGGGCAACGAAAACCTCGATGCCATCCAGTTCCTCCAGGAATTCAACGCCATGGTCTACGGCCTGTTTCCGGGTTGTTTCACTGTCGCGGAGGAATCCACCGCGTGGACGGGAGTGACTACACCCACTTATCTCGGCGGATTAGGGTTTGGATTCAAATGGGACATGGGCTGGATGCATGATACGCTCGAGTACTTTTCAAAAGACCCGATCCACAGGAATTTCCATCACAATGACCTGACGTTTTCCATGATGTATGCGTACAGCGAAAATTTTGTGTTGCCGCTCTCCCACGACGAGGTGGTTTACGGAAAGGGGTCGTTGCTGCGGAAAATGCCGGGTGAACACTGGCAGCAGCGCGCCAATCTACGTCTTCTTTTCGGGTACATGTACACTCATCCCGGCAAGAAGCTTCTCATAGCCGGTTCCGAGCTTGCCACCTGGAATGAATGGGACCATGAAGGCAGCCTGGAGCGAGAACTCTTGCAGTACCCCTTTCATAGTGAGATGTCACTGTTCCTGGCCGACCTCGGGCGGCTGTATCTCACGGACAGTGCCATGTGGAGCTGGGACCATGAGCCCTCGGGATTTTCCTGGATCGACTGTAATGACAACATGAATAGTGTGCTGACTTACATCAGGAGGGGGCCGAATGGATACCTGGTCTGCATTCTAAATTTTACGCCGCTGGTGAGACAGGGTTACCGGGTGGGGGTGCCCGAACAAGGGGAGTACCGCGAACTAATCAATTCCGATTCAGTCCATTACGGGGGAAGTGGTGTCGGCAATGGAGGTGTTGTCGTTACTTCGGCAGGCTCCCAGCACGGGTACGATCAGCATGTGGCGCTTGTGCTGCCACCGCTGGCTTGCCTGATCCTGCGGAAGATTTAGCGAACCAAACCCTCTATGCTCCTACGCGGAAGATATCAGGCAACAACCCCATTCAGCCCGCCTATGTCCCCAGAAGGGATTCTCACGGGGTATGTTGTGGATTATGTGAATTTCTTTTTCAATTTTAGCCCCCAACCTTTCAATGAAATCTCTAAAATCAGTTATGGTCAGGCGGTGTATGTCCATGGTGCTGAACCACGGATGGGGATGTGTTTTACAAACCGGTGTGCGCCCCTTGACAAAATACTCCAGGGCTATCTTCCAATGTCCGAAATTCGGAAAAGTTATTATGGATTTGCCCCCAACCCTGAGCATTTCCTTGACCAGCCTTTCCGGGTACATGAGCTGCTGGAGCGTCCGGCTTAGCACAACATACTCGTAGCTGTGGTCGGGGAAACCTTCCAGGCCCATGTCCAGGTCAAAGGTCATCACCCGGATGCCTCTTTCTATACTCCTAATTACCTTTTCTTGATCCAGTTCCACGCCGCAGCCCTCCACATCCTTCTCGTCACGAAGCCTCTGCAGCAAGGTGCCGGTACCGCATCCCAAGTCCAGGACACGGGTGCCGGGGTCGATAAGATCGATAATAATATTGAAACCAGCCTCAAATTCGTGGAAAGGAGTCCTGGTTTCCTTGAGTTCTCCGAACACGGCGCCAATACCTCAACTTACAGCTTACCACAAAATTTTCACGTCTCCGTGAAATCCGGTAGACGAGAACGTTCGCCGCAAAAAGAGAGGAGGGTCTCATCAAGTGAGTTGCGGCGGCCCGATGAGGCTATTTCTTTCAAAAAGGTCCCTGCCTGGGGCATTGCAAACCATTCGTTTCCAAAGCGGGTCTCCAGAAATCGCCCCAAGACATGCGCGCCTCCCCATGCGGACAGGTAATCGAGGGAATAAAAATCAGAATCCATGTCGACAAGATAACCTTGAGGCTCATAGACAAACCCGGTTGCCCTGCCGAGATGGCGGCAATAAGGCTCTGGATTTTTAATGCCGGTTTCTTCGTGCAGTTCCTTCTCGGCCAGAAACTTGCCTATATGCCGTCGGATCAGGCAGAGCCTCCTTATCCGTGACAAGCGTGCAAGCTGCTCAGCCTCGTCAGGAGGCATGCCGGCGACTCTCGTCGCCCACGACGGGTTTTCGATCAACTCCATGAAAAGGAAGGCAAATGTTTCGTCCAGGGCCGGCGACCTGTACAGTCGTCGGTATTCGATCGGCAAGCCGGGGTCGAAATGGCTCAAGAAAAATGCGTGCCCAGTTTCGTGAAGCAGTGTTTCAACGTCTATCAAACCACCTACGGGCTTCATGAGGACGTGGATTTCACCGGGAATCTCGACGCCGATGCATATCCCATCGGGATTTTTGGCAGGATAGTCTGAAATATGCATGATTAAATCCGGCCGTGTTGACAGGTCGAAATTCAATCCTTGAAATGTTCTCCCCGCGATTCCGGCTAGATTAGGGATTTGAAAGTACCGGTCAAACTTCTTGATTCTCAGCAAGTAGAGTGCGTGGTATCGGCTGAGGCCGGCAAAGGGCCTCCCGATAGTTTCGTTTACCCATGGCGCCATTTCTTCATCATAGGTTTCCTGGGTTTTGTCCAGGTAGCTGTTCAGAACCCCGGCTTGCTGTTCAAAAGAATTCTGCTTCTTGGCTTCACAATAGCGAGCGTAGTTTTCAAAACCAAACCTTTCGGTCACCGTTCGGACGGTGAGTTCGAGCATACCGAGCAGCATGGGATTGATGATCCCCTTGAAGAAGATGTTACATTCCTTTTGAATTTCTTCACGCTTCTCGAAATCAGGCTGGATTTGGAGCCAAGTAACCACTTCGAGGGTGGGTATTCTTTCCGGCCCCACATGCATCCTTCCTCTCTCCATGTAAAAGTTGAGCATGTCGGCCAGGGAGGCTGTCTGTTCCAGTACAACAAGGTCCATGCAACCAAAAAGAACGCGGTCGATCTTCCGGGCTTCTTCATCACTATTGGCGGTCTTCAAGTCCTTTTTGAGTAATTCCAAGGTCTTTGGTCTTAAGGGTATGGGATGGGACTCAAGGATGTCTACAGTGTTGAGGGCGGAAGGCATTCCCAGGCGTTGGTCCACCGATAGCCGCGCCAGTTCGCGGTGGATGGCGTCGATCTCTTCAACAATTTTTTCACCCGTTAATCGGCTCATACTTTTTCCCATTGAGTATCAAGGCCGTGCAGACCAAGTGTACAATAGAACTACTGCTGACGGCACTGAGCGCTTAAACACGGGTCTAAAAGGAATAGGGGTCTGAGGGAGAAAAATCAGGCCTATGCAATTAGAATCCAAGCACGTGCTCTAACCGATACCATTCGACAAGTCCGGGGACCTTTGAGTACCCGGATAGGCC
>Ga0209254_10005801_pt1 | contig 11354 bp, 10 predicted proteins | sample FrelakmetDIP11DI_FD_187148 | JGI IMG/M metagenome (GOLD analysis project Ga0209254, IMG submission 187148) | Freshwater lake sediment microbial communities from the University of Notre Dame, USA, for methane emissions studies - DIP11 DI (SPAdes)... | ecosystem: Environmental > Aquatic >... | reverse complement strand
TGTGGTGTAAGCTGGATCGTAAATGGCATACACTCGGAAAGTCTTGGCCTGAGTAGCGGGGGTCACGCCCGGTAGGATCAGGTCTTCCCAGATCTCGGCTTGCATCTCAAGGCCATCTTCCGTCCAGGTTTCTACCCGATCCGGGAAGCTGGCGGCGATGGTCTTGCCTTTGTAGCTGCGCTCCAGCGGGCGGATCTTTTCGCCATAGACGGGTTTGCGGCCTTTGCCGCCATAGGGCAAGGGTTGGTTGCGGCGAGCCGTGAATTTGGTCGCCAGGCGAAGCAGATAATGCTCCAGCCCGGCTGCCTGCACATCGGCCAGCTTGACGCCTGCATCCATCACGGCAATATCGTCCGCATCCAGATGGCGGCGTGCCCAGCGCAACAAGTCCTGCCACAGCCGGCTCTCGCGGGGGTCTTTGGGATGCACCCGTTCGAATGCCAGCGGACAAGCCTGGCGTTGACCACCGACGTGACCCACTTCTCCGATTACACCGAAAATCACCGCTGGCAATGCCCGATTGGCTGCTGGATGGTAGTGTTTGCTCCGGCAGTTTCGCAATGCCGGGCGCCAGAAGGCGGTCACATCCACCGTGATGGCTCGATAGCCTTCGTGGCGGTGCACCTGCCAACCAGGCAATCCTTCGATTTGCTCTTACCACAAGCGCAAGATAATCGCCGTCTGCCAGGCGCCACGCCGAAACGCTGCCCAGGCTCGCCGAGTTGCCTGTTCGGATAGACCAGTGGCTACCAGCGCAGGGAAGAGTGCACCCCGTTGGGGCAGCAAAGCTCCGCTGACCAGCATCCATAGGAAATGTAAAAGTGCAAGATTGGTCCCACCGGGAGACCTTCGGTCAGTGCGCCCAGGATATTCATGGGATGATCGATGGCGGTAATGGGCTCACCTCATGGCTTTTTGTTTGGCAAAAACAAGCTTACCGTGTTTGGGGCCCATAGCCCCGTTATTCCGCTCGATCAGTTAGCGGAAAGTAAAGTGATAACGAATTCACCATCTTTGAATAAAGAGGGGTGAAAATTCACCCCTCTTTTTCTGCAGATTACAGATTATTCAGCCGCGCGCTGGGCACGGATCGCTTCAACATTTGTGTCGATCTTGGCAATCGCCTCTTCAGGCGTGAGATCACCCAGCCACATCTCCACCAGCGGATCATACCAGCCGGAAGCGAGACCGAACTTGGCCGAATTGACGCCGTAGTTATACATAATGAACTCGGCATTCTTTGCGCTTTCCAGCAGGTCTGCCGCACCGTAGATCACATCAGGCGGTGGGACATTGACATTCGCTGAAAATGCACCAAACATATCCTTGCGCTTTGTGGCGGTTTCATCACTGGTGTAACGCTTCAGGAATTCGACTGCCAGTTCAGGAACGTCTGTCTTCATTGGAATATTCCAGCTAAGGGCGCGGCCGAAAACCGCATCCTGGCTGCCGGCGCCGCCAGCAACACTGACAAACGGAGCGATACCCAGCTCAAACCCTTCGGGGATTGAATCCTTCATTTCGGTCATCAGCCAGCTGCCCATGAGGATCATGGCGGCTCGCCCCTGGAAGAAGTAGACCTGTACCGTCGTGAAATCGGTGCCTTCCCAGCCTTCAATGAGATATTCGTTCTCAACCAGCTTGTTCATTTCCTCGGCTGCCTGGACGAAGCAGGCTTCATCGGCGGCTTTCATGCCGGTGTCGCCGTACAGGTATTCCATCACTTTATCGGTGCCACAGATGCGCTGCACGATTGAGTCATACCACATGCCGACATAGAAGTTCACCTGGCCGGTGACAGCGATGGGCGCAACCTCGCCGCCGCTCTTCTCTTTGATCTGATCGCTGACTGCGAACATCTCTTCCCAGGTGGTTGGAACGGTCAGGCCCCACTCATCAAAGAGTGATTTGTTGTAATGCAGCGCCCAGATATAAACCTGCTCTGGCGCGCCGTAGAATTTACCCTCAAACTGCATGGAGGGGTAAAAGAGTGGGTAGAAATCATCCTTCCAGGCGGTGCCATCTTCACGTTCGGCGTTCATGTATTCGGTGATATCCAGGATGAAGTCGTTTTCGACCCATGAGAAGCTGTTGGGATCCATGCCTTCAAAGATGAAGTCAATATCCAGCGGGTCGCCAGCCATCATGCGGGTCTCGATCTGGGGTCGGGCAGCCGTGTTATTGAAGGTGTAAGTCACCTTGGTGCCCGGGAAATCCGCTTCCAGCGAATCGCCGATGGATTTCACCAGATCATAGGATGCGGAACCCTCTTCCCAGAGCACTCCTACTTCCAGATTGCCAGGTTTAATGGCAGGTTCTTCTGCAGCAGGTTCTTCTGCGGCCGGTTCTTCAGCGGCTGGTTCTTCAGCGGCTGGTTCTTCAGCGGCTGGTTCTTCAACAGCCGTCTCCTGCGGGCTGCAAGCGGAGAGCAGCCCAATGACGAAGACGAGCACCATCAATAAAGCTACTGACTTATATCGTTTTGACATATCGTTCTCCTTTTTTGATCTTGAATTTGCCAACAAACAAATTGTGAAAACCGTTATTTCTCTCTCCCGATATTCCTTTCTCCTTTCCAGTGATCCTTTCACTGATCTACTTCTCTTTTTTCAAGTTGGCAAAGATCTTCAACGCCTGGAGCGTATCCTCACGGGTAATATCACAGTGCGTTGCAATCCGGATTTGCTTTTCTCCCTCAAATATCAAAATACCATTGCGCTTGAGGTATGCTGCCAGCTCAGATCCACTGATATTCAGCCTGGCCAGCTCAACAAAGAACAGGTTGGTCTCGACAACGGCAGGGTCGCAGCAGCCAGGGAAAAGCTCAGCCAGGCCCTCAGCCAGCACTTTTGCATTTTCATGATCCTGCCAGAGGCGGTTCAACCCTGAGGTGAGCGCAACGATACCGGCCGCCGCCATCACACCTGCCTGGCGCATTCCCCCCCCCAGCATCTGGCGGTAGGCTAATACCTGCTCGATGTGTGCTTTTGAACCACACAGCAAGCCGCCAAAGGGCGCGCCCAATCCTTTTGACAGGCAAAAAGCAAGCGTATCCACATATTGTGTGAACGCCTGGGCTGGTTTTCCGCTGGCAACAACGGCATTGAAGAAACGGGCGCCGTCCATGTGGATGGGCAGATTGTGCTTTTTTGCAACGGCTGAAATTTGCGCCAGATGCCCGGGGGGTATCACTGCGCCGCCGCCGGTATTGCTGGTATTTTCCACGCAGACCAGGCCGGTTCTGGCCGCTTCACGGGCAGCGGGGCGGATCGCCTGCTCAACCTCTACAGGGTCCAGAAACCCGCGATGGAAAGGGACAGAATGGGTGACGCAGTTTGCAATGCGGGCAATGCCGCCAACCTCCCAGAGATACTGATGAGATAAATCTCCCAGGATCACCTCCTGCCCGGGGATCGTATTGCATAAAACCCCGGTTAAATTTCCCATCGTTCCCGATACCAGAAACAGTGCAGCTTCTTTTCCAGTCAATTCTGCGGCCAGCTCCTGAAGGCGAAAAACGGTTGGGTCTCCATCGTAGGTATCGTCTGCTACCTCGGATTCATACATTGCGCGCCGCATTTCTTCAGTGGGTCTTGTAACCGTGTCGCTGCGCAAATCAATCCATTTATCTGTCATGCTGTGTTCCTTCACTCTTCTTACATATCGTTACTGTTTCAGCTTACACATTTTTCCCGCGCGCCTGAATATCCCAGGCGGCAATGACTTCATCATTCTGCACGACCCAGAGTTTGTCAAAATAATTGACAGTATCCGAGACGTAATTGGGCCAGATATCTACTTTGTCTCCAATTTTGGGCAGCCGGGTACCTGCAGGAATATTCCGCACCACACCATGCTCTTCGCTGGGCGAACTGATATACAAACCAGGGTACTGAACAAGCGCGCCGTAACCCGGAGAGGTGATCCCGGGCATGTGTGTGAGCGATTTTGAGCCCGCATCCGTCACGAAACGATCCGGCTGGGGAACATCCGGAACGGACACAACTGAAGCCAAAACGGTTAAGGACATTGCTTCACGGCTGTGTGCGCCCAGGTCTGCATAGCGGACATCTCCAAACACATAACAGCCGGGGCGGTATTCGGTGATGGCGGGGTCGATATCTTCCAAAAACCGCGCCCCAGGGGTTGAACCGCCGCCAATCACCTCGGTTTCGATGCCATATTTGCTGAGAAAAGCCGCAGCCCCGGCAGCGATTTTTGAGCCTGCCACCTCTGCCTGGCGCTGTTCTTCCTGATCGATGACAGCCCCGATCCCGCCGGCCATATACATCAATCCCTTGTAGCGCAAAGCGGGGCAGTCCTGCCGGATCATCCTGACAAAATTGAGCAGGGGATCGCCCGGCAAGACGCCGGTGCGATAATACCCGGCTTCGACCTCAACGATCACATCCAGCGTTTGCCCCCGGCGGGTGGCAGCCTGGTTCAAGGCCCGGCAGGCTTCGTATGTATCGATGGAGGTGGATACGGCGGGCGCCCAGCGCGCCAGGTTGAGCAAACGCGCTATCTTGTCCTCTCCGACAATGGGGTAAGCGATGAAGATATCCTTTATGCCGGAGGCAGCCATCACTTCGGCTTCTCCCAATTTGGCGCAGGCGATCCCGACTGCGCCGGCATCTATCTGCATGCGGGCAATCATCGGGGTTTTATGGGTTTTGATGTGCGGGCGAAGCTTTTTACCCGCTTTCCTGGCTCGATTTGCCATTTCCTCGATATTGGCCGCCAATTTATCATAGTCAACAACCAATGCAGGAGTTGGGATTTCATGTTTTTTCATTGTACCTGGCTCCGCGAACAAGATGTCTCTGAAGGGTGTTCTGCTTCTACCTGGAGTTTTTGCAAATATTCTTCAAAGTGCATCCGATTTTCTGATAAGGTTTGATCGCCATAGGAAAAGTCGATGTTCAGTTTTTCATAATCCGAATGATACTGAACCCACTTTCTGGCCGAAGGCGCATCGCCCTGGGTAACCGCTTTGCATAGTTTTTCATGAATATAGTGATTGACTGTGAAGACCCGCCGGGTGATTTCAGCGTTCCCAAAAATCAAATTGCGGTCGCGTAAAGAGACCGGCACACTATCGAGCAGCGTTTTCAGCAGGTGCACCAAAAAAGGGTTCCCGCTGGCTTCAGCAAGCGAAATGTGAAATTGGTCATGCACCTGCCAGTTCATATGGGTCGGGTCCTGGATAGCCCTTTCTTCAAAAACCTCAAGGTTTTGCCAGGCAGCGTAAATGACCTTTTTGCTCTCTTGGGTGATATTCTCAGCTGCAAAAGTGACAATCCCGCGCTCAAGGATTAACCTTGCTTCGCGCAGAGAATGGCGCATTTCTTTTTGCAGGGCTTCATTCAATTCTTCCAGGTTGGAACCATACAGGTCAAAGCTAGCTCGTTTTTGTTTAATGAACGTCCCTTCGCCGGATCTCGTTTCGACCAGCCCCATCGCCGCCAGCCCTTGCAGCGCTTCGCGCACCGATGAACGGCTGACGCCAAGCATATCGATCAACTGTCTTTCGGAAGGGAGTTTCGCGCCTTCCTTAAGCTCGCCATCCCGAATCTTTGAAACGATCTGCTCAATGATGGATTCAACCACGGTTATTTTCTGAGGGGGGATTAGTTTAAGGTTGGTTTCCATGAAATCGTGATCTCCGCTGTTATCCAGATGATGAACAGAAGCCATCCATCTCGCTGTCGTTACCGAATTCTCTGGGTGTGCCTTATCTTCCCCAGATCGATGCTGCCTGATTTCAATTTGCCACCCGGATCGGATAACCACCGTAAAGCCGGTTGGTCTCCAGCATGGTCTTATAATCTTCCAGTCTGGCATCATCGGTCACCGAATTGCCGGAGCCGAGGATATAGCCTCCACCGGGCGCCAGGGTGCGGAGGCGTTCTTTTGTCAACTGCGCCACCTCTTCCTGGTTGCCATCCTCCAGCACCTGATTAGAAGTATTACCAATCAGGCACACCCGTTTGCCAACCTTCGCTTTGAATGCATCGATATCCATACAGATGGGGTCGATGGGATGGAGCGCATCAATCCCCAATGCAATCAGATCTTCCAACAAATCCCACAGCACACCATCGGTGTGGAAAAATACTTTAAGATTGTGCTGATGGGCAATATGAACGAATTCCTCATACCAGGGAAAAATGAATTTTCGATAATGACGCGGGCTGATGATGGGGCCGCTCTTGAAGGCAATATCATCCACCGCCCACACAGCCGCCACATTCGGATGCGGGAAACTGCGCGGATTCCTTCCAACTGGATTGCGGCAATCTTTTCAATCACTTTTTTCACAAAGTCAGGTTTCAACATCAGATTGACGCCAAAATTCTCGAAACCCATCAGCATCCAGGTCATGGTGAAAATCTTGCCATTGGTGGCAATGATTTTCATCCCCGGCTTCAAATGGCGCTGCACTTCAGCAAATTTGCTCAGATCGAGGCGCGATGCTTCTTCTCAGGGAAAGGTCTCAAAATCTGACTCCGTGTGGATGCGCGAACGCTTCCAAACATTCCATGCCCCTTCTTCTTCCGCTTCCTCTTTGACCAGTGTGCGGTCAATGACTTTGGAGATTTGCGAATCGCGGGTCACGCCGCCCGGGTACATCAGCCCTACGGTGAGGGGAACGAAGTCATAGCCTGCTTTGTACCAGCATTCCAGCTGACCCGCCACATCCTTGTCTGTTACCGGCTTATCCAGAAAAAAGCTCATGATCCCATACCCCAGGGCCGCTTCCGCAATGGGCACCCGGTCTGGTTCTTCGTGGTTCAAAGTTGTGAGAATGCGGTTAAAATCCGGCTCCATCACAAATCAATTTTCTCTGGCTGCGAGTGAAGTTTGAAAGTAACGTGAATAACCTTGCGCTGATCATCCCATAAAACCAGGGTAGCAAGCATGCTTATCTGATGGTCAGACCAGTCATTCTTTCATTATAGCGACCTGCCTGATTATGTCAAGAGGCAGTTTGAAGCGGTCTGGAATGGATTTGGATTATGTCAGCTTGCCGCGACCCTGAATATCCCAGATGATCTCCACCTGACCGCTGCGGACGCCGTAGAGCCTATCATGCAAAAACACGGTCCAGTCGCCGTACCCCACCATGAAGTTGATCCGATCGCCAACCTTGAGCGCCAGACCCGGGTCGGTGATGTTGATCACACCATGTTCAGCGGAAAGGCTGGTCAGTTCCACACCCTGGAGATTGGTTGCCCGCGGCATAAATATTTCACAGTTCATGGTTTTCCGGCCCGCATCCACAATTGCCCGCTGTGGTTCGGCGCGGCTGGAAACCGAGGTCATCACAAAGAGGGATGGCGTGGTGCCTGCCCCCCAGGTCTGGTAGGTGATGTCACCGAAGATTGCGCCGCCGGCCTGGATTTCGGTCACGCCGGGGACGCTAGCGGAAATTTTATAGCTGCCGCTTCCGCCGCAGCTCACGATGCGAACCGGGATCCCTTCCGTTCTGATCGTTTCCGCCGTTTCGACAAGCGCTCTGATCGCTTTCTCTGCGACCATTTGTTTTTCCCGGGGATCAGATATGCCCACAACATGACCTTCCCAACCCATCAGCCCGGCAAAGTCAATCCCGGGCAGCGAAACGATATCCTTTACAAACGCAGCGGCTGGCTGTCCGGGCCGTACACCTGCCCGCTCCATGCCAATATTCAACTCGACCAGGACGCGGATGCGGCGCCCGGCTGCCGCTGCAGCCTGCGAAATTGCGCGCACATTGTCCGGGTCATCGACTGCGACCATGACATCTGCATGCGCCTGCAGTGCGACCAGCCGCCGGATCTTCTTCTCGCCAACGACTTCATTGGCAACCAAAATATCCTTAATCCCGGCAGATGCCATGACTTCAGCTTCGCTCAGCTTGGCGCAGGTAACGCCAATCGCTCCTGCAGCAATCAGCTTGTGAGCGACTGCGGGGATTTTTATGCCTTTTGTGTGTGGACGCCATTGAACGCCGAATGCATCCATTTGGTTTTTTACGTATTCGATGTTGGCTTCCATCTTCTCAAGATCCACCCACAACACAGGTGTGTCCACTTCATAAATATTTTCTGCGATGATCATTTTGTGCTCCAAAAGGAAATGGCATCTCCTGATTATTTCCCCACTGGTAGTGATTTTGTGGTTTTGGATTTATGGCTCATTGGGAAGTCGTTGACATAATGCACCTTTATAAACACATATTGTCTTTCGATTGAGAGAGTGATCGTAGGATGCCGAAACGGCGGCGTAAGCCTAGCACTCGGCTGGCGGTAAAGGGTTTACCCTGAGCGGTCGAGAGGCCCTCCTGGTTTAGGGTTTCAGCGATCTGCCTATCGGAGCAGGTTCGGCTCAATTCACGGACACGCTCAACAAGCAGTGCAGGGGCTGGCAAAGCGCCACGCAGGGGAAGGTCCACCTGGAAGGTATCTACTTGGTTGGTATGCCAACGGATCTGCACCAGGATGTTGCTTTCCTGGCGGGATAGAGTGACATCGGCTATCAGTAGTCGTAGTAGTTCCTTTCGCTCAGACCAGGAAGTGGTCTCGGCGTTCCATACTTGGGGCAAATCTTCAATTAGACTGAAGATGTGTTGGCGTTGGGTTGCGTCGAGAGTGAGCGGAGCTTGTTTTTGGAAGTGATCCCAGTCCAATTGCAGAGTCTGTTGCTCGCGCAGGCAGGCTTCCCACTCCTGCTCCAAGGTGCGGGCGACCAGGCGGTTTTCTGGGTCGACCTGTTCGTAGCGGCGTTGAGCCAGACGGACAGCATAACCAGCCGCTTCCAGGCGCAACTGCCATTGTTTGTGCAAGGCAGCCTGCTGGCGTTCGATTTCGTCCAAGACCGCCAAGCTAAGCTCCACCTGAGCGGGGGTCAAGGCTGTCAGCACGGCCTTTGCCACGGTCTGATCGACTTCGTGACCGGGCACGCGCTGGCAATTGGGTTCAGCATAGAGACTGCGCAGGCGAGTACACATATAAGTGACATGTTGGTGATCTTTCCCGCTGTACACCACTTGCATTCGCTGCCCACACCGCCCACACAAGACGATGCCGCTTAGAAGTGCCTTACCGTCTTGCCGGGGGCTTTTTCTCCTGATTTTGGGTCGATTACGCTCCAACTGCGTCATATTGGTTTCGAACTCGGTCTGAGAAATGTAACCTGGAAAAGCCTGCCAGATCATAGCTAGCCAGGATTCCTGGGGCAAGCGAACCTTTTGACGGTGCATCTGCTCTAGCGATTTGGCTGCTACTCGGCGAGTGATCCTTCCATAGGCATACGCTCCGGCATACATGGGATTGGACAGTGCGGCTCCCACTCGTTGGCAGGTGAGTTGACCCCATTCCAGAGGCCCTTCCCAACCTCCTCGGTGCTTGGGAAATAGCAGCCCATTCTCATGGAAATACCGTACCACTTGGTTGATCGACCCGCTCAGCCGAAAACGCTCAAACAGCAGTCTCACAGCGGCTTGAACCTGTTCGTTGGGATCCAGATGGATACCTTGCTGGCGATCAAAGATCAAACCTACAGGCAAGTGGATGCGGAGTTCCCCCCGTTGGGCTTTGCGCAGTTTGTTTTCCCACAGCCTCATCCCCATCTGGCGCAACTCGAGACTGGAAAGCAAACCTTTGAAACCCAGCAGCAGGCGATCATCCGAGCCTCGAGGATTATACTCCTGCTGCTCATCGATGAGTAGTGTTCCGCTCAGGGCAGCCAGTTCCACCAAGCGATGCCACTCACTGTCCTGGCGAGCCAAACGTGAGACTTCCACACTGAAAATGGCTCCTACCCGCCCCAGGGCAACTTCGGCTAACAATTGGTCAAACCCACTGCGGGAAGTGTGTGGGTCGGAAGCAGAATGCCCTAAATCGGTATCCACAACCACGATGCGTTCTTGTGGCCAGCCCAGTTGCCAAGCGCGTTGTTGCAGTTCATATTGCCGCCGAGTACTCTCCCGGTGTTCTTGCACCTGTGCCAAGCTGGATTGACGGATGTAAATGTAAGCCAGGCGTTGTAAATGATCCGCCTGAATTTTACTGGTTAGCTGTGTCATCTGGCTTCTCCTCCACTGGCTTGCTCAGTTGATGAAGGATCATCTGCACCAAAATGGCGATGACACGCATTCGTTGTGCCGGGGTCAGTTGGGCTAATTTCGTCTGAACAGGCTGTTCCATGGGGACCTCCTTCAAGTTGTTGATCTTTTTGAGGAGGAATTGTGCCCGAATACAGCCTCTTGTGGGAACATGCATCCAGACGTTGGCGCAAGGTCACCAGATGATCGAGTAAAAAGCGGGACCCTGCTAGAGCAACTGGCGGAGCAGCTTGATCGGTCCAATCGATGGCAATCAAGCGCTGTTCAGCAGAGGAAAGCTCAATCAAGTACTCACCCGCCACTTGGCGTAACACTGGAAAGGTTTGCCCTCGAAATGGATGAGTAGGATGGATGATAGTCACTTGCTGAGAATGTGCTTTTAAGTGTGTTTCAATAGTGTGTCTTCGGGAATTGCCGTTACACCCGCCAGATATGGTGCGTTTTTGCGAAAATCCGCCTTTTTGACACCCAGAAAGTCTTTTTAGTATGTTGGCTTGATTGAGCACTATCTACATATAGCCACTGAATGTGAAACTACTGCGCTTGCGCCATATGTGGGGGTGGATTATAAGCATTATGTACCCACCACATACTATTTATTCAGTTAGGGTTTTTGACAGCCATATATGGGATGCATCACGGCATCTCCCAGAGAACCGGATTTATTCACATGCATTGATTGACTGGAAGCGCTTGCCCGAAGGCAAGCGGCAGCGGCGCTGGTAACACGCGGCGGCTTCAAGCGCACCTTTGATCCCGAGAGCGCTCCCCTGTGTGAGGCTGGTATTCCTGGAGTGCGCAGCTTGAATATGAACCCGCGTTGAAACCCACCCATTTTTTAAGATTCAAAGGCGTAACCAGTCATTTCACTGGGTACGCTTTTTTTATTTTGCTTTCGTTCAATTCGTAACCAGTCATTGATTGGTCTAACCCTCCCTTTCGGGCTTTGGGGGATTCTGACTTATATCTATTGCGTGATGTATTTGCAACAGAGTATGTCTTACCGAAATTCCACGTCGAATAAATTTTGCCAACATTTTCACCCCAGAGGGATGATGGTTTTGGCGGAACTCCCTTAACTTTAGCACAATATTCTCCATTTTGCATCATTTATCTTCTCATTCGCTTATTTTTTGACGAGATTTTAGAAATGGGGTAAGCTACAGGAATGAGTGGAGAGCTTACCATAACAACAGAACAAGTGGATGATTTTCCGGTTTTGATCGCCCAAATGGAGCGCCTGACT
>Ga0209254_10005800_pt1 | contig 11354 bp, 9 predicted proteins | sample FrelakmetDIP11DI_FD_187148 | JGI IMG/M metagenome (GOLD analysis project Ga0209254, IMG submission 187148) | Freshwater lake sediment microbial communities from the University of Notre Dame, USA, for methane emissions studies - DIP11 DI (SPAdes)... | ecosystem: Environmental > Aquatic >... | reverse complement strand
CGCACGCCGCTGATCGCGCTCGCCGAGCGCTGCGGCTGCACGACGGTGTTCGGCCGCGAGATGATGCGCGGCCAGATCGCGCAGATGGTCGACTTCTTCGTTTCCGTCTAGCCGTGGGGCCTGCGGACGTTGTTGCCGTGATGCATGAGTTCTGTTTGTCCGTCGTTCAGCGGATGAGCGCCAGCCACGGCACGGCGATCACGAGCAGCATGGCGATGAACAGCACGCCGAAGATCGCGCCCAGCCGCCAGTAGTCCTTCGCCGGCAGGTAGCCCGAGCCGTAGTACACGGGGCTCGGTCCGGTCGCGAACGGCGTCAGCACGCCCATGATCCCCAGCGTCAGGCACAGGAGCAGCGCGTATTCGTGCATGTCGATGCCCGGGATCGACGCGCCCACGGCCAGCATCACCGGCAGCAATGCCGTGACGTGCGCGGTGATGCTCGCGAACAGGTAATGCGTGAAGTAGAACACGAGCACCAGCAGGATCATGGCGGTAAACGGCGAGAAGCCGCCCATGTGCGCGCCCACGGCGTCGGCGAACCACTTGACGAATCCGACCCGGTTCAATCCGTCGGCCAGCGCGACGAGCGTCGCGAACCAGGCCAGCGTATTCCAGGCCGGCGCGTTCTTGACGATGTCCTCCCAGCTCACGACGTTGAGCACGAGCATCAGTGCAATGACGACCAGCGCCACGGCAGTCGCGTTGATCCAGTTGCCGCCGAAGATCCAGAGACCCAGCGCCATCAGGACGAGCACGCTGAGCACGATCTCGCGCCGCGTCAGCGCGCCCATTTTTCCGAGCTCCGCGGCGGCCCAGGCCGGCACCTCATCGCCCGACTTCACTTCCGGTGGGTAGATCCAGTACGTCACGAGTGGTATCAGAATCAGCAACGCGACCCCGATCGGCACGAATGCCATGAACCACTGCCCCCAGTCGATGCTTACCTTCGCGGTCTTCGCAACGAGCTCGAGCGCGAGCAGATTGGGCGCGAGGCCGGTCAGGAACATCGAACTCGTCACGCAGGTGGTCGCGAGCGCAACCCACATCAGGTAGGAACCAATCCGTCGCGCCGACGGATCGTTGGGCTTGCTGTCGTAGAGCGCGGGCAGATTGCGGATCACGGGAAAGATCGTGCCGCCGGAACGCGCCGTGTTGGATGGCGTGAACGGCGCGAGGATCGTGTCGGCGACGGCGACGGCGTAACCCAGCGTCAGCGTGCGGCGCCCCATTTTCCTGACCAGCAGGAGCGAGATGCGCCGCCCCAGGCCCGTCTTGTCGTAACCGAGCGCGAACATGAAGGCGCCGAAGATGAGCCAGACCGTGACGTTGGAAAAGCCGGACAACGCCCAGCCGATCGCAGCGTTGGCGGCCTTGAAGCCCGGCTTCGCAAGCTCGGCAGGCGCGAAGAGCACGTACGGCGAAAGCACGGTGACGACAACAACGCCGATGAGACCGACGGCGCCGCCGGGCAGAGGCTCCAGCATCAACGCGACAATGACGCCGGCGAAGATCGCGAAGAAATACCACGCGTGAAGCGCGAGGCCCTCCGGGGCCGGCAGCAGCGCGAGCGCGAGCGTCACGGCAATCGGCGCCAACGCCTTCCAGGACACGTGAGGCGGCCTGACGGCCGTCGCGGCGGCAGGTGGCGCGGGCGACGGAATCGACATTTGATCATGGGTGGCGGAAAGGGCCATGGAAAGCCTCCTGTCGGTGATGGGAGATTTCCGCACGGACGGTACGGCGGGTCCGGCAATCTCCCGCGGATGAATCGGGCAAGGGATCGGCGCGAACGGCCATGTCAAACGCGCCGACTTCGAATCTTCGGTGTTGCGCGGTGACCGGGGCGTTTACGGGATGAACCTGGAGCGCCGGCCCCGGGGCCGGGAGTCCCGCCGGCGTGAAACCCCCGGCAGGGAAGGGAGAGAACGCGCTACGCGTCGAAACGGCGCGCCTGACGTTTCCCGGGAGTGGTTTCAATGGGAAGTCCCGAAAACATCGCCCTCGCAGCACGACAGGTTTCAGTTTCCGCGCAACTCGCGATGCCGATGTTGACCATGCTCAACTTCAGCCGGGAAACCAGGTTTGTCTCCGGGCAATGCCGCAAGCCGGGAGTGATCATGCTTGGCGCTGACGGCCTCCCACAGTGGGGGCACACCCGCGGGAAAACTTCGTCCCACAGGGATTTCCTTCGGTTATGGATGCGGGCGCGGGCGTCAGGGTGACCACGCGCGGGCAGGGGCGATGCGGGGTGGCGCGGTCGGTTCGCCCAGATGATCGAGGATGTCGCGCTCGTCTGCCCGTTACGATAGCCGGCAATGCGCGCACGTTTGTTCTCGCAAAGATGTTGCGTGTGTGCGACGCCTTCCAGAGCACTTCTTGCTGGCCGAAGTTCGCCTTCGACATGAAGGCGGTTGCGCCCGTGTTGAACCGGGCAGGAACTGCCCAGGGCCGCATTCTCGGCAAGGCGCAGGCGCTTCGCTTGGCCAACCTCGGTTCTGCTTTGGCGGGAACACAGACAAGCCCCGCTAAACGAGCGGCAGCGGAAGGCAGTGAACCGGATACTGGATGCCGGACCTGGTGGCTTCGAGGGCGGGATGAGTACGGACAAATGCGGGCATCTTGTACGCGTCTCACGCGCAACCGCCTGTCGCGATCTGGAGGAGCTTGTCCGGTATGGCCTCCTCACTCAATCTGGTGTGGGCCGGGGCACCCGGTATTTTGCGGCGATGGAAGGCTGGGAAGCGGGTAAGGCAAGACGTCTCGCTGGAGCCTGGCGCGAGCCCTGCCACGGATAGTCATTTCAAGCGCACGAGCCCGCCCGGCGTCGCACGCGGACGGGCGGCGACGGTGGAGGCTGCCAGGCGATGATTTCGTCAAGGCCGGGCGGCGCCAGGCCCGGATGGCGCGCGATCCTCCCGAGCCGGGCCCGCAGGACCTCGAAAAAATCGGCGCCGGGACTGCCGCGCGAGCAGCAGCCGTGGCTCGCGAGCGTCTGGCGGCGCGGCTGATCGCCTACTGCACCAGCCCCACCATCCAGTTGGAGGCGGCAAGCCACGCATCGGTCTGCAGGAGCGCGAAACGGATGGGGAGCGAGAGGACCACCACCAGCCCGCCCCAGAGCGTGACCGGATGCAGGCGCCCCCGGGTCTTCCAGTCCCAGACCACCATCGGCACCACGAATAGCGTTGCGGCGGCGATCAGGACGGGCGGGGGAAGGCCGAAGAAAATCACCAGTCGCGCGATTGCCGGCGGCAGCATCACCAGCGTCGCCAGCAGCATCAGCCGCTTGTGGCTTTGCGGATCGCGCCGCGCCCGGACCGCGGCACCGAAGAGGACTGCGAACAGGACGATGCTGACCAGCGGCACGAGCAGGAAACGGCGAGGGTCTATGCCGTCGGGCCCCACGCCGCGCAGCACTCCCTGCAGCGCGGTCAGCGTGCCGATCACCACGAGCAGTGCCGCCAGCGCCGCGCCTGCCATGCCGAGCTGTCGGTGCAGGTCGATGCGCCGCGCTGCCACCAGCCGTGTTTGCGCGAGGAGCAGCAGCAACCAGCCGGTGAAGAGGATGCCGTGCAGGTGGATGAGCGGCGTCAGCCCCGGATCGGACGCCGGCACCGGAAAGAAGGACCGCAGGTAATAGGACCGCGCGAACCCCACGAGGGCCACCAGGAGGATCGCCACCGCCATGCCGCTGAAGAAGTTCCGCTCTGCATGTCGGTTGTCGGGCATCGAGGCAATTGTCGCCATGGCCGTTCCTCCCCATTGGAGCCGCAGCATGACAGAGGTCGTCGGCGGGCACCAGCCGAGCGGCGCGCCGAGGGGCCGGTTCGGCGGCGGGTTCACGGCAATCTCGGAATGTTCACTGGCCTCGGCTCGATCTCTCATTGGCTCGCGTCTGGCAGCTGCTTGCCCGGCGGAGCGGAACTCCCTCCTGCCGCGGTCTGCCGGGCTAGCGATAGACGACGACCGGCACCTTCGAGTGCGCGAGCACCTTCTGCGTCTCGCTGCCCAGCAGCACCGCCGAAATTCCGTGCCGGCCATGCGAGGCCATGAAGATCAGGTCGCACTTGAGGCGCTTCGCGGTCTCGAGGATCGCATCGGCGGGGAATTCGCTCGTCACGTGCAACGATTCGCAGGGCACGCCGGCAGCCCTCGCCTCGGCCTCGATCGCGCCGAGGTACTTTTTCGCGGCGCGCTCGATGAGCGCGGCGCGCTGATCCGGCGGCACGTAACCCACCGGCAGCAGGCCGTCGTAGATCAGCGGCGTGGGCGCCGGCGCCGCGAAAAACGCCGTGACGCGCGCGCCGACCGCCCGGGCGAGCGCGATGCCTGCCTTGGCCGCGCGCATGGATGCCGGCGAACCGTCAGTGGGAATCAGGACGTGCTTGTATACATGCATGGCGCCACTCCGCAAGACCTTACCCCGCATACGGAAGTACCCAGATCAGCATTCCGAGCACGTAGCAGACCGCCGTCGCGACCAGCGTGAACGGCACGCTCCAGGCCAGGAATTCGCGCAGCGACACCTTGCGCTTCTCCTCGCGCTGGCAGATGTTGAGCGCCGCGAACAGCGCGGGCGCCCCGGCGACGGTCAGGTTGCTCCCCAGCGTGCCCGACCACAGCAGCATCCAGTACAGCGGCCACGACGCCACGCCTTCGGCCTCCAGATCGCGGATGGTGTACAGGAATGTGAGGATGTACGCGTCGTGCTCGACGATGCCGACGATCGGGACCGTGATCCAGTAGAGCAGCGTGGCGGCGAGCGCGAACTGGTCGACGAACAGCGGGCGCAGCACGTGCGCGAGGGCTTCAACGTCGACCGGGTGCCTCGCGTGACTGCGGAAACCGTACGCGTACATCGCGGCGAGCGTGATGACGAAGGTCACCATCAGGATCGGAAACGAGGACGGGCGACCGTGCTGCCAGAAGAAGTCGAAGAACTCGGCGCCGGCCACGCTGTGCAGCATCTGCGGCGGCAGGTCGCCCAGCAGCATCGCCGATCCCATGAAGTTCGCGGCAAAGCCGATCATCAGGATCAGCGGCGTGACCGGCAGCCGCAAGGCCCGCGCCAGCGGCAACGCCACCGGCGCCATGCTGCCCGGAGGATGCCAGATGAAAACTCGGCGCGCGGCGCCGACGCGGTCCCATCCCGGCAGCCTCGCGGCAAGGCGGAAAGTTGTCGTGGGTCAACGATTCCGATCGCAGCGCGGGGTAATGTCGAGTCCGCGGTTCCCCGGGCAACAACCAAGGAGAAGGACATGCAAGCCCTGCGTGCATTGGCAATACTCGCCACCTGTGGACTTTCGGCTGCGGTCATGGCGCAGGACCTCACCTGGCGCAAGGACATCCAACCGATGATCAAGGACAACTGCGGGGGTTGTCACGGTGCCAGCGCGCCGATTTACGAGGAGTGGAACCTTGACCGGAAGAATTTCGAGGCCAGGAAGATCGGTCCGCGGATGGACAATTACGTGGACTTCATGCGGCATGTCGTGTGGCCCGCGACAGGCTCGATGGCGCGACGCCTCGACGACGGCAAGAATGCCGACGGCAAGCCCGGCAACATGTATGCGTTCCTGGGAGCGACCGACCAGGACCGTGCCAGGAACCTGGCGACGCTGAAAAGCTGGCTGGGCGAGGGCGCGTGGAACCTCAATCGGTGGGAAACGCGCGGCAACGTGCCAGGGATCACCAAGGAACAGCTCGACAAGGTCAAGGCCAAATATTGAGCCGGCCATTGCCGGTTTGACGTGTCGGAAGCGGGCCGGGGCCGCGGCAATTTCGCCGCGTCGGGCTTGATGCTGCCGATGACCCGAACGCCCGCCCTGCCGTCGGTGCGTGCGGGCGCGACCACCACGGCCTCGCCCGACTGCGCATAGGCGCCGGTGACGGCCGTGACCATCACCTGGTGCGTCACCATCACCAAGGGCTTGTCGATGACTGGCTGGTCTCGCCGGCGGGGCAGAAGGCGATCGCCGATTACCGGATCAACGGCGAGCAGCACTTCTTTCCCAACGCCGGGCAAGCCGACGCCTGAACCGCCCTGGCGGGCCGTTGCCCGGTGAGGCATGGCGGGCGCTGCGCCGACGCCTTTGCGAGCCGTTGCCGTTGACTGCGGAGAAAGGGCCGTGGCAGAATCGCCTCCGTTCCAACGTTCATCCCGCAACGCCCCTTCGGGGCACCACGACAGGAGGATTGCCATGGCGACGATTGTCCTTGCTCCCCTGTCGGCGGCCGCCCTCCGCGCGATTCCGGCGGGCCCACGCGCCTGACCGCTGCGCGCTCGTAGCGCCCCCTCCGGGCGCCGCGGGCCATGCTCGAGGTTTCGGGTTTCGCACGCCGCACCGTGGCGTGCCGCCGACGTTTCCATCCCTGGTTGTTCCGCGCGTGTCCTGCGCGGAGCGCTTTGGCGCGCGGGCCCTTGCCGGCCGGCGCCGCGAGAAACGAAGGTTCGACACCCATGACGCTCGATTTCGATTTCGAAGTACTGTCCGCGCTGGGGCTCACCCCGGCGCTGGCCAGCCGGGCCGCAGGCATCGCCGCGGCGCAAACCGGTGATGCGCACCTGATGCGCGTCACCGAGGTCCACCGGGAAACCATGGATCTCGACGACGGCCGGGCTGCGCATCGCGCGCGAGCGCTGCCGCGGCTCGCCCGTTGCCTGGCGGACCAAGGAACGGCGCTCGCCGTGGGCGACTGGGTGCTGGCCACCGTCGATCCCCACGGCGAGCGCTGGGTGACGCAGCAGGTTCCGCCGTCGTCGCACATCGCCCGGCGCGACGGCGACGGGCGCCGCCATCCGGTGGTCAGCAACGTCGACGTGGCGCTGCTGGTCATGGGGCTCGACGACGACTTCAACCCGCGCCGGCTGGAGCGCTATCTCGCCCTCGTCCACGACGACGCCATCGTGCCGGTCGTGGTGCTCACCAAGCGGGACGTCGCGGCGCCAGCCGACGAAGCGCTCGACGGCCGACTCGACGCGCTGCGCGGACGCGTTGCCGCCCACGTCGACGTGGTGGCGGTGAACGCCACGCACGAATCCGCCGCGCAGCCGCTCGCCCGCTACCTCGGCCGCGGGCAGACGCTGGTCCTGCTCGGCTCTTCGGGCGCCGGGAAGTCGACGCTGACCAATACGCTGCTCGGCGCCCCCATCCAGGACACCGGCGCGGTGCGCGTCAGCGACAGTCGCGGCAAGCATACGACGACGTCGCGCTCGCTGCACCGCCTGGCGGGCGGCGCCTGCGTGATCGATACGCCGGGCCTGCGCACGCTGCGGCCCGACGGTGACGAAGCGGCGCTGATCGGCAGCTTCGCCGACATCGAGACGCTGGCCGCGCGCTGCCGGTTTCGCGATTGCAGGCACGTCGAGGAGCCCGGGTGCGCGGTGCGCGCGGGCATCGATGCCGATCGCCTGCGCAATTTCCACAAGCTGCTGCGCGAAGCGCGGCGCGACACGATGACGGCGCTCGACCGGCAGCGGCAAGTCGCGATGTGGAAGGAACGCGGTCGCGCCAGCAAGGCGCGGATGAAGGCGAAACGCGGCGAGTGAGGCGGAAAACAACGATAATCGGACCGGTTGTTCTCCGAACCGCTCCGTACCCAGGTCCTCGAAGCCCTCCGCAACGACCCGTGCCGGACGCACCGGGTCGACCGGCGCCGACCTGATCTCGCCGGCGGAGTTCGTACCTGCAAAGGCGCCGCCCGCCGATCGGCCACCATCGCGCGGGCTTGACGACCAGCTCGCCAAGCTCGGGCTCACCCGCGATCAGGACCTGGTGCTGCACCTGCCGCTGCGCTACGAGGATCACACACGGTCGTGCCGCTCGGCGCGTTGCAATTGGGTGTCGAGCAGCAGGCCGAAGGCACCGTCGTCAACACCGACGTCCAGTACCGGCCGCGGCGCCAGCTCGTCTGCCTGCTGGAAGACGGTGGCGACGGATAGTCATTTCAAGCGCACGAGGCTAATGGAGGCGCCGACAGGGCGGGTCAGGCGTCGATTGGCGGCGGCAACGGTCTGCTCCGCACGCTGGTGGTGGCACTTGCGGGCGGGCGCGGACGCCAGGGTGACCACGCGCGGGCAGGCGGGCGGGGGCACCTGCACCAGCGAGCGTTCGGCGCGGCCGAGCGTACGGCTGAAGACCTCGTTCCAAGCCTCCCACATCAGCTTGAGCAGTGCCGCCACGTCCCATTCGGTGATCGGCTTCTTGCCGATCGTCCGGTCATCGACGAAGTAGCGACGCGTGGCCTCAGCAGCCTTCTCCTGGTGCTGATTCTTGAGCTCACGCTCGACGAACGGCGCTAGACCCGCGCGGAGCAGGTCCATCGCCTTGCCTACACGCTATTGATTGGTGATTGCCATCGTTGAATCCTCAACTATGTCGCCGTGTGCCTACGGTTCAAGGTCCGATCAGTTCGCATTTCCTGCGTTGCTCACGACGCGCCGGATCATCTGTGCTACTGCCGGGCAAGTATTCGTCGGCGTGATTCGTGTTCCGGGATGGGCCGTCGCGAATACGCGGAACATCTCGTCTGCGAACGCCTGACCCATCTCCTCGACACCCGTGCAATCGAGCTCCACGCGTTTGAACCGCTCTAAGCGGTGTGCCACCCGCTTCGCCTGTGAACGCGAAACCAGCTTTTCGCCCTCATGCTGCGCCAACCGTAACGGCACAACGGTCTTGTCGAACGTGTACTCCTCGGAATCAGTAAAATCATCGAACACGGTCTGCAATCGCCGCGGACTGTCGTTGTCGAGGCGCAGCCTCACCTGCGTACCCGGCGTATCGACGCTATGCTCTGCGATCAGGTCGGCCGCCTTCGGGGCATGACTGAAGCGCAAGTGGTGCGATTCGATCTCGAACACGTCCATGACGCGTGACGTGAAGAAAATGCCTTCGCCTGTATGCTCCTCTGGTGCCGTTGTCAGTTTCCCTTTGGCCAGTTCCAGAATCGACTCGCGCGGATCGTGCAGACCGAGCGCTCGCTGGATCTTCAGGAAGATGCCCTCTCCCTCGTCCGCCACCAGGACCTCGGTGTATAGCGCGTTCTTGCGCACTGCGACTTGCACTTCCGGCGCACCAGAATGGTCAATCGCGTTGTTGATCATTTCCGTGCTCCCGTAGTGCCAGATGTCGCGCACGTTGGTCGCGAACTCGGCCACCAAGGGGGCGATCAACTCGCGCCAGACTAGATCTTCCTGCAAACCCTCGCGCAGATAACGTCGCTCCGCCTTGGCAAGCGCCTTTAGCTGGTAGACCCGTGCGCGCGTCGTTCCCTCGGCCTCAATCAATCCCTCGCGCACCATCGCCTGCAAGTAGCCGCTCGCGACCTGGCGCGAAAGACCAAACTCGCTGGCTAGGCGCGTGCCAATGCCGTGGTCATCGGTGGAGATCAGCGCAAGCGCCCGCCGCCGGATCGATTGTTTGTCATTAATCATGGACCCCATTGTAAAGAATCCATGTCGTCTTTGACAAGATCATAGGCAATGGCTGTCAATGGAATTCGAACTTAGAACTTCCCACTTATGCGACGTTCTATCATGTCCCCTGTAAAGAAATCCGACACCCGAAACGATGAGGCAGAGTGGTTTGGCAGATCACGCATAGGCTGTTCCGATGAGGCGGCCGGACAGCGCCTTGCTGCGCGATCCAGGAACGCCATCGAGCGCGCGGGATTCCGCTGACGTATCGCAAGGCCTCGTACGAGCACGGGGTCATCGACGTCGCGGATGACACGCCGCCTGCCCGCATCGGCGATCGGCTCTGGCTGATCGCGGGCCATTGCGATCCGCCGGTCAACCTCTGCGACCGGATCGTTGTCGTAAGCGGCGAGCGCGTCGAGGAAGTGTGGCCGGTGGCGGCGCGCGGCGCGCTGGGATGAACGGATGCAGGCTCGCCTCACGCGTGCCGGCCGGGCGCATAGCGTCCCTTGGGCAGGACGATGCGCAGTTTGGGCGGGGACCCGTAACGCGCGTAGTGCGAGACGAGACGCGCGCGGAGCCGGCCGATGGTCACCCGGACGATCGGATCGAGCTGCGGGTCGTAGCTGGCGGGGTCGCGCCGAAACACTTCGAGCGCGATCGCGGTCGGCCATGTGCGCCGTATCCAGCACGAACTTGCGATAGCCGATGCGGAATGCCGGGTTCAGACGCGTTGTCGCGGGACCGAACGCGGCGGCCGGAACAAGCGGAGCGACGAGGCAGGTGTCGAGCGCCGACGCAATGGGAACGATTCGCAGGAGCATTCCCGGCGAAACCGGGACGGGCGCCGGCCTTACGCGAAGTACATGTGGAAGCTGAACACGTCCTCGTTCGGCTCGCTGCGGACCTTGAAGTCGCTCGTCAGGAAGACCTGCTGCATCGCGCGATTCGCGCGCAGCACTTCGGCGGTGAACCCCTGGATCCCGTTGCGCTTGGCGATGGTGGCGAGGTGCTTCAGCAGGAACGAGCCGATGCCGCGGTTCTGCCATTCGTCCCGCACGACGAACGCCACTTCCGCCATGTTGGTCTTCTCGTCGAGATAGTAGCGGCCGATGGCGATGATGTCCTCGCGGTGGGCCTCGGGAATCGTGGCGACGATGGCGATGTCCTTGCGGTGATCGATGAAGACGAAGTCCTGGAATTCCTTGCGCGGAATGTGCTTGGTGCGCGACATGAACCGGTAATACATCGTTTCCTGCGACAGCGCGTAGAACAGGTCGATCGTCGCCGGCTCGTCCGTCGGGTGGATCGGACGCACGTTGATCTGCGTTCCGTCGCGCAGCACGTGGGTGGTGCGGAACTCCTTGGGCCCGATGACGACCTTGCCCTCGACGTCCGCCAGCTCCGGGCGCAGGAATTTGGCCTCGATCGCCTCCTTGAGCAGCCGGGCCCGGAACTTCGGATGGGCGATGGAAATGAGCGCGATCGTGCGTTCCTGCACGCTCTTGCCGTGGAGATAGGCGACGCCGTATTCCGTGACGACGTAGTGGACGTCGCCGCGGGTCGTCACCACGCCGGCGCCGGGAGAAAGCCGCGTGACGATGCGCGACAACGTGCCGTCCTTGGCCGTGGAATGAATGGCGATGATCGCCTTGCCCCCCGGCGAGCGGGCGGCGCCGCGGTTGAAGTCCACCTGCCCGCCGATGCCGGAGTAGAACTGGGTGCCGAGCGAGTCCGCGCAGACCTGGCCGGTGAGGTCGATCTCCAGCGCGACGTTGATGGCGACCTGCTTGTGCTGCTGGGCGATGACGAACGGGTCGTTGACGTACTCGGTGGGATGGAACGCGAACAGCGGGTTGTTGTCGATGTAGTCGTACAGCCGCTTCGTGCCCATGCAGAAACTGGCGACGATCTTGCCCTGATCGAGCGACTTG
>Ga0209254_10005799_pt1 | contig 11356 bp, 14 predicted proteins | sample FrelakmetDIP11DI_FD_187148 | JGI IMG/M metagenome (GOLD analysis project Ga0209254, IMG submission 187148) | Freshwater lake sediment microbial communities from the University of Notre Dame, USA, for methane emissions studies - DIP11 DI (SPAdes)... | ecosystem: Environmental > Aquatic >... | reverse complement strand
CTGGGGTCTGCAGGAATATCCAATGAAGATTGCATCATAATCTATGGAGAATGCATGCCTTGCGGCGGCGGCCCTGCTCCGGCAACGCTTGCATATTGGATGATGAAGTCTCTGGGCCATGAGAATGTTAAAGTGCTTGATGGAACTGTAAAGGATTGGGCTGCAGCCGGAAAATCCACTTCAATCGAGGTTGCGACAATGCCTCCTAAGAACTACACTGGAGTGTTCACGCCCGATTTCATGGCCACGTATGATTATGTCAAGAGCCATGCGCCTCAAATAGTAGATGCAAGATCCATGCAGGAGTTTGGAGAAGGTTCCATACCTGGTGCAATAAATATTCCCTTCGAGAGCATGATCAGCAACGGCAGGATAAAGGAAGAGGCCAAGCTAAAGCGAATCTTTGCCATCCTGAGCAAGGACCGTCCGGTAGTGGTTTATACAGGACAACCCACGAAGGGTTCTGTGGCGTGGTTTGCTCTAAAGCTCATGGGTTATGATGCCATGCTTTATTCGTATGAGAACTGGCAGTATAACGAAGCCGCTTCGCAGGTTTCGTCAGGAAATGCCACAGCTTAAAGGCGGAACGGAAGGAAAATCGCATGAGAAAACTCAATTGGGCCGGGATTATCCTCCTGGTACTAGTGGCCGTGTCCGGGTGCGTATCTTATGCAAGTGCAGGATGCGCTTCCTGCCAAAACTCAGCGGGCCAACAGGATGTGCTGAACAATGAGTGGGCCATTTTCATGGGGAAGGAGCCTTCCGATGTGCCTTTGACCACAGCTACCGGCCTCACCACCGCTAAGGATTCCAGAAATAGCAATGCCTTTGTCAAGAGCAAAGATACGCCTGCCGCTTCGGCCGCAGAAAAGGATAAGGCCGATTCGAAGACTGGCGAAGGCGACATAACACCGAAGACAACCGATATTGTCCGAAGTGCAAACTTTGCAAAGGTGCTGGTTCCTCCAACAGGCGTCAGCCAATACAATATCATTTTGGACATCAGCCCGGCAGCAACGGAGTACATTGCAGGTTCAATCAATATTCCTTACACCGAGTTTGTGAATGAGGATAAATCCCTGAGATCAGCATCGGAGATTGCCCGGATCTTGGGTGATGCAGGTATTTCGGAAAACGACTGCGTAGTCATCACCGGAGAGTGCCAGCCTTGCGGGGGGGGCTCTGGGGCCGCAGACTTCACATATTTTGCCATGAAATATCTGGGCCATGAGTGCGTTGCTCTTCTGGATGGAGGAATTGACGCCTGGGTGGCGGCCAAAGAACAAACTGTAACCGCGCCGGCCACACTTTCGCCTAAAAGCTACCAACCTGCCATTAAGCCGGAGCTATTGGCCACCTATGAGTACGTAAAAAGCGGCCAGGCACAAATCGTGGACGCTAGATCTAAAGATGAATTCAACGCGGGTTCCTTGCCCGCTGCGATCAGCATTCCCTATGAAAGCTTGCAGGACGGGAAGAGGCTCAAAGATGAGAGCGCCGTTAATGATTTGTTCGCGACCCTGGATAGGAATAGGCCTGTTGTGGTTTTCTCCGAAACGGGAGTCAAAGCATCCTTAAATTGGTTGGCACTGACGCTTGCAGGCCATGATGCCAGGCTCTACACCTATCAGGATTGGCTGGCCAACCAGCCCAAGCTCAATATCACCCTTCAAGAGGGAAGCGTCAAAGCAGATCCCAATCCAGCCAAAACGGGGGACGTTGTCAAGATAACGGCCATTTTCGAGGAGGAAAAGCAGACCGCCGCCAAGGGAGATGGAGGATCGAAATCCGGAGTAAATGCTGCCAATGAGACCGTACTTACCATTAAGGGGTGTGCAACCTGTGGATTCGGATCTCCCCAGGGATTCGCGGACCTCAGCAAGAACTCAGGCGTGGTTCAGATAGGGTCCTCATCCAAGACGAGGATGCCGGACAGTGGCTTTAGCGTTGTTGCCCTGATACAAAGCTCATCAGGAGACAATGTGGCCAGGGTCATCATGAAGCGGGTTTCAGGGGATGAGTTTGCCGGTATCTGGAATGCTAATGTTGCCCCAGGCAAATATAAGGTCAATATCGTGGCCTCGGCCGGCGAGATCAGCGAAACCTTCCCCAACGTACTGGAGATAGAGGTCACTGGCACCAGTAAATTTAAGAATCTAGGAAAATAAAATAAGAGCTGGTGTGAAATCCAGAGACCTCCTTTATTTTTTGCTTCTGGCCGGTCTGGTTAGCTATGCGGCTGTAGCTGCAGCCTACGCCCTTTCGGATATCCCGGAAAATAAGGCCACAACCTGGTTTTTGAAGGAATATGGCAATTACTTCAAGCAAAACACAAATGACAAGACACCTCCTTCCATCTATGGAGTGAGCGTTTCTCCTTCCGTTCTAAAGAGCGGCGATCCGAGAAGCGAGATTAATGCCTTTGTTTTCGATCCGTCCGGACTGGAGATGGTTTATGCCGATATCGGCAACCGCATGAACCTTATGCTGGACCTGGACATGGACAACAGATATACCGGCTACTGCGGATCCAACCTACCACCCGGAATCTACAAAGTCCGCATAGCAGCCATTGATAAATCGGGCAACGCCGTTCGTGATGAGACCGGAAGTATCACCATCCTCGATCCCGGGGATCTGAATGGAAATGGCATCGAAGACACCCTGGAAAGGCAAGATGGTCAGCAGCAAAGGGTAATCGTCCTCCATGATGGTGACATCAGCGGGGTCGCACAGTCCCCGGAACAAAAGCGGTTCAAAATCCTTCCCGGAAGTGCCATGCTTCTTTCTAAGGATCGCATGGAGAAGATCGCCAAAATCAATGGCGTCAAAGGCATCTATAAGGATCAGAAGCTAAAGGTGCTGGCCTCTCCCGGCAATATCGCATCGAGTTCTTCTGCGGTAGATGATCCCAGAAAAAGGAAAGATGCGGACGGAGACGGAGTGACCGTAGCTCTCATTGATACAGGTGCTGATCCCGATCACGAGTCGCTGGTGGGAACGATTGTGGCTTTTAAAGATTTTGTAAATAATCAGGTCAATGCTTACGATGACAATGGGCACGGTACGCACTGTGCCAGCCTGATCGCGGGAAGGAATGACACAGGCGTGGCTCCAGGTGCCAAGCTTGTTGCAGTCAAGGTTATGGACCGGGAAGGTGCTTGCTATCTCTCCGATGCCCTCAAAGCCTTGGATTGGTGCATGGAGAATAAGGATCGCTACGGCATCAAGGTTGTTTCCTTCAGCGTGGGTGGCGAGAGCCCTTCTGACGGATCTTCGCTTCTTGACGAGGCCTGCAACAAAATGGTCGACAAGGGGCTGGTTATGTGCGTTGCGGCAGGGAACTCGGGGCCAGCTCCAGGTTCTATCGTAATCCCGGGTGATGCTGAAGATGTAATAACTGTAGGTGCTATCGACAATCAAGGACAGGTCTTCGATCTTTCCTCCAGAGGGCCAGCATCCAATGGCGAAATAAAGCCGGATCTGGTCACCTTGGGCGTGGACGTTGTATCTGCCCTTGCCAACTCCAAAGACGAGTACAGCTCTATGAGCGGTACCTCTATGGCCGTTCCGCAGGTATCTGGTGCAGTGGCCATACTTATAGGTGCAAATCCCGATCTTAAGCCCAGCGACGTGAAGAGGATGCTGCTCAAGACTGCGGACGATCTGGGCCCATCAGGGGCAGATAATACTTATGGCTATGGTGCCCTAAACCTGACCAAAGCCCTGGGAAAGACGGGATCCACTTCAACGATGCTGTCATCGCCTGTTCTGGAGGAAGTCCGGCTTAACCGGAATAATGCTACTGTAGGTGATCCGGTAATGATTGAGGCTCGCGCCTCCGGCGAATTCAAGGCCATTGAATCGCATATCATTGGACCGGACAGAACCATGGAGATACCCATGGATGACTTTGATTCCAACGACATTTATTCATCTCGCTGGGAGACCAGCTTCTGGAATCCGGGAGAATACCAGGTCGTTGTCGATCTCCAAGGAAAATTCGGGGAGGTGGACTCGAAGGCGGTCCCTTTCCGGCTGGAGGCAAGGAAATGAGGCTGGTATGTCTTTAGAATGGCGGGAGATTGTCAGGTTCGGCTCAAAGGTTGTAGCTTCCGGCCTTTCTACATCTCGATTTGGAAATATCAGCCTGAAAAACGGCGACTGGATTTTCATCACCTGCACGGGCTCAATGTTGGATGAACTGGATGCCACAAAGGTTGTGCAAGTGGACCTGCATGGTCCCTGCGACTTGGATCGGATTGCCAGCAGTGAAACCTGTGTTCATCGCGCGGTCTATAAGGGCACAACTGCGCATGCCATTATTCATACACACTCACCTTATGCCGTTGCCCTCTCCTTGATAGAAAAAGAGATTTTAAAACCCATAGATAGCGAAGGTTTGATCTTCATGGGAGATGTGCCCATAGTCAGTGGCCGCTTCGGCACAGAAGATCTGGCTGAGAATGTGTCCGCAGCACTCCAAACCGGCAAAGCCTGCATAGCTCGCGGTCATGGCGTCTTCGTCGCGGGAGGGAACCTGGATGAAGCATATACCCTTGCATGCATGGTCGAGCACAGTTCACAGGTGTTATATTTGGTAAAGGCATACCAGCGGGTCGCTGAAAAATAGAATTGGCAGGGATATGGCACAGTGCAGTAGCACGTTTGTGAAAAGATCCCTTACTAAAACGCACTATATCGGGAAAAACCGAGATGGAGCCCTAAGGCATCCCCATTGCCGTCCGAATCAATAGCAGAGTGCTTCCTACGCTCGGGGATTTGGCGGACGCCAACAATTATCTCCTCTTCAGGGGAAAAATTTATATCTTTACCGCATCTCCTTTTAATCGAGCGGGTAATCATAGTTTTTGAAATCCACACTGAACCCCCACTCTCCTACCCGCTCACTTTCCAATTCAAGTGCCTCTATTTCTCCATCAGCCGATTTATGGAAGCAGAAAGTGTCAAAAGATCTATTAGTGAAAGGCGCATGAGATGATCCCATGAACTCCTCGTTTCAGATAGGAAAGATCATGGGAATCCCTATTAAGCTCCATTGGACTTTTCTATTCATAATACTGGTTGTTGCCTGGTCGTTTGGTTCTTCAAGCCTGCCCTGGTTTGGAAATACCTACGGATTCGGAAATGTAGAACCCTTATCCGTCAGGTGGATATTCTCCATCGCCTTTGCCATATTGCTCTTCATTTGTGTGGGTCTCCACGAGCTGGGCCACTCATTTGTGGCCAAGAAGCAGGGTGTCGAAATAAAGAGCATAACTCTGTATTTCTTTGGAGGGGTGGCCGCGATGGATGAAATCCCGAGAGATTCAAAGCTCGAGTTGCGGATGGCCTTCGCCGGACCGCTGACCAGCGGAATCATTGGACTGGTATCTCTTCTGATAGCCGTCTTGTCATCATCCATGTTTGGCCCAAAGCAACCTTTCACCATATTTTTCTGGACTCTGGGCTGGATGAACCTGATACTCATGATTTTCAACCTCATTCCGGCCTTTCCCATGGACGGAGGAAGGGTTCTTAGAGCCTGGTTTGCCGCTCGCATGCCCTACGCTAAGGCCACCAGGAAAGCAGCGGAAATAGGCAGAATGTTCGCGATCCTTATGTTCTTTTTAGGTCTTTTCACTTTGAACTTCTTCATGCTTTTTATAGCTTTTTTTGTTTATATGGGTGCATCGGAAGAGGAAAAAGCGACAACCATAAACATCACCCTGGAGGGCATAAAGGTGAGGCAGATCATGTCTTCAGATGTTCGCACCATTGACCCGGCGATGACTCTAAAAGAGATAAAAGATCTCATGTTTCATGAGAAGCACCGCGGATATCCGGTTGTTGAAGGCGGTGAGCTGCTGGGAATTGTCACCATTACCGACCTGCAGAAGGTGCCGGAAGAGAAGCGTGACATCACTCGCGCCGGAGATGTCATGGCAAGAAAGTTATATGTGATCGCACCTGAAGAAGAGGCGTCAGTTGCCATGAAGATGATGAATGAGAGTGCTGTACGCAGACTGCCGGTGATGGATGCAGGCCGTCTGGTTGGAATTGTCTCCAGGGAGGACCTGGTCAGGGCAATTGAGCTCTGCTCCGAGCAGGGACTTTGAGAGGTAATCTAATTGGATAACACCGAAGAAAAAAAGGAGAACGCTGAACCACCTTGCCTGATCGTGGAAGATATTCGAGAAGGAGATGTCAAAGGGGAGCCTCATGAGGTAATAATAGTAGGCACTGCTCACGTCTCCGAAAAGAGCGTGCAGGAGGTCACAAAGGCCATCGAGGAGGCAAAACCGGATATCGTGGCAGTAGAGCTGTGTCCTGCCCGCTACAGGGCTATCACCGGTCAGGAGGAGGAAAAGGAGATCAAGATCAGTGAACTCCTGAGCGGCAGCAAGCTATATTTCTTTTTGGTGCAGATGTTCCTGGCCTACATCCAAAAAAAGATTGGCGATGAGATGGGGGTTAAGCCCGGATCCGAGATGCTGGCGGCCATCGAGTCGGCCAAAAAGATAGGCGCGCACGTGGCTTTGGTGGATAGGGATATCGGCATTACCATCCAGCGTTTCTGGTCGGCCATGGGTTTCCTGGATAAGGTCAGGCTCATCTGGTCGCTCATTCCCGCCGCTTTTGGCTGGGGTGAAGAGGAGATCGACATAGATAGCATCACTCAGGATGATATCGTCTCCCAGATGATCTCCGAGTTTCGCAAGATCTCTCCTGGAGCAGCCAATGTCCTCGTTGACGAACGCGATGCCTACATAGCTCGCAATTTATTCCAGCTTTCCAAAGAAGGGCGAGTTTTGGCAGTAGTAGGTGCTGGCCATCGGGAAGGAATCACCAAACACCTGGCACATCCGGAAAGCATCCCTCAAATCGAGGAACTAAAGCAGAAGCCCGCCAAGAAGATCACAGTTGCCAGAGTATTTGGAGCAGGTGTGACGCTGCTTATCCTGGCAACCATTGTATTGGTGCTGGTCAATGCCCAGTCCAGCCAGAACATCCTTTTGGCCTTCGGCATCTGGTTCATCGTCACAGGAGGGCTATCCGCACTGGGGGTATTGATTGCGGGAGGACATCCTCTTTCGGCGCTAACAGCCTTGATGGTCGCCTGGATGACGACTCTCAATCCCTTTGTGGCTGCGGGATGGTTTGCGGGCATGGTGGAGGCCTGGAAGCTCAAGCCCACCGTGTCGGACCTCAAGGCGCTTGCCCAGACCGGCAACTTTGATATGATGATGAAAAATAAGCTCTTCAAGGTTATCCTGGTGGCGGCCCTGGCAAACCTGGGCGCCATGGCGGGGACATTCCTGGGAATTTACATTATTTGGCAAAAGATGGGACTGATAAATCCTTCCGAGCTGCTTCGGGGTATACTGTAGGAAATAATGTTGCTGAAGAAAAGGGCCAAGAAGAAGCATGAAGTGCCTGCATTCGACTGGGAAGGAGCCTCAAAAGATCTTGCAGAGCAGTACACATCAGTGGAACTTCAGCACGAGATCTTGAGGATGAGAGGCAACTTATGTACCTCTTGGATGCGAATGTTTTTCTGGAGATCTTACGCATGCGCAGTTCTCCTGGCCAGGGAAGGCGTTTCAGATAACACCGGGAGGCTAGGGCTTCGGCGACTATTTGACTGTGCCCACCTACTACCAGAAGGGCTCCAAGGGACTTGGTGGTGGCGTAAAGGGGATCTGCTACTGCACCTGTTGGAAGGGGGCGGCGAGTGTGCTATTTCGACGGCTCAATACTGAAATGGGATTTCCCCATTTCTCAACCTTTTTCCTTCACAGCCTCTATTTATATAATTATGCGATCAAGCTGAAGGAGACGAGGGCGGGTAACAGGAGACTACATGGCGTGGTCGAGGTGAGAAGATTCAGGACTGAATGCAGTTCAGCAGGATAGTGGAGAAAGCAATCAAAGCGATATGGATTTTAGGGTTACCATGATTGAACACAGTTGGCGGAGCGGCTGTAATGCTGTAATGCTGTTATGCCAAGCCGGCCACAAGGCTTCGCTTCTGTGGAGCTGGGATTTCCCTGCCTATCTCTTTTGCGGTTTCCAGCCAGAGCTGCATGGCAATTTTTACCTCTTTTAGCGCCCGCTCTTCGGTCTCGCCAAAGGCTGAGCATCCTGGCAACTCTGGAACAACGGCAATGAATCCCTCATCTTCCTCGCTGTAGAAGATTTCTATTGCGTACATCAATCCTCCTGGAGCTCGTATTTTTCAATGATTTTTATAAACTGTCTGACTTGATAAGCTTTTGCCCATCCGCTCTCGTTCTGGAAGTTCAAGATCTCCCGGATTCCATCCCGGTAGTATACTCTATGGCTTCCTGTGCTTTTTCGGGTTTTGAAGCCAAATACTTCTGCTATCAGGCAGATCCTTGCAAAGCGGATATTCTTTGGGTTTGCCTTCAATTCTTCAAATAGCTTATGTTTGTCCATTTATGCCGTCTACCCTGTTATCTATGGTCTTATGGCCTTCATCTTTTGTCTATTTAGGCTATTCTCTAGGACAATATGCTAAGCCATGACATTATTGAACCCGCGAGTGTGGGAGTACCTTAGATTATGGCCTAGCACATCGTACTCTTGAGAATCGGCCTGTTTAAGCTCTCCAGCAGCAAAATCCATAAATTACTATGGAATGGAGATAAGCAACCGGGATTTTGTTGGCAACAACCAGGACTTAGTAGGTGCCAACTTCCTCTACAGCCAGGATTTCTCAAAGGAGAGCACCTTGAACATGAGCTTGGACAGGCTGAACGCGACCATCCTGGCCACCGACGAGGGCATAAATCGTGAGCTGATCAAAGCCACCAGGGACACGCATTACAAGCTTCATGCCCACAGCACAGGCATATCCAGCTTCAAGTACAGGCAGATGGGGGCCGATGGAACGATCCTGAATGCGGGCGATGAGAGATTCGTCGGCAACTTCGATATCGCCAAAGATATCCGCATGAAATCGCGTTTCGACAAATATGAGAAGGATGACGAATGGCTGCCCTGCTGCTTCGGCGGCTATTTGACTATGCCCACTTACTACCAGAAGGGCTCCAAGGGACTTGGTGGCGGCGTAAAGGGGATCTTCGACTGCACCTGCTGGAAGGGGCCGGGCGAATGTGCTATTTCGCAGGTCCAATACTGAAATGGGATTTTCTTATTTCATGCCCCTATTTTTATTCAGTGCGTTTTAGCAAAATATAGTTTAAAAGTTAATTAAAATATAGAATAGAAATTGCCAATAAAGCATATTGCAGTGCCTGATCTGCGAAGCGTCATGTATCCACCGGATAATTCAAATGTGAAGCCGAAGATCCTGGATTTTGCAATTTCTCGCTTAACCGATATGATGATATAATATTCGATATCAATATTGAGGATTGCCCAAGGAGAGTATAACGTGTTTGAAACCAAAAGGAAGAACGAGAAGGGGGAGATTGAGATTGCGATCTGTCCGCTCTGCAAGCTGCGAATTGAATATATCGGCGTTCCCATGGTCAGGTGCTACACCACGGGCGAGACGTACGAGCAGGACGAGATCTTATGGATTTTGGAATCAAAGGTTCCAGCAGAGACCGGATATGATGTAGAAAATATCAGAGGAAATGACAAGGAACAGGACTTCTTGCCCAATGCTCATCCTGCGGCCGATGAAAAGTAAAGAGATGGGCTGGCCGATTCATCTATATTTTCATTCTTCTCCTAAAAAACTGATGAAGATCCAGTTGTCTTTGCTGCCTAATGCTTTCTCATTCCCTGCGCCCGTCGTCGCCCACCGATGCTCTCGGCTAAGGCCTCCTTAAGGGGACCAGGCGAGTGTGCCATTTCGGCGGTCCAATACTGAAATGGGATTTTCCCATTAGTCGCCCTTTTCCTCCGATGCTTTCTGGGAATATTATTAAAAAAATAATTGAAAATAGAATAGAAATAGATCTTATCGCTCAGTTACAATCTTGATTCCCGCGTCTTTTATCTTATTTCTGCGAGCCACGTTCAGTATCATCGGAGTAAGGCTCTCAACCATGCCCGCGACGGCAAGAGGCCCGGCGTTAAGGGGCCGCAAGTTCTTGATCTCCGAGGCTAAGCCCGACACGAGGGCGATCGCTTCCGAGTCATCTCCGCAGATCAGGACGTCGGCTTTCAGCTCGTGATCTTTGTCCTGCAAAGCGGCAGCGCAGATGGTATGAAATGCAGAGACAATTCTCATGCCCGCCGGGAGCAAGGACCTGGCCTGCAGAGCGGCGCTGCCCTCTTTGGGGGGCACGAATTCGAAGTGCTTTCCGTTGTAGCTCATGGGCACCACAGGTGACACTATGAGCTGGTTTTCGTAGAATGCTTTCAGATCCGAGGTAACCGATACGAGGTGCTCGTAGGGAACACAGAGAACGACCACATCCGCGGCGGCAATGGCGCTGCCGTTATCCTCTCCCCTGACATTGCCCCTTCCCTCCAACATCTTAATGACATGTGCAGCGCTATCTAAGGCTTTGTCCGCCTTTCGTGAACCGATAATGATTTCGTGATTTGCAGCCCAGCGGACCGCAAAGCCGGTTCCTATGTCTCCTGTTCCGCCGACCAAAGCGATCTTCATAGCATGGTCATTGATTATCTATTATTTCACATTTTTGTGCCAAGGCCAAGGAGCATTTTATGGAGGAGAACGGACAAAATCACATAAATCACAATTCCCAGAGCCACACTCTTGAAAATGCCCCATCTCTGCACTCCCAATAGAACCACAAATACATAACATAGCCACGGTGGAGTGAAGAGAAGCAGACCTCGTGCATATTCTCCTACGGTTGCATCCCCGCCTTCCACGTAAATGAGGATGAAGGTAAGAGCTGTGAGCAATGGAAGCGTTGCTATAAATGCGGATAGCGTTCCTTTGCCCATGCTGGCAAAATAGGCCGTGAGAACGGTAACGATGCCGCCTAAGAGGAAATAGCAAACCAAACGCAGGTTGAAATCCGATAGATATGCCAAATAGGATTGGTATTGCATCTTAAACCTGCCAGTTAGAAGGGATGGCACGAGATGCGAAAGGGAGTAGCAATGAAGGGGGTAATAAACGTCACCTCGTGCCGCATGATTCTGCATTGTATTGCTACATTGCAGTTATCACTATTACGCATCTTCTCCTTTATTAAGTTTTAGGTGCCAAATAGATTCAATTTTTTTATAAATTTTAACGTAATCATGTAGATCTCGCGATCTTTTCAATTTCGAGGAGAGAGGCATCGGTCTTCAGGCCCAATCCGCTAAAATGAGTTCGAGAAGCTCTGTATCCTGCACAGCGCAATCGCTCTATGATATCGTCAATCTTTGCCGGAGT
>Ga0209254_10005798_pt1 | contig 11357 bp, 9 predicted proteins | sample FrelakmetDIP11DI_FD_187148 | JGI IMG/M metagenome (GOLD analysis project Ga0209254, IMG submission 187148) | Freshwater lake sediment microbial communities from the University of Notre Dame, USA, for methane emissions studies - DIP11 DI (SPAdes)... | ecosystem: Environmental > Aquatic >... | reverse complement strand
GCCACAAAACCTTCTGATAGCGATACCGGATGGTGTGGATTTCGAGTCCGCAGCCTTTACCACCTTAGGAGCTATTGCTTTACATGGATTTCGACTCGCCAACCTTCAACTAGGCGAAAGTGTTGCTGTAATTGGATTAGGTTTATTAGGATTATTGACAGTAGGGATTGCTAAGGCAGCAGGATGTCTAGTTCTTGGCGTGGATTTAAACCTTGAACGGGTTGCATTAGCTGATAGATTGGGTGCTAAAGCAGTACTTCGAGAGCAGGCTGAAGAAGCAGCTGCCAGCTTCTCCCGAGGCCGGGGCTGTGATGCGATCCTGATTTGTGCAGATACGCCTTCGGCTGATCCAATCGAATTGGCTGGAACAATCGCTCGTGACCGAGGAAAAGTTGTAGCTATTGGGGCAGTGGGCTTGAAGATACCACGCAAGGTGTACTTCGAGAAAGAACTGACCTTCCTGAACTCGCGCTCATACGGTCCAGGACGTTATGATCCCAGCTATGAAGAGAATGGTCACGATTATCCAATAGGGTACGTCCGCTGGACAGAAGGTCGAAACCTGGAAGCCTTTGTGGAGCTTTTGGCGAGTAATCGCTTAGATGTTAAACCCCTAGTTACGCATCGTTTTCCCATAGAACAAGCAACCCAAGCTTACGAGTTGATAAAAGGGAAAAACAAAGAACCTTATCTTGGAATATTGCTGCAATATCCTGAAGAAGCAGAAGAAGAGATTTCGATATCTGCACAAAAGGTAACTGGTAACAAGAAACGTATACCAATAACCCAAAGCAAGTCAGTGAAATTAGGAGTATTGGGAGCAGGAAACTTCGCCACCTCCGTGATGTTGCCCATCTTGAAGAAAATCCACAATGTAGAATTGGTGGGTATCGCCTCAGCTTCTGGAACGAATGCCCAAATCGCAGCTCATCGCTACGGTTTCCAATACGCAACAAGCAATGATGGGCAAATTATCAACGATCCAGAGATAAATACTATCGCAATCCTTACTCGTCATCACATGCATGCTCAGCAAGTCATCGCAGCTCTCTCAGCAGGAAAGCACGTCTTTTGCGAAAAACCACTGGCGCTCAACGAAGAGGAACTGCAAAAGATAGAGAAAGCATTTCTAGATGAGAAGCCACATGGATTACTTATGGTTGGTTTCAACCGTAGATTTGCACCGCTTGCCCACCAGCTTAAGGGGTTTCTTAATAATTCTGGCGAACCCATGGTCGTCAATTACCGTGTAAATGCCGGAATGTTACCCAGAGGCCATTGGGCTAACGATCCAGAGCAAGGTGGTGGCCGGATAATAGGGGAAGGATGCCATTTCATTGATTTTCTAACTTTCATGACCGGAGAAATCCCCCAAGTGGTTTCTGCCAAGGGATTACCCGACGACGAACGTTATTGCATGGATAACGTCGTCCTCATTTACAGCTTCTCTGACGGGTCAATCGGAACCGTAACCTACGTGGCAAATGGAGATAAAACTTTCCCCAAAGAGCGGGTGGAGATTTTTTGTGGAGGAAAAGTGGGAGCGTTGGACGATTTCCGTTTATTGGAGCTGGTGTCGGGAGGAAAAAGACGAGTTTTTCGCTCACGTCTACGGCAAGAAAAAGGCCATTACTTGGAATGGGAGGCTTTTTCAGCTTCCATACTTAAAGGTGAACCTCCACCCATCCCCTATGAGCAACTTTTTAGCGTGACGCGCGCTAGCTTTGCTTCAGTACGAGCGTTACGAAGTGGTATTCAAGAAAGAATCTGGACGGCTGAGCAAGGCAGCGACTGACAGAGCCGCCAGTCCAGCAGCGTCGAAGGTAATAAAGCGCAGGAGAGTGGCTTGTAAAATAAGAGTGCTCGAGGGAAGGGTAAGGAAGATTATTGTTTCTCCTACCAACCCAATGGTTTGCATGGCAATGGATTCATAGAGTGAGAGCCGATATCTTTGGGGATTTATGAAGGCCACTATGTAAGGTACATTCCACATTAGGAATAGAACACCAAAACCACGAACAATCCCTGTAGTAGAAATGTTTGTTAATTCAAAGGCAGGAGCAAAATCACCAGGCTTCCAAAGAAATGCAATGGCACATTGGAGGTTGAAGATCAATACCATCCCAATCAAAGAACGAGCCAGCCAAAGTCGCATATGAATATGGGGGAATTTGTCCGACGAGAATCAGGTTGTCTATTTGCAAAACTAAACTGGTACTAGTTTATGAACCGACTTATCCAGTATCGTCTTACCAGAGGAGTGTTTTTGGGGAGTGAATAAGGCAAGTATTTTCTCATACCAGGCTCGCCTGCATTAACCGGTAAAGCACTACATTTACCTATGACCACTCTCATATCTTGTAAAACCTGAATAGCGTTTGGGAGAGGTTGCGTACACTTGAACCCATATACGGGGTCGTAGGTTTCGATGTAATAAACTTGCATGATATACATGTTTTTTAGAATTGTATATACTTTAGTACTTGGAACCTCTTTGCTACCTTCTGGTACAGGTAGATAATAAAAACACGTTCTAGAAGTACCTGGTTCAGTAGAACAAGGTTGTGGTAGAGTGTTGAGCTTTACAGCAATTTCCATTCCAGACTTATTGATGATAGTTAGCCGTACCAAGCCAGTCGGATTGGCTCCCAACAAAGCAATTATCAGAATGGATGCGATTATTGCGGCAAATAATTGCCGAAGTGTTTTTTTCATCAAGAATCCTCTAAGCAACAATGATCACTTATCGCGATCCTAAACATATAATATATCACGTTTTTGAATTTCATATACAAGAAAAGAAGATATTGAGTGTAAGTACCCGTGAAATATGCTATGATGCAGGAATGAAATTGGCTCGCTATTTTAATACTGGAGTAAAAGCTATTAACCAGCTTGGTTTTGAACAATCCATACTCTACGCTCTATACCAAATTGGTTTGCGAACAGGATATCTCCGCTGGGTGACCAGAAAAAAACCTGATCCGGTAACATTATCATTTCAGCAAGTCCTGTTACTCCCCAAAAAAGACGAGTTGATGGAAGTCCTTGGCAAACAAGGAAAGAAGGCTCTATTAGCGGAAGCAGATGAGATTGTGAATGGCCAGGTTCGGCTTTTTGGGGGTAAATCTGTCAAATTGGATTTATCAGTACCAGGTCCATTGCACCATTGGACTATTTATGAAGTAAAAGGCGAGAAAACACAATTTCAAACGATGGATGTAAGACTAGTGTGGGAAGCAGCTCGGTTCGGCTGGTCTTACACCTTGGGGCGAGCTTATCACATAACAAAAAATGAACGCTATTCACAGGCATTCTGGTCTTTCACAGAGAATTTCCTGGATGCTAATCCAGCATATATGGGGCCGAACTGGATTTCGGGCCAGGAAGCTGCGTTGAGATTAATCGCTTATGTTTTTGCCCTGAGTGTTTTTTATGATTCAATTCATACCAATAAATTGCGCATGAATCGGATTATTCAAGCGATATCCGATCATGCGGCGAGAATTCCACCTACCCTGGTTTATGCCCGAGCACAAAACAATAATCACCTGCTAACCGAGGCAGCCGGTCTCTATACCGCGGGCACAGTCTTACATAATCACCCTTCAGCAAGAAAATGGCAAGAAACCGGATGGAAATGGTTTCAGCATGGGCTTGAATCTCAAATTGAATGCGATGGCACCTATATCCAACAGAGTACCAACTATCATCGTTTAATGCTTCAAATTGCATTATGGATGATCAATATAGGCAAAATCCAGAATAATGAACTCCCAGAAAAAATCAAAAAAAAGTTATTCGCTTCCACAACCTGGCTCCATAACTTGCTTGACAGTAAATCTGGACAAGTACCAAACCTGGGACCCAATGACGGAGCTTATATCCTCCCATTGACACTATGCCCATATAATGATTATCGCCCGGTTGTACAAACTGCAGCCAAAGTCTTTTTGGGTGAGCAAATCTTTGACCCTGGACCATGGGATGAAATGACCCTCTGGTTGAAGAGAAAGGATCCAAAGGAAAATACAAATCAATCCATAATTTCTGAGGCACCTATGAAAGAAAAGGGGGGATCATCTGATATTGAATCCTTCAAATCTCCTCATATTCTTAGAATTCCAGAGTGCGATTCTTGGCTTTATTTTCGTGCGGTCAAATTCTCGTCGAGACCCGGTCACGCCGACCAACTACATGTTGATTTATGGTGGCGCGGGATAAACCTGGCTCAAGATGCTGGAACATTTCTATACAATGCCCCACCCCCTTGGGATAATTCACTCACTTGCAGCCAAGTACACAATACGGTAACAGTGGACGGGTTCGAGCAAATGAAGCGGGTCAGTCGCTTTCTTTACCTGGACTGGGCGCAAGCAGAGTTGCTGAGAGATACAACAAATACTCAAATTAGATTACCCAATGAACAACAACTAGTTGCACAACATAATGGATACCGACACCTGGGAATTATCCATCGTCGCTCGGTTGAGGCTTTCAAGGAGGGGAAATGGGTAATCCGAGACACTATATTATCGACTCAATCATTGAGTCCAAATCGATCTCTGCAAGAAAGGCAAATAAGCACCAGAAACCATAACAACCAACATCCAAACAAGCTTCATACCAAAAAGCATGCAGTCACTGTACAATGGCTCATACCTGATTGGTCTTTTCAGGTGGAAGAAGAGAGTAACAACACGCCCATTACTTTGAAGGTTTTATCACCATATGGATGGATCGCATTAGGTTTCACACTCAATTGTCCAAATAATATTGAGAACGGACAGCTTGATTTACAAATCGTGAGGGTTGGAAAATCGGTGTTTGGTTCAACGGTAGCATCGCCTATCTTGGGATGGAGCTCTCCCACATATGGCGAAAAAATCCCAGCCCTTTCTATTAGATTGACTACCCATGGATATTTACCAATTAGCATCACAAGTGAATGGCTTCTTTTAGAATAAAGACCCGTCACAATTTGCAACAGGACCTGGAAAGAATTATCAGGACAAAATCTATTCAACCATGCATATCTTACTAATCCACCAGGCCTTCGTTGAATTGGAGGAACCTGGTGGTACTCGCCACTATGAACTTGCCAGGTGCTTGACAGAACGAGGACACCAAGTTACTGTTATTGCCAGCTCAGTTAGCTACCTTACCGGAAAAGTAGAGCCTGCCGGCTCATCTTACAGCGACTCTTGCGGTAAAGCTGAAAACCTGAGGATATTGCGCGCATATACTTATTCCGCCTTGCACCGCAGTTTTGTGCATCGCATTTTCAGTTTTCTTAGCTTCATGATCTCTTCATTTATCATTGGCTTAAATGTGAAAGAAGTGGATCTAGTGTGGGGTACATCGCCACCCATTTTCCAGTCAGCAACAGCATGGTTGCTGGCTCGCGTAAAAAGAATTCCTTTCCTTTTAGAAGTACGTGATCTTTGGCCAGCTTTCGCGATCCAAGTGGGTGTGCTGCGTAACCGGTTGATAATCAAAGCTTCAGAATGGTTGGAAGGATTTTTATATAGACACGCTGACCGGGTTATGGTGAATTCACCAGGATACATCGATCATGTAAAGTTGTCCGGGGCTCAAAAAATCGATTTGGTGCCCAATGGCTCCGATGTGCAGATGTTTGATCCATTCACTAGTGGAACAGATTTTCGCAAAGCAAATGGTTTGGAAGGGAAATTCATCGCGTTATATGCCGGTGCGCATGGTATGTCGAATGACCTGGGCATCGTTTTACAAGCGGCGCATTATTTGTCTGATTCCCCCGAGATAGCTATTGTATTTGTAGGCGATGGCAAGGATAAACCTTGCCTTATAAACCAAGCAGCTGAAATGGGACTGGTAAACGTATATTTCTTACCACCTGTTCCAAAAATCAAAATGGGAGAGGTTCTGGCAGCAGCTGATGCCTGTATTGCGATCTTAAAACCCATTCCTTTATATTCCACAGTCTTTCCCAACAAAGTATTTGATTACATGGCTGCCGGTAGACCCATAATCCTGGCTATCGATGGCGTGATCCGTGAAGAGGTGGAAAAAGCTGGGGCGGGGATTTTTGTGCCTCCAGGTGATATCAAAGGTTTGGCTGATGCAATTCAATACCTGGAGCATGACCGGGAAGCAAGAATTTCTATGGGTCAGCGTGGTCGCCTCCACGTGGAAGCCCATTTCGACCGGGTAAGCCTGGCTGAAAAGTTAGCCGCAATCATGGAACAGATGGTATGAAACGAACTTATTTCACGGTAAAGAACCTAGAAATTGAAGCCTCTGAGATGCTTCGTTTGCTCAAGGGAAAATCCAAAATAAAGCGGTGCCACTTCGATCCATCTCGCTCTGCTCTATTAGTTTTGGATATGCAAGATTACTTCTTGGATAAATCTTCTCATGCCTATATACCCTCCTCAGAAGCCATAATACCTGTAATCAATTCACTTATCCACATCTACCAATCAAATCACCGGCCTATCTTCTTCACCAAGCATATTAATACACCCGAAGACGCCGGTCAAATGGCTCACTGGTGGAACGATTTGATCACTCATGAAAACCACCTCAGCGAACTCTCAACCAAATTAGATACTACACTTGGATATGTAATCCAGAAATGTCAATACGATGCATTCCACTCCACATCCCTGAACCAACTTCTGGAAAAAGAAAGGGTAAGTCAATTACTCATTAGCGGTGTGATGACTCATTTGTGCTGCGAAACGACTGCTCGCTCTGCTTTCATGCGTGGATTCGAGGTTTTCTTTTTGATCGACGCCACTGCAACATATAATGAGGAGTTTCATTTTTCAGCGCTTCTAAATCTTTCGCATGGTTTTGCTGTGCCGATTCTCTCCAAGGAGGTTCTCTCTTCTTTCTGAGTGAGTTCATGAATTTCGATATGAAACAGCCAGGTAAAGAGATCGTGATCATTGGAGCAGGACCAGCAGGACTTGCTACCGCCCTCCAACTAAAGCGCTATGGTATCAGCCCACTAATACTTGAAAAAGATCAAGTTGGAGGCTTGCTTCGGAATGCAAACTTAGTGGAGAATTACCCTGGTTTTCCCGGAGGAATATCTGGGATTAAATTAGTAAAGCTATTCCAGAAACAGATAGATTCTTCGGAGATCAGGGTTAGTTTTGAAGCTGTTACTGAAATGGCTCATTCAGGAACCCGGTTTGAGATTGTTACTTCAGAAAACACTTACACGCCCGATGTGGTTATAATAGCCTCAGGCACCAAGCCTCGTACCCTGGAAGCAAATCTGGCTCAGGAAGAAGTGAAAGACAAGATTTATTATGAGGTTTACCCTTTACTCCGATCAAAATCTAAGCGAATTACCATCATCGGCGCAGGTGATGCAGCTTTCGACTATGCGCTAAACCTGGCAAAAAACAACGAAGTTACTATTCTAAATAGAGGAAACCAGGTTAAGTGCTTGCCGCTGCTCTGGGAACGAGCTCTAATTTCAAAACATATTACTTATCTTTCTGAAGTTCGAACCCGCAGTATAAAATTGGGTGTCAATAATGGTTTGCTCTTAGAATGTGAAAGTTGTAGTGATAAGTTAGTCCTCGAGGCGGATTTTATCGTCACAGCAATCGGAAGAGAACCCGCAATTGATTATGTATCCATCTCTTTAAAGAACGAAGCTCGCGAATTAGAGAAGAAACAAAAACTGTATTTCGTGGGAGATGTTCATAATGATCTCTATCGACAAACGGCAATAGCCGTAGGAGAAGGTATAATCACGGGAATGAAGATATTTAGATACCTGGAGGTAACAAGTAAATGAAAATACTGGCTTCTACGGGGAAAGAAGAGGTAGCGGTTGTTTATATCGGTGAGCTAAGCAATGGTAAGTTAGTTGAATTTGTTGAATCCTTGCAACCGCCCCACTCCCGAGAAGAAAAATGGGTTTTATTAATATCCACTTTGTTTGGCTGCCCAATTGGCTGCTTGATGTGCGATGCTGGTGGCTACTATGAAGGAAAGCCCACAAAAGGGGAGATTTTTGAACAAATCGATTTCTTGGTTCGGAAAAGGTTTCCCGATGGAAATATCCCTTCACGCCAGTTTAAAATTCAATTTGCCAGGATGGGAGAACCGGCTTTGAATCCAAGTGTCCTCCAGGTGTTGGATGAATTACCCGAACGGTATCATGCTCCAGGTTTGATGCCTTCAATATCTACGATTGCGCCACACGGAAGAGAAGCATTTTTCGATAGACTACTTGAGATAAAACGAGAAAAGTACTCAGGAGGTCACTTTCAATTTCAATTCTCGATACATACTACCGATGAAGAATTACGTAATCTAATCGTTCCGGTAAAAAAGTGGGGTTTTGAAAAAATGGCTGAATATGGTGAGCGCTATTACGAAGAAGGTGACCGTAAGATTACATTGAATTTTGCTCTGGCAAAAAGAATGCCATTAGATCCAGAGTTGTTGCTCAGATATTTCGCACCCGAAAAATTCCTGATTAAAGTCACCCCCCTCAATCCAACCTACCGTGCAATGGAAAACCAACTCTCTTCGTACATCAATTTACTTCAAGTAGAAGAAAACCACGAAGAAAATTGCCGTTATGAGATTATTGATCATCTCAGAAACGCCGGTTACCAGGTGATTGTCAGTATTGGGGAAATCGAGGAAAATCAGATTGGGAGCAATTGCGGCCAGTATATCCGGGCTCATTTATCATCTAATAAGAAAATAGAAAACGGTTATACCTACGCAATTCAACCTTATACCAGGTAAGAAAATTCGTACCTAACAACGAAACTTAGACCTCAGAAAGAGGCCAATTGGGTAGGACGTCGATATCCAGACCATCGCGCTGACCGCTGATAAAGCGAAAATAACCAGCAGAAGCGACCATGGCGGCGTTGTCAGTGCATAAGTCGAGGGGCGGTATGTGTACCGGGCAGGAGGCCTTTTCATGAATTGCGTCACGCAAAGCCTGGTTGGCGGATACCCCTCCAACAACCAGTATTTCTCCTGCACCCATGGATTCTCCAGCCCGGATGGTCTTACCAACTAAAACGTCAACAACTGCCGCTTGAAAACTGGCAGCCAGGTCAGCGACAGGTAAATAGCCTCTCTGCTCATTAAGAAGGCGCACCTCTCGCAGAACAGCGGTCTTCAAACCACTGAAGGAAAAATTCCAGGAATCATCCAGCCAGGCTCGGGGAAACTTAAATGCCCTTGGATCACCATCAACAGACGCCTCTTGAATTGCAGGACCGCCTGGGTAACCCAAACCGATCAAGCGGGCGACTTTATCAAAAGCCTCGCCAGCAGCATCGTCTAATGTAGCTCCGAGGCGATTGTATTGCAGATGATCCTTCATATAAACTAATTCAGTGTGTCCTCCAGAGACAATGAGTGCAATGAGAGGAAAGTGAGTCTCTGGTTTTAGCTCTATTGTTTTGACGTCTCCGTTGGGGGCAGGCCAATCCAACCATGCTGAATAGATATGGGCTTCCAGATGATTAACACCGATCATAGGTAAACCACTACTGATTACCAAACCTTTGGCAAAATTCATCCCAATCACCAAGGAACCAGGCAACCCAGGTCCGCGGGTTACAACAATTGCATCGATATCCTTAAATCCCAAATGAGCCCGCTGCAAGGCTGTTTCAACCACAGGATAAATGGTGCGGATGTGCTGCCGCGAGGCGACTTCAGGAAAAACGCCTCCAAACTGTGCATGTAGATCGGCTTGGGACGCTACGATATTAGTAAGTATTAAACGTCCATCTTCGACAACAGCTGCTGCAGTCTCATCACAAGATGTTTCAATACCTAAGATCCGCGTGGGAGGTGTACTTACTGAAGGCTCAAGGGTTATCGGAACTTCGCTCATTATTAGTTATCTTGCTGAGGGTAATTACATAGAGGTTTTTTTATCTGATCAATTCACTGGTAAGACTAAATCTAAAGGATAATCAGCTAACACTTCGGACTGCCCATCTGAGGTGATATAAAATGTATCTTCTAAGCGTACGCCTTGGTTGCGATCCGGATAGTATAATCCGGGTTCAATTGTAAAAACCACCCCTGGGTCTAGACGCTCGCTTTCTTCCGAATTGAGTCGAAAGGATGGACGTTCGTGGACCTGTAATCCCAAACCATGCCCCAGGCTGTGGACATAGCCATTCTGGGTAAGGGGATCCTCTCTCAAGGTTGGATGTCCTTTGGAGGCAAACAGATCACAGGCAAGCTCCTGGTAGAGCCTACAAGGAGTAGAGACTTGAAGCTGAGCCGTAATCTTCTGATAGACATCCAGAACGTCCTGGTAAAGTTCCAGAGCAGAATCAGGTGCATAGCCAAGACACCAGGTTCGGGTGAAGTCGTAGTGATAACCTCCACCAGGCTCACAGGGGAAGACATCAAAGATAATGGTCTGTCCCAGTGACAATAAGTCATTGTCATTACCGGCGTTGTGTGGTACTGAGGCATCATGACCTAATGCAAATATAGATCCCTCTGGGTTGTCAGCACCTCTTTCAGCAAGCCAAAGGTTGATCTTCCGTTTTATATCTTTAATAGTAAGGGGAACTCCATCAGGTTTTATTAAAACCTGATCTCGAACCCGGTGAGACATGATGAAATCAGCTACCTGGGCAACCACATCGGTTGTGATCCGACCCATACTCCGGATGCGATCAATTTCGGATTGGTCTTTGGTCGACATGGCAATCGATAGAAGCGCATTATCTAACTCCCTTACGAAATCCAATTCGGGTAAAGAATCCTTCAGCATAGAAAAAATCGAAAAGGCCGTCCCGGCGTCATATTGACCACAGATTGATATTCGACCAGATCTAATTCCCAGGTCTTCAAACATTCTTCGAAATCTTTCAACAATGGCTTTCAACCAATCCCCACCAAATTCTCTGTATAGATCATTCAGATGGTACTCATCCAGATTCCTGGTTTGAAGTCCAGTACTTGCCGCTTCTTCGCGTTCTATGGAACGGTGGAATAATATTGACGCCTGCCCTCGAATCTTTACAAGGTAGGCTTCTGTCATATTTGCACCACCAGTCAGGTAGACCATAGGTGGATTATTTTGACCTGGACCTACTATCAGAAGTATTTCCACGTCACTAGCTTGCATTAAGGAGTCTAAATCGGATTTCATATCTTGAGGTTTGTGAGAATAAGTGGAATTGAATATTTTATCTAACCTGGCATTATCTGCATGCGTTTTGGAGGATTCCAAGCAAAGTCGCTTCTTGTTCAGGAAGGACAGTGCGAGGATCTAGCACAACGAGATCATTCTCCAATCGAGCGATGACCGGAGGGTCAGCCTGGCGCAGGAGAGCAAGGAACGAATCGGG
>Ga0209254_10005797_pt1 | contig 11358 bp, 11 predicted proteins | sample FrelakmetDIP11DI_FD_187148 | JGI IMG/M metagenome (GOLD analysis project Ga0209254, IMG submission 187148) | Freshwater lake sediment microbial communities from the University of Notre Dame, USA, for methane emissions studies - DIP11 DI (SPAdes)... | ecosystem: Environmental > Aquatic >... | reverse complement strand
GTCACTCGCTGATGGTGATCCGGTTCACGCGGATCGGCTCCTGCGGTCGATCCCGGCCGTCGGTCGGCGATCGCTCGATGGCTTGGACCACGTCCATGCCGCGGGTCACGCGGCCGAACACCGGGTGCTTCGATGGGCCGGGCGTGAACCAGTCGAGGAAGTGGTTGTGGACGGCGTTGATGAAGAACTGCGAGCCGCCGGAGTTCGGCCGGCCGGTGTTCGCCATCGACAGCGTCCCGGGCTCGTTCGAGAGCTTGGCACTGTCGAGGTGCTCGTCGCGGATCGTGCCGTGAGGCGGCCCGCCGGTGCCGCAGCGCGAGCTCGCCGGGTCGCGGCTGAACGGGCACCCGAACTGGATCATGAAGCCGCTGATCACGCGGTGGAAGTGGAGGCCGTCGTAGAACCCGCTCTTCGCGACGTCGATGAAGTTCTGGGCAGTGATCGGCATCTGCTCGAGGTAGATCTCGGCGTCGAAGCTGCCCTTGCTGGTCTCGAAGGTCGCCGTGGGGTTCGGCATGGCGAGGCTCCTTTCGTGCGCGCCACCTTAGCACGCCGCCTCGGCGCGCGGAGGGCATGGGCCCCTAGACGTGGTGCTGTGATTTGTTTGTCGGGCTGGCCCCTGCCCTCCACGCGCCGAGAGAGATGCGCTGCGCGCATCCTGAGGAATGACTTACAAGGAGCCGCCCGAGAGCCCGCGGAGAAAACCGGCCGTCAGCAACGCGCCCTCTGGGACGTCGCCGTGTGCCTGCCCTTGACCGTTCAGATCATCCTCCGTCACCATCAGTGGGAGTTCGTGCCGTGGTGGCCGTGCGCCGACACTTCGGTCGACCACGCCCGCCGAGAGTGGCGACGCGGTACGAAGTCCCAGGCGGTGGGTAGATGGGGAGGCCACCCGGCGACAGGCGGTGGCTGAAGGGCGGGCAAGGGTGCTGATCTGCAGGTTTCCAACCGTGGTGCTGGCGGCGGCGCTGTTGGCGCCCGCGGCGGCAGGCGCGCCGCCGGAGGGAGCCCAGGCAGGACCGAAGCACTTCCTGTGGCGGGTGCGGTCGGCGACCAACACCGTCTACCTCCTGGGATCGATCCACGTCATGCGCCAGGACGCCTTCTCGCTCGCGGCGGTCATCGAGACTGCGTTCGAGAGCTCGTCGGTGGCGGTCTTCGAGGTCGACCTCTCGGCCGGCGCGACGGTCGGCTCGGCGCTCGGCGCGCTGGCCGCCGGGGCGCTGCCGGAGGGCCGCACCCTGTCCGACGTGGTGTCGCCCGAGACCTACCGCCTCGCTGCCGACAGGCTCGCCGACGCCGGCTACGACATCGCCGTGATGCAGCGGATGCGGCCGTGGATGGTTGCCACCACCTTGACCCTGGCCGAGCTCCGGCGCGCCGGGTACTCGCCAGCGGACGGCGTCGACCAGGTCTTCCAGAGGCGCGCGGTCGACTCGGGCCGGCGGGTGATCGGGCTCGAGACCATCGACGACCAGCTCGCCCTGTTCGCCGACCTCACGCCCGAGGAGGACGAGGCGTTCCTGGAGCAGACGCTGCGCGAGCTGGAGACCCTCATCCCCCAGGTCGACGAGCTCACCGCCCACTGGCGCGCGGGCAGGGTCGACGAGGTCGAGGCCTTGCTCGCCGAGGGCTTTGCCGCCTTCCCGCGCCTCTACGCGAAGCTCGTCGTCGACCGCAACCGGCGCTGGCTGCCCCAGATCGAGGCGCTGCTGGCTGGCGACCAGCGCGCCTTTGTCGCGGTCGGGGCGCTGCACCTGGTCGGCGACCAGGGCGTGGTCGAGCTGCTGCGGGGCAAGGGCTACCAGGTCGAGCAGCTGTAGGAGCGTGTGGGCATAGGCCCCAGGAGTTCGCACCACATTGGCCTTCTCGACGGGCGTGGTTGACTAAAGTGTCGTCAGACGGCCACTGCGGCACGAACTCCTCAGGATGCGCGCAGCGCATCCAGACATGAGGATCTGGGACAGAGGCCAACCACGTCCACCACATCAGGAGTTCATGGAGGAGCCATGTCCAGCGCGCTCCTGGCGCTCGAACCGCGGCGCCGGCGCGCCTATACTCCGTTCATGGCGGTTCAGGCACCCGGCAGGAACGGCGCCGTCCGGCTGTCGCTACCGGCGCGCGTCGCGCGGGCCGGCCGGCGGCGCTGGCGGCACTTCCGCCGCCGCTGGTGGTGGCACGGCGTGCGGCTGGTCTACCACGAGGCCTACAGCGGGAGCCTCGATGTCGTGCCCCTCGACCACCAGCGCGCCGAGCGGGTCGCCTCGTTCCTGGCCGAGGAGGGGATGCTGCTGCGCGAGGACATCCGGATCCCTCGCCACCCATCGCTGCGCAACCTGCTGCGGGTGCACGACGCGGAGTACCTGGAGTCGTTGCAGGACCCGGAGACGCTGACCAGGATCTTCGGCGCCGCGGTGAGCGACGCGGAGCTCGAGCAGGTCATCGAGATGCAGCGGATGATGGTCGGCGGGACGATCCTGGCGACGATCCTCGCGCTGCGCAACCGCGGCGTCACCGTCAACCTCGGCGGGGGGCTGCACCACGCCGAGCGAAGCAGGGGCGGCGGCTTCTGCCTGTTCAACGACGTGGCCGTGGCGATCACGCGCCTGCGGGCGAAGGGCTACCGCGACCCAGTGCTGGTGATCGACCTCGACATGCACGACGGCAACGGCACCCGGGCGGTGTTCGCGCACGATCCGTCGGTCTACACCTACTCGCTCCACGCCGAGCACTGGGGCGATCCCGAGGCGGTCGCGTCCACCGCCATTGCGCTCGGCACCGATGTTGGCGACGAAGTGCTGCTGGGCACGCTGCTCAAAACGCTCCCCGACGTCGTCCACAGCGTGCGGCCGGGCCTCGTGATCTACATCGCCGGCACCGACGGCGCCGCCGACGACCCGCTCGGCTCCTGGCAGCTGTCGGCGGCCGGCATACTGCGCCGGGACCAGTTCGTGATGGAGCTCGTGCGCCGGCGGGGGCGATCGGTGCCGACGGTGGTGGTCCTCGGCGGCGGCTACGGCGACCGCTCGTGGAAGTACACGGCGCGGTTCGCGGCGTGGCTGATGACCCGGCGCACGATTGAGCCGCCGCCCAACGAGCTGCTCCTGCTGCAGAGCTTCCGCAGGATCCGCCGCGGCCTCGATCCGGCGTCGCTGACCTCCGACCCGTCCGACCTGACGTGGAAGCTGACCGAGGCGGACCTGGTCGGCGTCTTGCCCGAGGCCACCCGCCCGACGAGGTTCCTGGGGTACTTTTCCCGGCACGGCGTCGAGCTGCTGCTCGAGCGCTTTGGCATCCTCGACGCGCTGCGCGTGCGCGGCTACGAGCACCCCGCGGTCGACGTGGATCTGACCCACCCGCTCGGCGAGACGGCGCGCATTTTCGGCGGCCCGGAGCGCGGCGAGCTGCTCATGGAGCTGCGGATGCACCGCAGCACCCGCTCCGTGCCCGGGCTCGAGCTGCTGGTGATCGAGTGGCTCCTGCTGCAGCACCCGCGGGCCGAATTCGGCCCTTACCGGCGACCGCTCCCCGGGCAGCAGTTTCCGGGCCTCGGCATGCTCAAGGACGTCCTCGGGTGGGTGGTCATGCTCTGCGAGATCCTCGGCCTTGACGGCGTCTACTACTCGCCGTCGAGCTACCACGTGGCGGCGCAGAGCCGCAGCATGGTGCGCTTCCTTCATCCCGAGCACGAGGCGCGTTTCCGCGCCATGAGGGCGGCGATGGCTGACCTCTCGCTCGCCGAGGCCAGCCGGGCCGTCGATCAGGGCCAGCTTCGCGTTGCCGCCACCGGCGCGACCGTGCGCTGGGAGGGAGAGCCGATGGTGCTGCCGGTGTCGAGCCGGCTCAAGGATCAGGTCTTCGGCGAGGCCTACGAGGCCGACGTCACGGCTGCGCTCGAGCGCGTCGAGTTCCGGCTCGCCGGCGCCGGCGAGCCGGCGCCCGCAGCCTCGGGCAGCGCGACCTGACCCGAACGGCGCCGGTGCGCCGGGTGCCCCGTCCGGGCCCTGCCCCGGCGCGGGACCTGCGCCTCCTTCCCTGGTAAACCCCCGCCATCCGTGGCACAGTACGCGGCGGGAGGGCAGCAGCGTGGTCGACTTTCGCCATGCCCTGGTGATCGGCGCGTCGTCCGGAATCGGCGAGGCGGTGGCCCGGCGCCTGGCGGCCGGAGGGGCCCGGGTCGCGCTCGTCGCGCGCCGTGGGGACCGGCTCGACGAGATCGCCGCCTCGATCAACGGCGCTGCCGGTGAGCAGCGGGCGTTCGCCTTCGCCCACGACGTGGGCGAGACGGCTGCGGTCCCGGAGCTCCTCCAGCGCATCTCCGCAGAGCTCGGCGGGCTCGACCTCGTGGTGTACGCCGCCGCCATCCAGCACCGGGTGGCTTTCGACGAGTTCGACGGTGTCAAAGACCAGGAGATGTTGGCGGTCAACCTGATGGGCGCCGTCGCCTGGCTCGATCCGGTGGCCGAGCGCTTCGGCCGGCTGCGCCGCGGCACCATCGTCGGCATCGGGTCGGTCGCCGGTGACCGCGGGCGTTCGGCCAACCCCGCCTACAACACGTCGAAGGCCGGCGTGCACACCTTCCTGGAGGCGATCCGCAACCGCATCGGGCGCCACGGTGTGCGGGTGGTGACCGTCAAGCCCGGCTTCGTCGAGACTCGGATGACTGCCGGCATGGCAAAGACGCCATGGAAGATCTCTCCCGATCGCGCCGCCGAGATCATCGTGCGCCGGGCGCGGCGGGGGCGGGAGACGGTGTACGTTCCGGCCCGCTGGCGGTACGTGATGTGGGTGATCCGCGCCATGCCGTCGTGCGTCTTCAAGCGCCTCAGGGTGTGACCGTGCTGCCGCCTGATCGCCTGGAGTGGGTGGAAGGCTGGGGCATGTCGGTCGGCGCTGCCGGCTATGTCTGGAGGCCGAGCACGATCGACGGGATCCGCCAGGCCTTCGGCGCCGCCCGCGCCGCCGGCGTTCCGGTGGTCCTGCGCGGCGCCGGTTGCAGCTACGGCGATGCGGCGCTGCGACCGGAGTCGGTGGTGCTCGACCTCGGTCGCATGAACCGGCTGCTGGCGTGGGATCCGGCGGCTGGCGTCATCGACGTCGAGCCCGGGGTGACGATCCGGGCCCTCTGGCGGTACGCGCTCGGCGACGGCTGGTGGCCGCCGGTCGTGACCGGCACGATGGAGCCAACGATCGGCGGCTGCCTGGCCATGAACGTCCACGGCAAGAACAACTGGCGGCGGGGCGTCCTCGGCGAGCACTGCCTCGAGCTCGACCTGCTGCTGCCGAGCGGCGAGCTGCGGACGGTCGACGCCGCGTCCGACCGTGACCTCCACCTGGCGGTGATCGGATCATTCGGGCAGCTCGGCGTCATCACGCGGGCCCGCCTCCGGCTCAAGCCGGTCGCGTCCGGCCTGCTCCACGTCCGTGCCGTCGCGGCGCCCGACCTGGAGTCGATGCTGCGGCTCACCGACGAGGCCAAGGACAGCTGGGAGTATGTGGTCGGCTGGATCGACGCCTTCGCGCGCGGCCGGCGGCTCGGCCGCGGGCTGCTCCACTTCGCCCGGCACCTCGAGCCCGGCGAGGACGCGGCCGCGTCGCAGGGGCTGCGGGTCGACGCCCAGGACCTGCCGGACACCGTGTTCGGGGTGCTGCCGAAGGCGATGTTGTGGCGGCTGCTGCGGCCGTTCACCAACCGCCCCGGCATGCGCTGGGTCAACCGCATGAAGTACCTGGCCGGGAGCACGGTCGGCGACGGCGCCGAGTACCGCCAGTCGCTGGCAGCGTTCTCGTTCCTGCTCGACTACGTACCGCACTGGCGCAGGATCTACCTGCCGGGCGGCCTGATTCAACACCAGAGCATGGTCCCGTCCGGCGACGCCGAGCGGGTTTTCGCCCGCCAGCTCGAGGCCGCACAGCGGCGCGGGATGCCGCCCTTCCTGGCCGTGCTCAAGCGGCACCGACCGGACGCCTTCCTGCTCAGCCACGCGGTCGATGGCTTCTCGCTCGCCCTCGATTTCCCGGTTGTCGCGCCCCGCCGCGACGAGCTGTGGGCGCTGGTCCGGGAGATGGCCGAGCCCGTGGTCGAGTCCGGCGGGCGGTTCTACCCGGCCAAGGACAGCGCGCTGCCCGGCGAGCTGTACCGGGCGACCTTCCGCGCGGGCGAGCTCGATCGGCTGCGGCAGATCAAGCAGCGCCTCGACCCCGAGCACCGCCTGCGGTCGGCGCTCGCCGATCGCCTGCTCGGCGACGGAGCGCCGGCGTGAGCCGCCGGTCGCAGCGCTTCCACACCGCCGCCTGCCTGTTCCTGGTGGCCGGGCTGGTGCCGGGGGTGGTGGTCGCGGCCGCGGACCAGGACCGGCTCGTGTTCCACGCCGAAACCACCTCGGGCGAGGCGGTGGCGAGCCAGCTCGCCGATCTCACGTTCAACCCGGCGTCGGTGGTCAAGGTTGGCACCTCGCTGTGGGCGCTCGAGCGACTCGGGCCGGATCACCGCTACTCGACCGTGTTCGCGTCGACCGGGCCGTGGGACCGCTCGTCGGGCCGGATCGCCGGCGACCTGGTCGTCATCGGCGGCGGCGATCCCGACTTCCACAACGAGAACGCGCTGCTGGTGGCGCGGGAGCTCAACCGCATGGGCGTGCGCTCGGTGGACGGGGACCTGGTCGTGGTGCCGCCGTTCTGGATGGGCTGGGAGAACGGCTCGGAGGAGCCGCGCGATCCCGAGGCGCGCAACCTCGACATGGCCTACCGGCTGCTGACGACGCTCGAGCGCGGGCGCTGGAAGGCGGCGCAGCTTCGGACCTGGCGCGCGCTGAGCGCGCGGCGCGGATGGCACGACGAGCCGGAGCCGGGGATCGCGATCCGCGGCGGAGTGCGGGTCGCGGAGGCGGCCGCGGCGGCGCCGTTGGCCGTGCACCGCTCGAACCCGCTGCACTGCATCCTGCGGCGCTTCAACGTCTACTCCAACAACGACATCGTCCGGATTGCGGACGGACTGGGCGGGGCCGAGGGCCTGGCGTCCTTCCTCCGCGCCCGCCTCGGCGCCGGCCAGGGCCTCCTCGACCTGACCACTGCCTCGGGCCAGCTGGAGAACCGGGTCACGGCGCGGCTCGCCGTGCGTCTGATCCGGGAGTTCCTGACCGTTGCCGCGCGCGCCGGGCTGCGCCCGGAGGAGCTGCTGCCGGTCGCGGGCTGCGACCCCGGTCCGATTGCCGACATGTTCCCGCACCTGGCAGCGGGCACACAGGAGCGGACAGTCGTGGGCAAGACCGGGACCCTGGTCACCACCGACGGTGGCGTGGTCGCATTCGCCGGGACCTTCAACAGCCGGGACCGCGGTCCGGTCATCTTCTGCGTCGCGGCCCCCCGCTCGGGTTACCAGGCCCGTCGCTGGCGCAGCGTGGAGGAGAGCTGGCTGCTCGACCTGATGGCCTCCACCGGCGGCGCGGAAGCGCGAGCGTGCGGTGCCGAGCTGCCGCACCCCGACACCATGGCCGAGGTCGCGGCGCCCGCCGATCCCGGCTGATCGGCTATCCTGGCGGCGTCCGCGAGGGGAGGCGACATGCTGCGACGCGAGGTTGAGAGGATCTGGCCGGAGCTCGAGTGGATCGACGACGACGAGCTCCGCAAACGGACGACCGACTGCTGGGTGCGGGCGTTCGAGCTGTCGCCGCTGACCCCCGCCGACCTCGAGCGGATTCCCTTCACCCTCAAGGTGCCGGACTGCCCGGTGAGCTTCATGGCGCACAAGCGGGCCGTGGTTCACGTCGCGCGCGACGCGGGGCGCACGGTCCGGGAGTTCTTCGGCGACGCCCTGCCGGTGGACATGGACGTTTTGGTGGCCGGCGCCATCCTCGCCGACGTCGGCAAGCTGCTCGAGTACGAGAGCGACGGCGGCGGCAGCAGCCGCGAGAGCCAGCGCGGGCGCTACCTCCGGCATCCCTTCACCGGCGTCGCGCTGGCGATGGAGTGCGGCTTGCCCGATGCGGTGAGCCACATCGTGGCGACCCACGCCGGCGAGGGCGACATGGTCGCCCGCACGACCGAGGCCTGGATCGTCCACCACGCCGACTTCATGACCTTCGAACCGTTCGTCAGGAGGCTCCAGCCATGACTCCAGCGCGCGCCATCGCCTTGTTTGCTGTATTGATGATCGCGGCTCTCGGCGCGACGGCGGAGCCGCCGGTCCCTTCCCCGCGGGAGCAGGCGGCCGCGCTCGCCCAGGAGCTGCGCCTCCACCCCGACGCGACCGCCGACGACGCCTACAAGTTCCTCCACCAGGGAGTCTTCGGGCCCGGCCACGCGATCGACGATCGGCAGTCCGCGGCGCGCGCTCTCGAAGAGGAGGTCGCCGGTCTCGCTCCGACGAGCGTTGCCGACCCTCTCTGCCAGCCGCTCGGCGGGCCGACGCCGATGGCCAGGATCCACCTCCGGCCATTCCTGGCCGCCGGCGGGGACATCTCGGTCCTGCTCGACGTCTTCGTCGCCAGCGCCGCGGTCGCGGCCGGGACTGCCGCCGACATGGACGCGGCGCTCGAGGTCGCAGTGGCGACCCTCGCCAAGAGCGGCCAGTGGGGCCTCGCCGGTGAGCTAGAGGGCATGGCCAAGGGCCTCGCTGCCGGCTCCTATCCGCCGGTCAGCCACAGCGAGCGCTACCGGAACGCCTTCAAGCCGGCCTACCGCGTGGCCGCGCTCGAGCTGGCCCGGGCCAAGGGCTGGTGTCCGTAGGAGCGTGTAGGGCATAGGCCCCTGGGCGCGTTCGCGACGTGGTCACTGTTGTTGGCCTCTGCCCACACGCTCCCAGGCGCCGTCTCGCGCTCTCACCCCGCATCGGATAACCTGATGAGCCTGAATTCGGGGGGGGCTCGCCATGGAATGGATCACTGACCCGCAGGCCTGGATCGCGCTGGCGACGCTGACCGTGCTCGAGATCGTTCTCGGCATCGACAACATCATCTTCATCTCGATCCTGTCGGGAAAGCTGCCGCAGGAGCAGCGCGCCCGCGGGCGACGGCTCGGCCTGGCGGCGGCCATGGGGATGCGGCTGATCCTGCTCGCGTCCCTGCAGTGGCTGTCACACCTGGCCGCCGAGCTGTTCGTGGTCCTCGGGCACCCCGTCACCGCTCGCGACGTCATCCTGTTCGGCGGTGGGCTGTTCCTGCTCGCCAAGGCGACCTATGAGATCCACCACAACCTGGAGGGCTCGGAGCAGGCAATGGAGGGGCGGCAGCGGGCCGTCGTGTCCTTCGGCGCGGTCATCGCGCAGATCATGGTGCTCGACATCGTGTTCTCGCTCGACTCGGTGATCACCGCCATCGGCATGGCCGAGCACCTGGCCGTGATGATGGCCGCGGTGGTGATCGCGGTCGGCGTTATGATGGCGGCCGCCAACCCGATCGCGGAGTTCGTCGAGGCCCACCCCACCGTCAAGATGCTGGCGCTCTCATTCCTGCTGCTGATCGGTATGGCCCTGGTGGCGGACGGCGTCGGCCAGCACATCCCCAAGGGCTACCTCTACTTCGCGATGGCCTTCTCGGTGCTCGTGGAGATGCTCAACCTGCGCGCCGACGCCCGGCGCACGACCCTGCCGGTGCAGCTGCGCCGGCGGATGGCGCCCGAGCCGAAGCACTGATCTGAAGGCGATCGGTTACCCTTCAGTGGGGCGACGCCGCAGGGCGAGAGGCTGCGCCGGTGGAGCGGACACGGATGCTGTACTCGCTGTCCCGAAAGCTGCTGTTTCAGCTCGACCCGGAGACCGCGCACGGGGCGGCGATCCGGGCGATCGCCGGCGTCGGCGCGCTACCGCCGCTGCGCGCGGCGGTGGCTGCAGCGTACGCACTGCCCGGCGCCGAGCCGGTCGAGGCGTTCGGGCTGCGCTTCCCGAACCGGGTCGGCCTCGCCGCCGGGTACGACAAGGACGGCGAAGGCTGGCGCGGCCTGACGGCGCTGGGCTTCGGCCACATCGAGGTCGGCACCGTCACCCCGCGGCCGCAGCCCGGCAACCCGAAGCCGCGCGTCTTCCGCCTCGAGGCGCAGCGATCGCTGATCAACCGGATGGGCTTCCCGGGGCGGGGCGCAGCCTATGTGGCGAAGCGGCTGCGCGGACCGCGGCCCGGCGGCGTCGTGCTCGGCGTCAACATCGGCAAGCAGAAGTCGACGCCGATCGAGGACGCGGGGCGCGACTATGAAGAGCTGATCGACGTCTTCGCGCCGCTCGCCGACTACCTGGCGGTCAACATCTCCTCGCCCAACACGCCCGGCCTGCGCCGCCTCCAGGAGCCGGCATTCCTGGCTGGGCTCCTGGGCGCCGTCGCCGCTCGTCGCGGCGAGGCTGCGGACCGGCTCGGGCGGCGGGTGCCGGTGCTGGTCAAGCTCGCCCCGGACCTCGACGACGACCAGCTGCACGCGGCGGTGGACGTCATCCACGCGTCCGGCCTCGACGGCATCATCGCGACCAACACCACGATCGGGCGGCGAGGCCTCTCGCACCCGCTCGCGGCTGAGGAGGGCGGGCTGAGCGGGGCCGCGCTCACCGCGCGCAGCACCGAGGTGATCGGGCGCATCGCCGACCGGCTGGCGGGCGCACTGCCGATCGTCGGGGTGGGCGGCATCATGAGCCCGGCCGACGCCCGGGCCAAGCTCGACGCCGGCGCGTCGCTGATTCAGCTCTACACCGGCCTGATCTACGAGGGGCCGGGCCTCGTCAAGCGGATCCTCGAGGGCATCGGGCCGAGCTAGGAGCGTATCTCGGGGGCTCGGTGCTGGAACCGTTGTCGGTGGCCCCCGAGGGCCGCAGGAGGAGTGCCCCGTGCCGATCACCGCCGACATCGAGGACCTCGCTCCGGCCGAGCTCCTGATGGTGCTGTCGCTGGCCGCCAAGAGCGGCCGGATGTACGCGACCCGGGACGACCAGAAGATCATGCTGGTGCTGCGCAGGGGATCGATCGTGCACGCGGCGTCGCCCGCGGCGCGCGAGCGGCTCGGCGGCATCCTGGTCAGCCGCGGGGCGATCTCCGAGCACGACCTGCAGCGCGCCCTCGAGCGGCAGAGCCAGCAGCTCGAGCCCAAGGTGCTGGGGACGGTCCTGGTGGAGATGGGGCTGGTTACGAGCTCGGTCATTCAGCACGCGGTGTTCAGCCAGTTCGAGACCGTGGTGCGCGAGCTGACCGCATGGGAGCGCGGCGCGATGGGCTTTCAGCCCTCGGAGGTGCCGGACACCGGCGCCATTCCGATCGATCCCGCGGAGCTGCTGGTCGTCATCGGGTATGAGAACGGCAGGCCACTCCTGAAGAGCCTCGTTGGTCTCGCCCTGAAGCGCTCGGCCCGGACGACGGTGCCGCGACGGTCGCGCTGATCCAG
>Ga0209254_10005796_pt1 | contig 11358 bp, 9 predicted proteins | sample FrelakmetDIP11DI_FD_187148 | JGI IMG/M metagenome (GOLD analysis project Ga0209254, IMG submission 187148) | Freshwater lake sediment microbial communities from the University of Notre Dame, USA, for methane emissions studies - DIP11 DI (SPAdes)... | ecosystem: Environmental > Aquatic >... | reverse complement strand
CAGCGGCTGGACCCTCTCGGGAGAAGGCGGGCTCGAGCAGCCGCCGAGGCCCAGGAGCAGCAGGACGAGCAGGCCGATCCCGCTCCCGCAACGCTTCAACAGGTGCGCTTTCATGGGATCGACCTTTCGAGGCTGGATCATCGCGGCAGCAGCTCCACGATCCGGGAATTGTTCGCGAGCGCCGCCAGGTCCCGTGCCGTGCGGTGGTCCACATTGACCACGTCCGGGTCGGCGCCGGCGGCCAGCAGCAGCCGCACGGTGTCGTCCTGTCCCTGGGCGGCCGCGATCATCAGGGCGGTGTTGCCGGCGTTGTTCCGCACGTCGAGGTTCGCCTTGACAGCCATCAGCTTCCGGATCACGCCGGAGCTGCCTGCCGTCGCGGCGGCGATGACGGCGGTGTTGCCCTCGCGGCTGCGGGCGTCCACGGGGACTCCCAGCCGGAGCAGCTCCGCCACCGTGGCAGCGTCGCCGCGGCGGGCGGCGGCGATGAGCGGTGTTTCATTGTCGGCAGCGCCGGCGCCGAGGTCGGCGCCGTGCGTGGCGAGGAGGCCGAGCACCCCGGGTTGCCCGGCCTGGGCAGCCGTCCAGGCCGCCGACCGGCCCTTGTCATCCCGGGCATTGGGGTTGGCGCCGCTGTCGAGCAGGGTGCGCACGATTGTGATGGACTCCAGCCCGGCGGCGCTGATCAATGGCGTCACACCACCCGGCCCTGCCTCATCGACCGGCGCGCCGGCGTCGACCAGGATGCCGACCACGGTTTCGTGGCCGGCGGCGACAGCCAGCGACAGGGCGGTCTGGCCGTTACGGCCGCGCCCGCCGGTGCGGGCACCACGCTGCACCAGCAGGCTGGCGATGCCGGCATGACCGCCGGCGGCGGCCGCCATGAGGGGCGTTGCTCCGTCGGCAGCCGCCGCGCTGGCGTCCGCACCACGGGCCAGGAGGAACCCCACGATGTCCCCGTGGCCGCGCTCCGCCGCGCGATGGAGCGCGGTCTTGCCCTCCCGGTCCCGCGCCGCGATGTCAGCTCCGTCGGCGACGATCCGTTCGACGAGATCGGCGTTGCCGCGCCAGGCGGCGTAGATCAGCGGGGTCGCGCCCGGGAGCACGCCGGCGGAATCGACCGCGCTCGCCAGGGCGGGCGCCGCGGCAGTGCGCGCCGGGAGCGTGTCCTTCGCGCCACGGCTCGCCAGCAGGCGGGCCACGTCCGGGTGATTGCGCTCGCGTGCTGCCGTGAGGGCAGTCCATTGCCGCTCGTCGGGCTGGTTTACCGGCGCGCCGCCATCCAGCAGCGCCGTCACCGCGGCGGCGTGCCCGGCGGCGGCGGCGACGATCAGTGGGGGATTGCCCTGGCCATCGCGCCTGTCGAGCATCGCGCCGGCCGTGATCAACTGGCCCAGGATGCCGGCATTGCCGGCCTGTGCCGCCCTGTGCACCGCCGTGCTGCCCGTATCGTCCGCCGCGTCGGGGTCGGCGCCCGCCGCCAGGAGCAGGGCAACCGCATCCCCACGCTGGCCGTCCACGGCCTCCATGAGCCCGGTCCGTCCGTGCCCGTCGGCCGCATTGACGTCCGTGCCAGCTACCACCAGGGTGCGCAACGAGGCCGTGTCGCCGCGCTGGGCCGCGCGCCGCAGCGCCTCCGGATCCCGGGCCGGTGCAGCGGCTGCCTGGGCCTGCAGGTCCTTCAGCCGGAGCGCCGCCCGCTCGTTGCCTGCGGCTGCAGCGCGCCCGTACCACTCGCGCGCGGCGGCGGGGTCCTTCGGCACGCCAGAGCCGTTGTCCAGCATCTGCGCGTAGTTGTACTGGGCCCACGCGTCGCCGCTCGCCGCCACGTCCTTCATCAGCGCGGCCGCCCGCGCGGCATCGCGCGGCACGCCACTGCCGGAACCGTAGAGCATGGCCAGCTGGTACCGCGCCTGCAGGTCGCCGCGTTCGGAAAGCGTCGTGTAGATGCGCGCTGCCGTGGCGAAGTCCCGCACACGCACGGCGCCGCGCGCCTCTTCCAGCGTCTGGGAGCTGCCGCCACCGGCCAGTGCCAGCAGGGCAAGCGTGGCTGACACTGTCAACGCGCTGCGCTTCATCAGGCGGTACCGTACTTCGTTTCGACCTTCACGCCGATCGAGTTGAGGAAGGCCGTTGGCAGGACGCCGCCGGCACTGATGATCACGGCATCATTCTCGAGCGCCACTTCGTTTTCCACGAGTCGCAGCAGCACCTTGTCCCGTTCGATGCCGAGCACCTCGGATTTCAGGAGTACCTGGACCTTGCCGGCTGCTGCCGCGGCCTTCAGGCGCTCGCGGTTGGCCGGTTTGACGCGGCTGAACGCCTCCGCGCGGTACGAGAGCGCGACCCTGGAACCCGGCACCTGGCTGATGGCGGTGGCGGCCTCGACGGCGCTGTCTCCGCCACCCACGACCAGCACCTGCCGGTTGCTGTACTGCTCGGGCTCGATGAGCTTGTACGTGACCTTGGTCAGGTCCTCCCCGGGCACGCCGAGCTGGCGCGGCGTGCCGCGACGTCCGATGGCGAGCAGGACGTGCCGCGCCAGGATCTCGCGGGTGCTGGTCCGGACCCGGAAACCATCGCCCTCCCGGGTAACCGCCATCACGCGCTCCTTGAAGCTGATCGGCACGCCGGTTTCGCGCTGCACCTTCTGCCAGTAGGCGAGGAGTTCCTCCTTGCTGGTGCTGCCGAAGTTCACCTTACCCACCAGCGGCAGGTGCGCTGTGCCGGCCATGACCAGCTTGCCGCGCGGATAGTGGGAGACCATGCCGCCGAAGGAATCCTGCTCGATCGTGACGACCCTGAGCTTGTGCTCCATCGCGGCCAGCGAAGCGGAGAAGCCCGCAGGCCCGGCGCCGACGATGACCACGTCCACGACGGAGCCGCTCCTCGGCGCAGGGTTCCGGGCGATGTAGCTGATTGCCTGCCGGCCCTGCTCGATGGCGTTGCGGATCAGGCCCATGCCGCCGAGCTCGCCAGCGATGTAGATGCCGGGCACGTTGGTCTGGAAGTCCGGTCCGACGTCGGGGATGTCCATCCCGCGACGCTCGGTGCCAAATACCAGGGTGATCGCGCCCACCGGACAGGCGGTACGGCAGGCGCCGTGGCCGATGCAGTCGCTGGGCGAAACCAGTTCGGCCTTGCCCCGGATCATCCCGAGCACCTGGTGCCCGGGCATCTCGGGGCAGGCGTTGATGCAGGCCTTGCAGCCGATGCAGAGGTTCGGATCGATCACCGGGTGAATGGCGGGCGGCTCGATCATCCCCGAGGCCTGGGAGGCCTCGAGCACGGCCAAGCTCCGCCGGTGGAGGCGGTTTTGCACGTAGCCATATATGACGACGATCGCCATCGCTGGCAACAGATACGTCAGCACCGCCATCGTCGAGTTCATGGCTGCAAAGACCCGGACATGGATTAGGTCGACCCCTCGACGACCCCGATTCATTTTCAATGGTCCTGCCGGGTCCCGGATGTGCGGGGCTTCACAGTGCCGATTTGCCGTCGCCGTTAACGTAAGCAACGGGTGAGGGCGCGCTTGGTTCATTTGACATAAAACGAACCACGGGGATGCAATCCACCGCTCTTGTGCATAAGATGCACAACTGCGAGCGAAAGTGCAATTCGCAGATCCGGTCGCGGGCCACCGGATCTCTGCCACCCAGCGGGACAAATCCAGTGACAGTCGTCGATGTGGCGAGGAGGCAGATCTTGAGCGGAGCATCGGTAGCTGCACGCGTAGCGACGGCTACGACGAACGAGCGACCCTGGCGAACGTTGCGGTCCCTGTACTCGCGCTACGGGGCGCCGGTGGGCTACGCGATTGCGGCGCTGGCCGTCTATATGGGTTGGATCGGCCGCGACCAGCGCAACATCAATGGTGAATACGGGCTGGGCTATGCCCTTGGGATCGTCGGCGGCTCGCTCATGCTGCTCCTGCTGCTCTACTCGGTTCGCAAGCGCGTGCGCTGGCTTGCGCGCTTCGGCGAGACCCGGCACTGGTTTCGCACCCACATGATGCTGGGGATCGTCGGGCCCGTCCTGATCCTGTATCACTGCAATTTCGAGCTGGGCGACCTCAATTCCCAGGTGGCCCTGTACTGCACGCTGCTCGTGGCTGGCAGCGGCGTGCTTGGCCGCTACTTCTATGCCGGCATCCATCATGGATTGTATGGCAGCAAGGCGACTCTCCAGGACATGGTGGGTGTGCTCGAGAAGTCGGTCTCCGGTGGCCACGCGAGTGCGTTGATCGAGCCTATCCGCGAGGAACTGGTGGCATTGGACAAGCGCGTGCTCGCCCCGTCCGTCACTGTCATGGATGGCATCATTCGCCACCTGACGATCGGCTGGCAGACGCGGCTGACCTACAGCCGCCTGATGGCCCGGACCCGCCGCGCACTCATGACCAAGGCAATGACATCTGCGGTCGTCGACCAGCACGCCGACCGGCTCGAGGCGACGATACGTAAGTACTTGCGCGAGCACCTGAGCCAGGTGCGCCAGGTGGCGCGCTTCACAGCCTTCGAGCGGCTCTTCGCGCTCTGGCACGTGGTGCACGTGCCTTTCTTCCTGATGATGATTTTCTCGGGATTGTTCCACGTCTTCGCCGTACACCTCTACTGAACGGGATCCGGACGTGGCGTCTGGCAGGAAACCAAGACTGGCAACTCTGATTGCCGTTCTACTGTGCGCACTCGCCCCCCTGGCCGCCGGAGCTGTCGATTGGGAGGGCCTGGTTATGCCCGGCCCGGTGATCAGCGGTCATGCCGAAACCGAGAAGGAATGCAGGAAGTGTCACGTTCCATTCGCGCGGGACGACCAGCGCAAGCTCTGCCTTGACTGCCACGACGAGGTGGATGCCGATATCAGCCGGAAGTCGGGTTTCCACTGGCGATCCGAGGCGGCGCGGACCGGCCAGTGCCGTAACTGCCACACCGACCACGAGGGCCGGGCCGCGGACATCGTCCGCCTCACGCCGCAGACGTTCGATCATGCCCTGACCGACTACGCGCTCGAAGGTGCTCACCAAAAGGTGTCCTGTGGCGACTGCCACGAGCCGAAGAAGAAGCACCGCGATACGCCGTCCACCTGCATCGGGTGTCACGCCGGCGACGATGCGCACCAGAAGGCCCTCGGAGAGGACTGCGCCACGTGCCACAACGTCGCTTCCTGGAAGGAGACGAAGTTCGAGCACGCCAAGGCCAGCGATCCGGGCTACCCGCTGACCGGCGCTCACGAGAAGGTCGATTGCGGCCTCTGCCACGCCGGGCAGCGCTACAAGGAGACGCCCACCACCTGCGTTGCCTGCCACCGGATCGATGACGCGCACCAGGGCCAGCGCGGCACCGACTGCGAGTCGTGCCATACCACGGCCGAATGGAAGGAGCAGAAATTCGATCACTTCAGGAAGACCGGCTTCGCCCTGACGGCCGGCCACTCGGGTCTCGACTGCGTGGCCTGCCACGCCGGGAATGACTTCAGGAAGACTGATGGCAAGGCGTGCGTCGACTGCCATCGGAGCGACGACACTCACCAGGGCCGTAACGGGGTCGAGTGCAAGAGCTGCCACACGACGAAAGCATGGACGGACGGGAAATTCGATCACGCGAAGGAAACCAAGTTTGCCCTGAACGGTGCCCACGCCGACCTTGGGTGCGTGGCCTGTCACAAGGGCGCGGCGAAGACCGAGAAGCTCGAGACCACCTGCGTGTCGTGTCATCTCGGGAACGACCCGCACAAGGAATCGCTCGGGACCGACTGCGGCACCTGCCACGGCGAGAAGACCTGGCAGGCTGACGTGCGCTTCGATCATGACCTCACGGGCTTCCCGCTCGCGGGACTGCACGCCACCACGTCCTGCGATTCCTGCCACGTGGACAAGAATTTCGCTGGCACGAAGTCGGCGTGCATCGACTGCCATCGGCCCGATGACGTCCACAAGGGCAACCTCGGTGACGGCTGCGCCGACTGCCACACGCCGAACGACTGGCGCATCTGGACGTTCGATCACAACGCACAGACGGACTTCCGCCTCGACGGCGCCCACTCGGACTTGCGCTGCGTCGCCTGCCATGGCCGGCCGCCCGGCGAGGGCCGCGGAATGGCCAGGGATTGCGGCAGCTGCCATCGCAGGGACGACAGGCACAACGGCCAGTTCGGCGCGGATTGCGCCCGCTGCCACAACACCCGCACGTTCTCGGGTGCCAGGAGAAGGACACAATGAGCGTAATCGCCATCGTTCGCCGCGCCGTGCTGGCTGTCGCCGCCGTGCTGGCCGTCGGCGCCGGGTTCAGCGACCCTGGCATTGCCCAGACGCCCTTCGGATCATCCTTCGATCACCTGTCGACCGGGTGGCCACTGGAAGGCTCCCACCGTAGCGTCGATTGCGCGTCATGCCATGTGGGCGGAATCTTCGAGGGCACGCCCCGGCAATGCGTTGCCTGTCATTCGCGGGCGGGGCTGGTCAAGGCCACAGGCCCTTCCATCAGGCACATCCGGACCACTGACGAGTGCGATGCATGCCACCGCGAGACCACCTGGTCCTACGTGAGACCGGTTGATCACAATGCGGTCGTGGGCACCTGCTTCAGCTGCCACAACGGCCTGACGTCGACCGGGAAGCCGCCCACCCACATCCCGACCAGCAGCGACTGCGAGGCCTGCCACTCGACGCGCGCCTGGACGCCGGCGGGCTGAATCCCGTGAGCATCGGTCGCAGGCTGTCCGTTGTCGTTCTGGTAGTGGCCAGTGGCGTGGCCGCGGCAGCGCCGGGAGAAATCGTTTCCGTCCTGATCTCGAGAACTGGCGGTACCGCCGACATGGAAATCCGGTTCGCATGCCCGCACCGGCTTCTGGCAAGTTCGCCGGGTACTGCGACGGCTCTCAGCGAGATCACGCTCGTCCGGACGGACCGCTGCCCCGGTGCGGATGACTCCATCAGGGACGCCACGCGGCCGGCCGGCCGCGAGCTTGCCGCGCTGGACGAGGTGGAGTACACGGCCCGGCCCGGGACCAACGCCACGTTGCGCCTGCGCTTTGATCGCCCGGTGCTCGTCGCGGCAGACCAGAGTGGCGACCTGCGGGGGCTCCACGTGCGGGTCGAGGTCGTTGCCGGCGCCAGGTTGGACGCCCCGGCGGCGATGGCAGGCCCCGTCGTCCCGTCCCCGTCGTCCCGGCCCGGACCAACCCCTGAACAGATTGCGCGCGCGGAGGAGCGGGCACGGCTGGCCTCGCAGCCGAAGGAGGCAGCGGTGGCGGTGGCGCCGGGCTTCGTGCTGAACCTGCGGTCCGCGACCGCCCCGATCGACCTGGGTGCGGAGTTCGCGGGACTCGCGCCGCAGAACCAGACGCTCTACGTCTCCGACCTGCAGATTGACGACCAGCTGTGGCATCGGCTGCGCCTGGGCTTCTTCGCCACCGAGGCCGAGGCGAACGCCGTACTCGCCGGCCTGCGCTCGCGCTATCCGGATGCCTGGGTGACGAAGGCCTCCGCCGCCGAACGCCTGGCTGCCGGTGCGGCCACGACCGCCGCGCCGCGGGGTCTGGTTCCGGCGACAGCGGCGGCTGCACCAGGGACCGGCCCGCTCCGGGACGAGCAGGCGGCGGACCTGCTCGGGCAGGCGCGTGGCGCGATCATCGATCAGGACTATCCGCGCGCCATCGATGTCACGACCCGCATTCTCGCGGCGCCACCGCGCGCCGAGTCGGCGGAGGCACGCGAAATCCTGGGCCTCGCGCGGGAGCGCAGCGGCCAGGTCACGCAGGCGGTGACGGAGTACCAGCGGTACCTGGCCGAGTACCCCGATGGCGATGGAGCACTCCGCGTCCGGCAGCGGCTTGCGGCGCTGACGACGGCGCGCGAGCAGCCGAAGGAATCGATCCGCGGCCAGGCCGCGGCGCGCGACAGCGCCTGGGATGTCTACGGGGGAATCTCCCAGTTCTATCGCCGGGACTCCATCGATTTTGGCGGCGAGTCCGGCTCGGTGGACCAGGCCGCCCTCTTCTCCGATGCTGAGGTCGTCGCCCGCCATACCGGTGAGCGCTTCGATTTCGAGTCGAGGGCAACCGTTGGCTACACCTGGGATATGTCCGGCGGAGACGACAATCCCGACAACGAGACCCGGATCTACAACCTGTACATGGACCTCAACGACCAGTCCCTGGGGGTCTCCACCCGGCTTGGCCGGCAGACGCTGCGCAACCAGGGCGTGCTCGGGCGCTTCGACGGCGGAATCGTTTCCTGGCAGGTGGCGCCGTCGTACCGCCTGAATGTGCTTGCCGGCCTTCCGGTCTACAACCCCAACGAGACCGTCGAAACCAGCCGCACGTTCTACGGCTTCAGCGTCGACGCCCTGAACCTGCTGGACGTCTTCGACGTGAACGTATTCATGAACATCCAGGAGGTCGACGATGTGAACGACCGCGAGGCCACGGGCGCCGAGGTCCGGTACTTCGGTGGGAACAGGGCGCTGATCGCGTCGGTGGACTATGACTTCGGCTACAGCGAGCTCAACAGCGTGGCGGCGCTCGGCAACTGGACCTTCGACAACAGCCTGACGGTCAACGGGCGCTTCGACTGGCGCAACTCCCCGTACCTGACCACCGAGAATGCCCTGATCGGCCAGCCTGCCTCGAGCATCCAGGACCTGTTACTGACCTATACAGAGGGTGAGATCCGCCAGCTGGCTCTCGACCGTTCCGGTGCGATGCAGAGCTTTGCACTCGGCGTGTCCCGCCCGATCTCGGAGCGCTTCCAGATCAGCGCGGACGTCACGGCCTCCCGGTACGACGGGACGCCGGATTCGGGCGGCGTGCGGGAGACGCCGGACTCCGGGACGCTCATCTATTCCTACCTCAGCCTCATCGGGACGAGCCTGATCCGGGAGGGGGACATCTCCGTCCTCAGCCTGCGTTACTCCGACAGCGGTGCGTCGAAGTCCACCGCGGTGTTCCTCGATACCCGCTACCCGCTGAGCCAGGCACTGCGGCTGAATCCCCGGCTTCTGGTCTCGTACCGGGACATCATCGCGGGCGACGCGACGGAACTGCTGGTCCGGCCAGGCCTCCGCATGCTCTACCGCATGACGCGCCAGTTCCGGCTCGAGTTCGAGGGCGGTGGGGAGTTTGGCACCCGCGACAGCGGTGACGAATCGAACAACTCGACGGGCTACTACGTCTATATGGGCTACAGCGCGGACTTCTGATCATGGGTGCGTCGGCAATTACAGGAGTCCTGGCAGTCGCGGTCCTAGTTGCCTCCTGCGGAACGGTTGCGCCGAATCGGCGCGCTCCGGAGTATCTCGATGACGCCACGGGCGCGACGATCACCCGCGTCGAACAGCCCTTCCTTCTCTTCAGCGATGATCCGGCCCGCGCGGCCAACGCGCGCGACTACCTCTCCGCGGCGCCGCTGGCGGTGAACCAGTCCGGCAGGCGCTCCTGGTGGCTCTGGCTGGGCCTGTGGAGCACCATCGACCGCGGGGTCTCCGTCGGCGACCCCCGCCTGGCGGACGTGACGGCGATCCAGCTCATCGTCGACGGGGAGCCCATGGAAATGGACCTCGGTGCGCGGCTGGACAGGATCCCGGGAGTCACGAGCGTCCCGTACGCGGCGCCCGTCACCACGGCGAGGACCTTCATCCTGCCGCTCACCGGTAGCCAGGTCGCGCGCCTGGGACGCGGCACCAGCATCCTCATTCGCACGGAGCTGACCGGCGGCGCAGCCCTGCTCTGGGAGCCGTGGATCGGCAGTGGCAACTGGACGGGTTTCGCGGAGCTGGCCGCCGCTGCCCGGATTCCCTGACCTTCGACTACACTTCCGGTCGGTCCTGATCCGGAGTCACCGCCCATGCAGTCCCGTGCTGCCATTGCCCTTGCCGCCGGCCAGCCGCTCGTCGTCGACACCGTTGAAGTCGACGGCCCGCGTGCCGGCGAGGTCCTGGTCGAGATCCGGGCGACGGGCGTCTGCCACACGGACGAGTTCACGCTGTCCGGGAAGGACCCGGAGGGCCTGTTTCCCTGCATCCTGGGCCATGAAGGCGCCGGCGTGGTCGTGGACGTGGGCCCCGGCGTGAGTTCGCTGAAGAAGGGCGATCACGTCATCCCGCTGTACACGCCGGAATGCCGGCAGTGCAAGTTCTGCCTGTCGGGCAAGACCAACCTGTGCCAGGCCATCCGGGAGACCCAGGGGCGGGGCGTCATGCCGGACGGTACGAGCCGGTTCACGGCCCACGGCAGGAGCGTGCTCCACTACATGGGCACCTCCACCTTCTCCAACTACACCGTGCTGCCCGAGATCGCGGTGGCGAAGATCCGCGAGGACGCGCCCTTCGACAAGGTCTGCTACATCGGCTGCGGCGTCACCACTGGCATCGGCGCCGTGATCAACACGGCCCGGGTGGAGCCCGGGGCGAACGTGGCCGTCTTCGGCCTGGGCGGCATCGGCCTCAACGTGCTGCAGGGCGCGCGGCTGGTGGGCGCCGACATGATCATCGGCGTGGACACCAACCCGGCCAAGCGCGCGATGGCCGAGTCCTTCGGCATGACCCACTTCATCAACCCCAACGACTGCGACAACGTGGTCCAGGAGATCATCCGCATCACCGGCGGCGGCGTGGACTACAGCTTCGAGTGCATCGGCAACGTGCAGGTCATGCGCCAGGCGCTGGAGTGCTGCCACAAGGGCTGGGGCGAGAGCATCATCATCGGCGTGGCACCCGCAGGCGCGGAGATCAGCACGCGCCCGTTCCAGCTGGTCACGGGACGCGTCTGGCGCGGCTCCGCCTTCGGCGGCGCCAAGGGCCGCCGCGACGTGCCGAGGATCGTGGACTGGTACATGGACGGCAAGATCCGCATCGACGAGATGATCACCCACACGATGCCGCTCAAGGACATCAATAAGGCCTTCGACCTGATGCACTCGGGCGAGTCCATCCGGAGCGTGGTGACCTTCTAGAAGAACCCGACCCGCTTCCGCCGCCGGCGCTGCCGCAGTTCCCGATGGAGCGCGCCGGGGTCCAGCAGGCTGCCGCCCGGCCAGACGAGCAGGTTCTGGCTGCGGTCCAGCCTGAGACGCCGGAACTCCCGCAGGTCGCGGAGCGGCTCCAGGGACCAGGGCGAGAGCTGATCCTCGAGATCGACGGCGCCCTCCGTGCCGTCGGCATAGACGAGCCAGAGCTGGTAACGCTCGAGGGGCCAGGCAGCAATCAGTCGCGCGGTCATCGAGGCGAATCGTGCGCCGCGCAGGCGTGCGGCAACAACCCGCTTTTCTCGGCGAAGAGTCTGCTTTTGTAGGAGCGCCTTCAGGGGCGACCGGGAATTTCCCTTTGGCGCTGAGACGCGCCTGACGGGAAATTCCCGGTC
>Ga0209254_10005795_pt1 | contig 11359 bp, 9 predicted proteins | sample FrelakmetDIP11DI_FD_187148 | JGI IMG/M metagenome (GOLD analysis project Ga0209254, IMG submission 187148) | Freshwater lake sediment microbial communities from the University of Notre Dame, USA, for methane emissions studies - DIP11 DI (SPAdes)... | ecosystem: Environmental > Aquatic >... | reverse complement strand
GCAATGTCGGCGATAATACTGCACTCCTTGACGCTGCTGCCAAAGGCTATAGAGCCGGCATTGCGCCAGATGCCAACGCGGGGCGCCGGGTCGAGGATCTGCAGCTGTGGACTGCCGTTGTCCTCAAAGTAAGCCCTGTAGTCCGCGACATATTGATCAATCTCTGGTATTCCCATCGCTGGCTTGGCGTTGATAACGACCGGAATTCGCTTGGTGCGAATGACGTGGTCAGGAGTTATAGGGCCGCGGGTGGCAATGTCGCTGACACTGTCCAGACTGGCATAGCCTTGTGCTTCAGGTGTCTGATCGAGCATCGCCAGTTGGGCGCTGCCGCGAGCTGACGATACTTCTTTTCGAATCCGCGCCAGATCCAGTAGATCAACCTTGCACCTGGCTAATGCGAGTGTGGTTATACCGTTGGCCGCGATGTACGCCTCTGCCCTGGAGACTAACTCGATCATGTTTTCATAGGCGAATTTGGCGCTGTCACTGTAGGTAAAAACGCCATGGTGCATCAGGATAATGCCCTTGTACTGGCCAGGGTCGTGGTGTTTGATCGCCGCATTAACCTGCCTGGCGAGAATGAAGCCGGGCATTATGTACGGCAGTATCAGGCAATCCGGGAACATCTCAGCGAGGATTTGTGCACCACGCGGATTGTTGCTGAGGGTGACGATCGCGTCGGTGTGGGTATGGTCAATGAATTTTGCTGGCAGGATGGCGTGCAGGATAGCTTCAACTGATGGAGATGGCGCAGATGGGTCCAGCATTAGTGCGCGCAACTGTCGTGTCATCTCAGAGTCAGAAAGAGTCTCCAGCTCGGCCAGCATCCGGGTTTCCTGCAACCTGATGGCGGGAAACCCCGGCTTCTCGATGGTTTTGAGATCCCAGCCGCTTCCCTTTACATACAAGACTTCAAGTTCATTGCCAAAAAAGTCGGTGGTCATTGCCTTGACAGAAGTATTGCCGCCGCCGTGCATTACTAGATCCTCATTCGAGCCTAATAGCCGTGATGTGTACACACGCATGGCAAGGTCATCGCTTGCAAATTCAGCAGCTATCTCGTCGCTCCACAGGTTTATCATTTGTTGTGCTCCAGATACAATTTTGATTATTTGGCAGGCAGGTTAAACCCCCTCATTCCCCACAAAGTGATGCTAACTTACAACAAGTATCATTGGTTTATTGCCTGAGTCACCAACAATTTATTGAGGTATTCGTTATTGTGATTCTTGCTAAACACGGCGACATAAATGCTGCCGCATCTGTTTCATGAAAATGCTTTATTTGAAGGCGTTTATTCTCCAGCATGCGGCAAAATCAATGTCATCGTGTTTAGTTCGCGGGCAGCGAACTCATAGAGAGAGCGATTTGGCGTGTTCGTACAGCTCTACATCAAAAATATTGTCGCTAGCGATGCGCTTTCGAAATTCAGGCGAGATTGCATCCGGTTCTCCTGCATGACGATGCGGAATAGACTTGATCTTCCAGCCATATCGATCAACGAGTTGCTGGAGAAAGCGATCGTAGTGCTCTGTGACGCCCACGACTTCGACCGCGGACAGGTTCTTCTTTGCTTCCGCCAGTCGCTTTTCGTCGACTTGGATAACTCCAGTGCTTGCTGCGAAACACTCCAGAGAAAAACGTCCTGGAGAGTGATCTCGCAGCAGTTTTACATCAGCTGGCAGGCTTTGTCCATTTCCCAATTCGTGTCTGGGCGGCAATCTTGCTGTGTCGGTTACAAAACGATTTTCGGCCAAGGCTTCCTTTGCGGACATGGAAAATATCTTGGTTTGGTAGTTTCGAATGAAACTCGCATGGAACCAGGGGTCCTCATAGATCTGTTCGAGCATTAATTCGTGGTGCTCAGTATGATATCGCCGACAGTGCTTTAGGTAGGATAGCGTTCGATCAATCGGATCACGCAGTAGCGTCATTGCAATATATGTATCGTAAAGCAGTGAACGTACCGCATAGGGGATATGTCCACGAACCATTCGAAGCCGCCCCTCCAATTTATTTACATTAGTAACGAGCCCCGGTACAAACAGATAGGCCTCTATGCGGTGGAAAATATCTGCATCAGGAGCCAGAGATCTGTCTGGATAACGTTCTCCGATAGTAAAATTGGCGGCAATAATGTCTGCAAAAGAGGTTCCACCAGTCTTCATCACATGGATGAAGAAGAACTTACTATCACTTAGTATGGGCATTAGATCAATCCGGTTTCCCAGGGCCAGGGATTTTTCATAGGAGCGTCAACTATAGTAATGACCGGTACCGATACTAAGTAGTGGCTCAGGAAGCGATGACAGGAATCAGGCGCTTGCCTTTAACTTCGAGATGACTGAGATGAACCTGAGGGATCATTTCTATAGCAGAGGCGATCGCTTGGGCGGCATTTGCGCTTTCACTTGTGAATATCCTGACCATTTTGTCGAGTTCTGCCTGGGTAGCGTCACCGGCATTTACTGCGCGAATTTTGTCGGTTACGGCGTTTAGAGGGTCATGGTTACAGGATCGACATACGGGCTCCCTGCTAGTCACGTGATGCAATTTTTGCTCACTGATGGCGAGGATGGAAGCTTCGAATACGCTAGCCATTGGAGCTTCCTTCTTCCAGTCTGAGCAACACAAATAATACAGGCCGTCGTAGCCAATGAACACTGACAGATAAGGAACGGGGCAGACCCAGTTATGTCCACTCTCTTCCATCAGTCTTTCCGCAGCACGGCGCTCGGCAAATTTTTCATATTGCATGTGATCGACGAACAGCGCACCACCACGATTGATAACATCGTATTTCATAAAGTGGGTAACACCATGACTGCGCCAGAAATTCTCCATGCGTGCGGTGTGTTGGGGATCCTCTCTATGATTCACCAGAACAATCTGTACTTCACAGTCGGTGCCGGAGTTGTTAATGAAGCGAATAATATTGTCGCGTGTTTCTTCATAGGGGAGATTATATATTCTCTCATATTCCTCACCCAGGTCAGAGATGTTGATATTGACGCTGGTTACGCCTGCTTCGAGTATGGCGTTGCCTCGCTTTTCATCAAGGAGTGCGCCATTACTGGACATACCGCAGGAGTCGAAGCCTGCGCCCCGTATCTTGCGTATAAACTCCGGGGTATTCGGGTTGATGAGTGGTTCGCCAAGCCCACAAATGCTAGGTCTAAGCTGAACATCCAATGACGAGTCTTGACGTTTTGTACCCTGGAATTCGAGGGCTCGATACAAGGCTTTATCGAACGTCGCCATCGACATGTGGCCTTGGTGAGGGGTGGCATCGCGGGGGCAGAAGTGACATACGGCGTTGCAACGATTCGTTGCCTCGATGTCGATGTTAATGTTGACTGCCATGAAATGCTCGTCGACCTGTTACCTGGACATCCAGTATAGTGGAAGACTATCAAGCATGTATAGGCGCAAATGTCGCGATACTTAGTCTGTATGCACTGTAATTGTAGCCTGATACCGGAAGGATCGACGACAAGGATCCATTCTTTTGCACAACAGAAAAAGCCTCTTCTACGAGTGCTGACGGGGTGTAAGAGTCCTGTGAATCCCGCTGCTGAATGCGAAGGCTGGTAGTTGCAGATGCATGGCTATGACAGACCACTGGAATCATAGAGCAGATGAGCCGAGCAGTCACCAATCAAATCTACGATCATTTCCCTGCTAGCGAACTGCCACTGAGTATCTACCCGGCGGAAGCGATCCTTGTACCTACCGCAGATGATAGGTTGCAGTGGCAGGGAGTCAGTTGCCTGAATTACCGTGTAGTAAGAACGAGCGCTGGCCATTTTACCATCCTCATCAGGCTCGATGATTACGTTGGTTGTAAGGTGTTTAGTCAATGGTGTTCCCGTTGTCTCATATATGCGGCAGGAAGACCTATACATTTGCAGTACTTCATCGAAGCCTTGGTGTCGTACACCGTGAACCGTAGAGACGATTTCAGCGTTGCGAAAAAGTTCTGCTACTTCCTCGAGATTACCATCGTCGATCAGTTCGGCGTAGCGATAGATCAGGTTTTCAATCTGACGGCTGTTTTCCATAGCGTTTATAGATCACCTAATGGTGTGAAGGCACGAGATCAACAAAGCGGTGGTGGATTTAAAACAGGACCTATAATTTCGGCAAGAAATCGTCAGTTGGTAGCGACTAAAGGTATCATATTTATGGGAAGCATACCTTGGGGATGGCGATCACCATATCTGAGCAATTCACCCAGGGCAACGTCGATCTCCTGGCTGCCTGCGAGCAGCGATTGCCTCAATTTGTCTACTTCTTCCGCTGAAACTTCACCACGGTTAAGTGCACGTAGTTCTTCGGTTAGCATATTAATGGGATCATGGTTGCAGGTCTTGCAAACAGGCTCGCGGCTCACGACCATCGCTAACTTCTGTCGGGTAACTTGAAGGAAGCTATAATCGAATACCGAGCCAAGGCTGGCCTGCTTACGCCAGTCCGAACAGCAAAGGTAGTAGTTTCCGTCATATCCGATGAACAGAAAGCCCCACGGCGCGCCGCACAGCGGCTGCTTCCCACCCTCCGTCAACTCGTGACGCGCCTGGACCATCTCGGCATACTGCGCAAACTGCATGTGTTCGACGAAGAGGGCGCCACCGCGATTTATAACACTATAGTCATGGAAGTTCTTTAGTCCACGCTCGCGCCAGAACGCCTCCATGGTATTGAGGTGATCCCTGTCATTGCGGTGATCAACGAGGATGATTACCGGTGTGCATCGCCCCTGAGCCAATTCTGCAAATCGAGTGATGTTTGCGCAAGTGGGGCCAAAAGGTAAATTATATATGCGCTCATACTCTTCATAGATGTCGGAGATATTTAGGTAGATTTCGTCCAGTCCTGCGTTTAGTAAGGCATGCGCTTTGTCTTCGGTAAGCAAAGCGCCGTTGGAGGACATGGAACATCTAAAGCCTGCGTTTTTGACCTTCTCCACAAAGGATACGGTATTTCTATTGATCAGTGGTTCGCCCAAACCACAAAGGCTAACTGTCAGCTCCAGCCCCGACACTTCTTTCACGACTTCGCGGTACTCGACAGCGCGCGCCAAGGCCTTGTCGAATGTATCTACGTCCATGATGCCCTGGTGTGGAGTGGCGTCGCGTGGGCAAAAATGGCAGGTCGCGTTACATCGATTGGTGATCTCGATGTCAATGGTCAGGAACATGTATCTCTCACTGCGGATTAATTGAAAAATGATGGCACCTAAGACTCCAGACTGTCAAGAACAGACCCTATAAATGCGCGATCGATAACAAATTGATATAAATTCCATAGCTTCCGCTGAGTTCAGGTTTGATTTATGGATAACAGAAACTATTTACGTTGCGCGTGTATCCTTAATGACAGCAAGGCCATTGCCGCATGAACGCTACTCGACAACAAGATGTGAGGCTGTCAACTTTCCTGCCTGCCGTCGTTAGAAAGAGCGGTTTTAATGAGGGCGTCACTTACAAAGTTCGGCATCCATCATTCTGACATCGGCCATGGATAGCTTTTTCTCCCGATATAACGTGTTATATGTATCCAGGTATTGCGGCAATAACCGCGGTGAGTAACTATCTGCGAAAGAGCTTAGCATCATATTTGAAAACTTGGCCTTGCCATGGAAGTTCACAAAGCTTGGGGTGTGCAGTTTTTCGTCATCGGCCGGGCTATACGCAATGTCACTATTAGCGGCGCGCAAGAAGCCATCAGAATAAAGCTTTATCTGAGATTTGGGTTCACGTTTGGCGAGATGTCCCTTTGGTTCGAAGTAACCGGTTAAAATCACGGCATTGCATTGTGAAGGTTCAAAGTTGGGATCCCTGAGAACCTCATTGCCCATGCGCCACTCCAGCCCGTGATTGGGTTTGAACTGTAGCTCCCAAACACCTTTCTGCCCAGCCAATACATAGAATGGTTTGTCGGGTGATTCGATCAACATGGAAGGAAGAGGACCAAGTTCGAGGCCAATCGCAAAGCCATATCGATGAGGAGTGCGCATGGCGTCAAATCCCCTATAAAGCACTTGAGCTTCACTGCTTCCGACCTGTTCGCTCACCGCTAAAAGGCTTTTTTTCCAATGTTCTTGCCAAAACTCGGATGTGAGCGAGGCGGTAGCTTCCCGGTACTGACTCGCCACATCGATCTCCCCCGCAGGATTTTCCGACAATTTGAATAAACTTGGAGGATGGCCGTGCACACTGGATAGCCGCCAGTCGCCAGACTCAGAAAGAAAGCTATAGCTGAGCGCATTAACATTCGCGCTATAGACTTCCCAGCTGCGGTTGCGCTTCGCTGTCGCACTATCGTTTAGTAAGAGGGGCCACAGGTTATTCCCATCCAGATCCGGAGGTACCTGCCTACGAGCCGCTGCGAGCAGCGTGGGATAAATATCAACATTCATAACTACGTCATCGATGGCCTTTCCCTGCGGGATGAATTCTGGCCAACTCACTATAAGTGGTGTGCGAAAAGCACCTTCATACATATCGCCCTTTTTGCCAAAATACGGAAAATTATTGTTTCTTTCGTTGTTTGTTCCACCGTTGTCACTGACAAAGACTACCAGCGTGTTTTTTCTGTCGATGGCCCGCAGTATTTTGCCAATTGCATCGTCCAGTTGCGTGACCAGTGCTGTGTACCTGCCTTCCGGCGTATCCGGAAATTTTTCTGCATAGCGCTGTGCGGGTTGTATGGGATGGTGTGGTGCCAGAAAGGCGTGATATAGAAACCATGGCTTCCCTGATGCCTGTAACTGTTCCAGTTTTCGGAGGGTATGTTCGGTCAGGATATCGGTCAGATGGCCAATATATCTCTTTTGTTCACCGCCATCTTCTCGCAGCATTGGGTTGTGATAAGTTGGCTTCCTCAAGCCTCTTTTTGATTCTGTTACTTCTCCAGATAGCTCCCATTGATTCAGGAATCCAAACCAGTGATCAAACCCCTTGTTTTGTGGCCAGGCTTGGGGCCTTTCTTCGCCAGCATGCCATTTGCCGGTAAGGTAGGTAGCATATCCGGCTTTCTTGAGTTCTTCCGCAAGCGTTGAGAATTCTGCCGGAATCTCAGAACCCACAGGCCGAAATCCAGAGCGCTCCGGATATCGACCGGTTAACATCGCCACCCGGCTTGGGGTGCAGGTGGAGTCTGCGTAGTGTCGCCGAAAGGTCACCCCTTCCTGCGCGAGTTGCTTGATGTTGGGTGTGGGCAAGCCACCACTGTTAATGGCTGTTGTATCGTTGTAACCCAGGTCGTCGACGACAATAAAAAGGATGTTGGGAGTCGATGTAGATTGCGACTCATCGGCGCTTCGAGTCCAGTCCAGGGCGAAGTTTTTAATACTCAGGAGCCAGGAAAAGAATAGTATCGCAAACAGTGCAATCGCTATTGAATTCTTATCATCAAGAACTGATGATCGGATCGCTGGCATTGTCTCGCTCTGGTCGACATAGGTGAGTTGATATACTACCATTGCCCGCCAAGGCAACAATATTGTTTGTCTCACTCTTTGAAAATAATATGAATAGTATCCTTCCCAGTAGTTATGAGATAAAGAAAGCGTTGCTGTGGCCACGCACTCTTTTTATGCGCTGGAAATTCAGGAAGAGTAGCGTGCCCATGAAGGCGATGCTGGAGCTTCACTATTACAGCCCTGCCTTGTTAAATTTTATCGGCGCGACGATCAGTAACAAGCATATCTTGCACGATGCGAACATTAACTCTGATAGCGTTGTCGTTGATGTTGGCGCGTTTACCGGAAGTTGGGCGCAGCACATGGTAGACCGCTACGACCCTGTTATCTATGCATTCGAGCCAAATCCGAGGTCGTTTGAGCTGCTGCAGCAAAAGGCAGTCAATAACCCCAAGCTCCAACCCAAGCCATACGGTTTGGGTGCCGAGGATTCAAGTGTGGACTTTACGTTGAATGGGCTTGGGTCGTCCATGTGTGACGATCGTAGCAGTAACATTGGTATGCCGCGTATAAAGGTAGATATAGCTGCAATCGACAGAGTGTGGCACGACCTGAATCTCGGACACGTTGATCTCATGAAAATCAATATTGAGGGAGCGGAGTTTCCTCTTTTGGATAAGATGATCAAAACGGATTTATTAAAAAAAGTGGATTGCTTTATGATTCAGTTCCACGAATGGCACCCCGGCGCATACGCAAAGCGCCGTCGAATTCGTGAACAGCTGTCAAAAACACATCGCCTGGAGTGGGAGTACTATTTTGTCTGGGAGAAATGGGTGCGGATTTAAAGGTGGTTTGGACGCGAAATTATTTTAATAGCCATTTTTCCCAGACGAAATGATAGTCCCAAACCAGTCTGTGGGTTTTGCTCATCTCCTTTCTGATCTTCCTTCTTCTGCCATAGGCACCTGGATGCCATTCGTGGAACTGAATCATAAAGCAATCCACTTTTTTTATTAGATCGGCCTCTATCATTCGCTCAAGAAGCGGAAACTCAGCACCTTCGATATTGATTTTCATGAATTCAACGCGGTCCAACGCCAGCGATTTCCAGACGTCAGCAATATCTCTTATTTCAACTTCAGCCGAGGGCACTCCTTTTTTGCCGCTCGTATCGGTAAATATTGATGATCCCAAATGCTCCAGTGCCATACGAACAGTTTTATTTTCATCGCCAAGGCCAAATTTATGTGGGATGAGGCGAGCATTGGCCTGCGTCTTTTTCTCAAGTTGTTTGTAGTTGCGGGGGTCTGGTTCGAAGGCGTGTATTGTGGGGTTGTACCGGTCCATAATTTCCTGCGCCCAGTCGCCAGTATAGGCCCCGGCGTCGAGCACGATGCTGCTCGAATCAATATCTACTTCGTGCAGTAAGAGACCATTGGCGCTTATTGCCCCAAGCCATTTGTAGAAGGCAGGCCGATAGTAGTGCAACTCCATAGCGCTGCGCATAAACCCCGGCTCCAGGTTTTCCTTATGACGCATGTACACCTTGCGGGGATACATCAGGGCTTTTTTGAGCTGATAGATGCTCGGAAATTTTGACGGCAAAGGCGCTCTGGCTCAGTTGCTGAGCGCGCTCCTCGTCGGCACAGGCTTATTCTGGACCTGATTCGCATCGTGTGTGCCAGGAACGAGTTCACCAAAATTCATCGAGAACAAACGCCGTCGCTCACCGCCGTTGTAGCTGCCGTGTATGGTACGAAAGTTCCAGATAATGAGATCGCCGGGGACGCTTTCAACCGTAATGGAGGGTATATCGCCTCCGGCTACTCCAAAAAGCTCTTCTACCTTGGAGGCATCCTTGAAGTCTTTGCGCAGGGTCCGGGAGAAGGTGTCCAGGTGAAAATGGCTCCCCGGAATGATGCGGATAGCGCCGTTCTCTCCAGTCAGGTCGTCGAGATAGAACGACAGCTTCACATGGTAGTGGTGCAGAGGCGCCGCATAATCGTCCGGGTGCCAGTAGCTCTCGCAGTAAAACAGGTTGCCATCGCTGCTCGACCACTTGTATTCGCGCCCGAGGATGCTCTGTACCACGCCCACAACGCGTGGATCGTGCTGCAGCGGTGCCAGTCGCGGTGACTGTTCGATGAACCCGGGAATGATGAGTCTGCGTTCTTCACCGTGCAGGGAGGCGTTGGTTTCCCACACAGGCTGCTCCTCGTTGCCGAAAAGATCCTCAAATCCACCAACGATTTCATCGATGTCATGGGCGAAAAGTCCGGGTAATTTGAGAAAACCAAATGTCTCAAAAAAATGAATCTGTTGCGGAGAGAGCAGATACTGGCTAGCTACCATGGCCGTATCGCCTGGTTGGCTGGTCATCGCTTGACTCATAAAATACCTATATCGTTGTCGTTTCCCGGGTAAATAACCTAACATTAATAGTGTCTTTAGTGAAGCGGGAAGCGCGTAGATGTGAGCTGCCTAACAGAACGGAAGGAAGTGCCACAATGCCTTTGGAGAAATATGGCGAACGTATTTAAGCCATTGTTTTTATGTACATTCTTTTATTTCTATACGCGTACATTAACCTTCATTCGCGGCAGTCATTGGGGAAGATCGTGCATGAAGGCAGCTGTTCCTCAAGCAACGTATGGGAGAGCCAGAGTGTCTGTCGCCCGCACGTCATGGTTATTGGCGTGGATGACCACAGCCTGTGTTTTAGGTGGTGCACAAATATCTGTGGCTCAGCAGACCAGCGGCCAGACCCGCTTTCAGCGAACAGTGCAGTATTTGCAGGATGCTCCACCTGAGCTCAGAGGTGAGTTTGCTGCAATAGCATTAACGAATCTGTCGGAGGCGTACAGGGCGGAAGCGCAACTGGCTCGCGCGGAGACCAGAGCGACTGGCCATAAAGCGAGACTTGGCGGTTGGTCGGCAATGGTTGATTATTATGCTCGCCAGATGCCCATGCTACTGGCAGATATAGCGTTGGGATTGCCAGTGCACCTGACGCTCGGTGAGGAGCAATCGCTCGCCATAACGGTGGCAGACCGAACCGTCATTGTCAGCCCCCCACGCTTGAGCCAGCAAAGTGCCTTTGAACACACAATACTATCGGACTTCTGCAAGATACATAGCTGTGAGCAATTCTTGCCCGCGACCGCGCTTGAGTCGTCATCAGTTGCCATGGTTGCTGTAAGACCGAGCTGGTCATTCTCGACACAAGGGCCGGTCTGTTCCTATCAGGGGATAAACGTGAGGTTTGAAAGCCAGAAGGATCTGGCGAACTCAAGGCAAATCTGCAAACAGTTCTTCCGTGAGGTCATGACCCTGACCGACGAACTTGCCTGGCAACAGCGGCATGGGGTTGCAATCGAATGGGAGAATCTGGACATACAGGCTGTCCCCCATAGATCCGAGCACATGGTCGGGCTAAATGCTATCGGAGATGCTGTACTGGTGGCCGTTCCCTTACTCCACCGCAGTCCTGAGCTGCTCCAGCAGGTTCTCCCCTGGATACGACAGAGGCTCAGTAATCAACAGGAGCCAAGTATTGATATAGAAGCCAATCGTATTGGCTGGCAGAAGCCCTAGTGAGGGCGTTGCTTCAGTTGCTGAATTTCATGACGGCGCTGAGCAACTGGCGGCAGGTTATCTGCCCGATCAGTTTGCCATTTTCAACCACCGGCCGGCGGCGCTTGCTCTTCATGAGCATATCCTGGGCGATATCCACAATATCTTCATTGGGGTGAGCGACAATAAGATTATCGGAGGACATATGATCACCAACGACACCGATGTTACTTCGGTTATAAACCGCTCCCAGCACGGCCCGCAAACAATCCAGTTCCGAAAGGATGCCTACAAGGTTGGCGTCGGCATCAACCACGCAGACGCCGGAGATCTTGTTGTCGATGATAACCTTCA
>Ga0209254_10005794_pt1 | contig 11360 bp, 13 predicted proteins | sample FrelakmetDIP11DI_FD_187148 | JGI IMG/M metagenome (GOLD analysis project Ga0209254, IMG submission 187148) | Freshwater lake sediment microbial communities from the University of Notre Dame, USA, for methane emissions studies - DIP11 DI (SPAdes)... | ecosystem: Environmental > Aquatic >... | reverse complement strand
ATGAGACGACGGAGGTATCGGTAACTGCTTTCACCCCGCTGGAGCAGGTCTTCCTGCCGATGGCGATCAAGTAATCATCTCGTTTCACTCAATAGCGCTGCCGCCTCGGCGACTCCGTTTTCCTCACGGATCTTCTCGCCGAATGCGGTGGCGCGCTGTTGCAAGGACGGATCACTCACCAGGGCTGTAATGGCTTGCGCCAGGTTCTTGGCATTTAGCCGCCTGGAGGGGATGGGTGGCGGCGAGACGCCCTACAAGCTGGCCGCGCAGGCCGACCTCGCACGCTTCCTTGAAGCCGTGCTGTCGCCCATCATCTATGACGAGCAGAGCCTGACTGCCGGTGCGGACGACGCTGGCTCTGGTGTCGGTCGCGGCACCGGCAGACGATAGCTTCGACCGGGTGGATCTCGAAGTGCGGGCCAATATCCGCACGGGTTGGACCGGGACTCTGCCGTTGCTCCTCGATCGCCGCTCCGGACTGTTCGCGCAGCTATCTCAGTAGGTGATCGCCCTCGGTAGAGCCTTGGCGGATTCGATCCAGCCGGCCACCTGATCTTCGTTAGGAAGTCTGCGGACGAGTTTCTTCTGCTCGTTCATTTCCGCCAGCTTCTTGGCGAGGTTGTCTGCCCGTCGTCGGGCCAACTCGGGGACCGTGTCCACCCCTGCAGCCTCGAGCAGCTCGGCGTACTCCCCTCCGACACCCTTGATCCTTAAGAGATCGGCCTGATTCACCCAGCGGAGGACCAGCTTCCCGCTGATGCCCGCGGTCGCCGCCAGATCCTGGCGGCCTTTCGGGCCGGCACCGGCTGCCAGTAAGTCCTGCGTGGTCTTCAGACCCTGGGCCTTGAGCTTCTCCGCGTAGACCGGGCCGATGCCTTCGATGTCTTCCAGATTCGCCGTCCTTCTCCCCTCCGGCGGCTGGTCGAAGATCTCATCGAACGGCGCACCACTTTGAAGCCCGGGACTCAGGACGAAAGAAAGCGATTGATCCCCGACAGCTTGAGGGGGCCGATCCCTGGGCACAATGAACGGACAGCGTCCGCGTAGCCGCCCTGAGGCCAGCAACGCGATTCCGATCACCACGGCCACTGCGAGAAACGGCCCCAGCAGGTACCTGGACTTGTGTGAACCGGGTCTCTTCACGTCAGCTCCTTCCCTGAAGCGGCGCGCATGAGGAGTCTCGGTCATCTGCATGTGAGTCCTCGCTCGCCCGCGTGGTTCGACATCTCAATTATCGGCAGCATACCCGTACTAAGTCCAGATGATGGTCTTTGATAGGAAGCGAAGGGTGAAAGGCGGGGCCGGTGACAGGTGGGCGCCGCCGCTGTCGCAAACACGGAGCCTCCGCTGTAGAGTGTGCGCACGGCACCATCCACTGAGGGAGCGAGAGATGAGATGGGAATACCGCAACGTCATCTTGAGCGCACAAGCGCATGACCCCGAGACGAGGGCGTATCTGCAGTCAGTGTGGCCTGGCTGGGAACCCCCGCGGTTCGCGCCCCAAGCGTTGATCCCCAAGCTGAACGAGTATGGGGCCAATGGCTGGGAACTGGTGCAGATTCAGCCGGTGTATTTGGATGAAGATGCCAATGTGCTGATCCACGGAGGCCCACAGCCTCCCGACGACCCTATCACCGCTACGATCAAAGCCAAAGCGAAGATCCCTTCCCGCACCGGGTCCGAGCCAACCAGGTACGCTCACTCCTACCTCTGCACGTTCAAACGACAACTGGACTCAAACTAGATGGCCGTTTGGTTGTATGCGTCGGAGTCGGTCCGGTTGTACTATCCGCCCAGCGCTTTGCTACGTGGCTCAGGGAGGGCACGATGACAAAATGGGAATACAAGTCCGTCCCGCTGGATCGCGCGGGAACGAAGGAAGACTTCGGCTATGGCTGGACTTACAGCCCTTGGGAGATCGGGACCTCCCAGGGAGGTAAGCGACCGCTGCACGCAGGACTGCAGGAGCTTGGAGGCGAGGGATGGGAGCTTGCGGGTGTGGTACCCAACGACCTCTGGGCTGAGGGGACCAGAACGCCCAGCGTATCGCACGGAGTCAGAACGATCTCCTGCACCCTCCTGTTCAAACGGCCCGTGGACGATGCCGCCGCCGGCTGACTAGGGGCCAGATTCTCCGGTAGGAATCTGCTGGTAAGCTATCGGAGATCATCGTCGGTGTCTTTTTGCTCTCAGAGAAAGGCGGCGAATGGAGCCCTCCCGAAAGCCCGGAGAAGTTGCTGAAGAACGAAACGTGTCAGATGCGGTTCTCCTTCAGGATGAGCAGTTGATGCAACGAATAGACGCATGCCACTCACATGACTTCGTGAGAGAGAATCACCCAGACAGGTGCCCCGGCTGCGGCAAGATAGAGCCGGGCTTTCGCTATTGCCGGGGCTGCGGGCATCACATAAAGCGCAAGACCAAAGATGCGTGCTTCTGGTTTCAGGAGGTAGCCGGTGAAGCGCAATACCAGGACGCGCTTGAGCGCGTTATTGAAGGAGCGGAGCGGGACGAGGACGGTGTTGTCCACGAATGGGTGACGGCCGTTCTAATTACCGAGCCTTCGAACGAGCATGACGAGGACGCCGTTAAGGTGCTGGTGACCAGGGAGCCGCAAGCCGAGCTCGTAGGCCACATCCCGCAAGACGATGCGGCCGCCATTCGGAAGGCGCTTGTGGAGGTGTACTCAAAGCACCGGAGGCTTGTGGCCTGCAAGGGGCTCATTCAAGGTGGCTTTCGTCGCCAGGATGGATCGACGTCGTCTTACGGGATGAAGCTCCTGCTGCCGCTGCCCCGCGATATCCCCAGAGCGGCCAAGGCGGCCCTTGACGCCGAGTAGTATCGGCAATCCTCGGGCGGCCCAGAAGCGGGCTTTTGCAAGTGATCCTGAGGAGGCGACGGCCGGAATTGAACCGGCGTAGCGGGTTTTGCAGACACACCGGGGCGGTTATCGCTCGTTTTCGCGCCCGCTCAGTGGTGGTCTCTGGAGACTATGAAGAGCCTGCAAAACGGTCTCTTTTCGTGGTGCTCAACGGTCCGTAGTGGTTACTCGCGGAAGGTCCTGCTCAGAAAGGTTCTTTCAAGAGTGGACACCAAGTGGACACCAATTCCGCCCCTCGGGCGCCCCTGCCTCGCAGCGGTTGCGCGGTCGCACTGAGGAGCCGGCAAAGGGACTTGAACTCCCAACCTGCTGATTCCACCTCAGCGCTCAAGGGTCGCGACGTCCTTGGCCCGCTCCGAGATGAGCCGCAGGTTGTCGGGGTGAACAGATTCGCCCTGTTAGCAAAAAAGAGGAGGCCCGCCTGCCGGCCGACCTCCTCTTGAGTTGGTGCTCGTGCAAAGGTCTCGATGGCGTCAAGTCGCTATCCCCGGCACGCGCTTGCGGTTGCGCCACAAGCCGCCACCGTGGGATGCGATGTCGAGGAGTATCCCTATGACGATCACGATGTAGCCCCAGAACGCGAAGTCTCCCTGCGGCGAACTCCCCCACCACGCTATGGTGTAGAAGAGCGTGGTCCACGGTGCGAAGATGACGCCGATGATGGGCCAGAAGGCCGTGGAAAACACCCTATTGAACAACGACGTGTCGGCGATCCACCAAACGACGAATGCGATACGTGGGCCCAGAGTGCCCATCAGGGCGATCAAGCAGCACATGGCGGCCTCCCTTGGGTCAGCCCTCGCCGACTAGGCAAGGGCCTTCCGCTTCATTTCCTCGAACTCCGCGTCGGTGATGGCGCCGCTGTCTTTCAGCGCCTGAGCTTTGGCGATCTCCTCGGCGGGGGAGTAACCGGCCGCGGGTTGCTGTGCTGCCTGGGCTTTTTCCATCATCTGTGCGTCCTGGGCAAGGTGCTTCGGCCGGGCGATCATGTAGACGATTATCCCGATCAGCGGGATGAAGATCACGAAGATGATCCAGAAAGCCTTCTTCCAGCCGCTCATGTCGTGCCGCCGGAAGATGTCGGCGAACACGGTGATGAACATCCAGATGTAGATCATCCAGAAGAAGAACACGGACATGGTCCAGATGACGCCCCCGGTCGTCCCCGCGCTCCCGCATCCGGTAAGGGTGAGCAACAACACACCCATCAGCGCCGCCAGGACGAACCACCGTCCCGAGAAATGCTTCATTGAATCCCTCCGCTTCATTCCGGTTGCGACCAACTACATTCCAAGCAGTTTCGCCTTGGCCGCGGCGAACTCTTCATCAGTGATGATGCCCTGAGCCTTCAGTTCCGCGAACCTCTGGATCTCCGCGGCGGTGTCCGTGGCGGCCGGAGGAGCGGGAGCGTACTGCTGCTGGGCCACCGCCTGGGCGGCCGCGGCTTCCACAGCTGCTTGCTGCTGCTGCGCCTCGTAGGCGGCCTGCTGCTGCTGATTGGCATACTTCTGTTGTTGGTGGTGGTGGACAGCACCGGCCGTGCCGGCGACAACGGCGGTGCCGACAGCAACGCCGATCAGGCTGGGTCCCATCCGTCTTCTCATCATCTCTTGTGCCTCCCTTCTGCTATTCGACCGGTCTATTTGCGGCGGCCATGACAGCCTGGACTGCTTCAAAGGGGATGTGATCCCAGGCCATGAGCATTCCGTCGGCGCCCTTGACCGCATCGGCGAACTTGCGGGCCCACACGTTCTCCCAGATGAGCGCGGCCGCCGAGGAACCAGGCTCAAGGGCGGAGGCGGCGGCTCGGAGGTCCTCCTCGTTGAGCAGGTCGCCGATTTGCTTCTCGAAGGCGGCGAAAGGCGCGGCTTCGTCCTCGGCTAGATCCTCCAATTCCATGATGAGGACGGACCCGTCAGCTTCCTTCCTGACGAAAGCCAAGTCCATCACCCGGATGGTGCCGGCCCTAACAAGATCACCAAGGGCGGGGATGATCTCCCCCTTGAACTTGTTGCCCGGGAAGCCCAGAACGATGTACTGGATCGGGCCCAACGATGCATCCACTGACATATCCTTCCTCGCTTTCGTCTCGGTGCCGCCCTCCTCTATGCATTGATCCGAAACAGCCTGGGTCCCGCCTGGAGAGGGCAAAACGCGGAAACCAAGTCATTTCTCCATGCCTGGCTCGTCCATGGCTTTCTTCACTTCCTCAGCGTTGGCGTCTACCTGCTTCTTCAGGGTCATCAACGCGTGCGTCAAAAGGTGGTCCATACTCTGATCGGGAGTGACCACGCCCACAAAGACGATCCCCGCCTGGCCTTCGTCCAGCAACTCGCCCAGTTCCTTGACGTCGCCGCGCTTGAGGCCCTTGGTGAAGTGTGACGTCAGGAGGCCGACACCGCCCCCGGCAAGGGCGCCCACGATGAGGGAGGGCGGGAAGAGGATCCCCACCACAGCGCCTGCGGCGACACCTATCCTCAGGCCTTTCCTGCGCGAGTTCTTGTCGGTGTCGATGACCTTGACCGAGCCGTCATCCTGCTTGGTGAACACGGCCGCTTCGTACTTGCCGACTAGTTTCTCCTTGTGCAGATCCTTTATCGTCTCGAAGTCCAGCTCCGCCTCGTGCAGCGAGCCGTAAGTACCTGCGAATACTATGACCTGCTCGTTATCTGCCATGTCGAATCCTTTCCGGGCTTGGACGCCTACGCCGCGTCCAGGATGTTCACAGAGAGAACCCTCGCGTTCAGACCGAACAGCGCATCCAGCAGACCAGCCAGAGCGGCCTGGTCACGCACGACCACACGGATCACTGTAACCGGCTGGGCTCCCTCGTGGACGACCTTCAGGGTCATCCCTTCCATGAGGCCACGCCACTTCTGGTCGAAGGCACCGCGGATCCGGATCTCGCAGAGAGCCGGCATGTCGTCGGGGGCATCGGGTCGGTCGGCAGATGTCATCCGCTGGTTCCCTGTCTCGTCCGAGGGCTTCAACTCACACTAGACTGGGAGAGCACCTCGGCATAGCACCACAACGGTGCAGGCACAGGTGCAAAGATGGACACGGTCCGGGCAGGCGCCTCCGCCAGGTCGGTGCGCTACCGCGACGGCGACAGGATTCCCAGGTGCCTAGCCTTCGCCACCGCTTCATGGCGACCTGGTACGCCAAGCTTGCCGTAGATACTCAGGGTGTGGCGTTTCACGGTCGCGGGAGCGATGACCAGTCGCCGGGCGATCTCCTTGTTGCTCAGTCGTTCTTCCAGGAGTTCGAGCACATCGAGTTCGCGATCGGTCAGCGGCATATCGACCAGGTATTCCTGGCCGGGAGTCAGCGAATACGGACTCGGGGCGGAGTGGGAAGGAAGTGCTTCCACCGTGAACGAGGCGACTAGCTCGTCCAGGAAGGCGTCGGAGCGCCCTCGCAGACGGAGAGCTGCCAGCAGTGGCCGTACCCGGCCACCCATCTCAGGAAACAGGCGCACGAGATGGCCGGGCTGCGCGAGCGTCACCGCCCTGCCCAGCACGGCCAGCGCCTCGGCATTGCGGCCCTCTTGGTCCAACAGCAGAGCTTCCAAGATAAGGCACTGGACAAAGCGGAAGATGTTGCCGTTCGTCTCGGCGACAGTGAGCAGACGCCGCAGCCCCACCGCACACGCCGCCAGGTCATCCTTTTCCCCCTCCAGCAGCAGCAGGGCAAGGGCGCTGAGGGGGCTGAACTCGTAGCAGACGGCCAACCCGAGGGGCCCCTCACCCGCTGGCGGTAGAAAGCTCCGAGCCAAGACGGCGGCGGCCACAGGCTGACCGGACAGTCTGGCCAGGCGGGCACGGAGCAGCTGGGCCTCCCTTTCCACTGGTAGGTTGAGGTTGGACACCACAACCATGAACTGGTCCATCACCTCGAGCGCCTCCTGTGACCGCCCCTCGGCCAGCCGCAGCCAGGCCAGCCCGTAGCGGGTCTGCTTGCCCAGCAGCACGTGGGAGCTGTAGGGATCCACGGCCTGGAAATGCTCCTCGGCCGCGGAGAGGTCGTTGCCAAGATAGGCGGCCAGCCCTTGAAAGTAGTGGGCCCAGCTCTCGATCTCCCCCAGACCAAGCTCGCGACCCTGGAGAAGCAGCCGGTGTGCCACCTGGGTCGCTTGAGCCAGGTCGCCGACCATGAAGGACATCAGTACCAGCGCGATGGTGATCCGGGGGTGGGTGCCCTTCCCGTACTCGCCGAAGGCGCCCCGGCGGAGGACCTGGAAGGCTTCCGGAATCTCTCCCCTCAGCTGCAGACCGGCGCCCTCGAACACTGTGGCCATGCCCCGGGTCATGCGGTGGTCGGCTGGGAGCAGGGCCAGCGCCTGGCGGGCCTGGGACAAGGCGGTGTCGCCCTCCCCCCGCCAGTAAGCGACCTCTGCCCGCATGGCGGCTATCTCTCCCCGCAGGGCCGCCTGGTCGGGCAGGGGCTCTTCAGCAAGGTCAAGTAGCTTCTCGGCGCGGTCGCAGTGACGAAGCATGTCCGTCCAGTCCGTCCGTTGGTGGGCCAGCCAGGCGTAGATGAGCACCAGGCGGGGACGGGAGTGGACCATGTCCGGGCCTAGCTTGTGCACCCACCGCTCGAGCGCCCGCCAGCGCTCCCAGTCGAGGGCCTCTCGGCGATTCTCTTCCACTACGTCCCCGGCTAGGTCCGCCCTTCCCCCCTTGAGATAGTGGTCGACTGCGGCCTCTACCTCCTGGTTGGCGCCCAGCCACTCGCCCGCACGCTCATGAAGGGCAGCCACTTGATCCGGGGACCGCCCTGCCTGGAGCTGGTGACGGAGAAGATCTCGGAAGAGTTGGTGGTAACGGAACCACTCACGCTTCTCGTCCAGGGAGACCACGAAGAGGCTGGCGTCCTCCAGCCATTCGAGCGTCGGCTTTCCCTCCACGACTTCCAGCGAACCCTCCCCCGCGACCGCCCGGCACAGCGGGGCGCAAAGGCGTTCTAGGATGGACGTGGCCTGAAGGTACTCTTGCAGCGCGGGATCAAGGCGAGTCAACAACTCCTCCAGGAGGTAGTCGGCGATGTAGCGATCGCTGCCGGCGAAATCGCGGACGCCCTGCTCCACGTCTGGGCGGCCCTGGAGCGATAGGGCAACCAGATGCAGGCCGGTGATCCAGCCCTCCGTCCGCTCCAGGAGTGATATCACTTGGCTCTGGTCCAGAGGCCGGCCCAGTGCCTGTTCCAAGTAGTCGGCGGCCTCCCGCTCGCTGAAGCGCAGATCGACCTCCCGCACCTCGTGCAGCAGTCCTCGTCCCCGGAGGCCGCCCAGAGGTAGCCGGGGATCGGCCCGGCAGGAAAGCACCAGGTGCAGAGAACGAGGGGGCTGGAAGAGCAGGCGGCGGAGGATCTCGAGGGCGTGCGGGTCCTTTAGGTTCTGACAGTCGTCCAGCACCAAGATGAACTCGTCGAGGTCGTCCAGGTCGTTCGCCAACTGTCGGGCGAGCACGTCGAGCGGGGGCAGCGTCGCTCGGGCCAGCATCGAACGGGTGCCGCGACAGCAGCCGGGGTTGGCCGTCCCTACCGCCAGTACTAACTCCTCCAGAAAGAGGGCGGGTTCATCGTCGCTGTCGTCGAGCGAGAGCCACCCCGTCGGCATGTTCTTGTGCTCTATCCACTGCGCAAGCAGTGTGGTCTTGCCGTAGCCGGCGGGAGCGCAGACTAAGATGCACTGCCCCTGGAGTCTGCGGTCCAAATGGGTGAGAAGTCGCGGCCGTTCCAGTTGATCCGGCCCCAGGCGGGGCGGGAGCAGTTTGGCACGCAGGATACGGCTCGTCGTCTTCATCTCCCCGATTCTCCCACGCGGTCTGGGCGGATGACTAGTCCCTGCCCGGACGCATGGGAAGCTACCTGCTTGGACCACATCGGGTCCAGCGTTCCCTTACTGCAGCAGCGCTTTTTGTCGGCTCGTCTCTCCAAATGTAGCGCCCCGAGAAGAGGGCCAATCTCGGTTCCCATAATGCCTCTTTCAGGCCCCAATAATGGGGCGAGCCGGATGCCCCAGAGCCGCTGTTTGACCCTGTGGACGGGTACCCAAATCGCGCCGGGGAGGCGGGAAGAAAGACGGAACCGCGACGACAAACGAGTACAATTGACCGCCGGTCACCGGGGAGGCGACCTGACCGGCCACGTCCAGGCCGCGGGTAATAGCAGCATGCCGAAGACCATGGGGCCAGAGCGTGAGACCGACCGAGCGGCCGATCCTGTTTACGATCTTGTGTAGACCGCGTCCGGTTAGACGCCCGCCCAGGCGACCGGCTTTGCCCACACTCCTATGAAGCGGAAGGCCCTGGCATAGTCGAAGAGAGATGCGATCTCGACCTTCATAGGGATGCCTACCGGAACAACTGAGCGAGGAACCGAGAACTTTGGAAGGCCGAGATAGGTGATGGACTTTCTCGCCCGTCCACTGAATGCCGCCTTGATCAGGGAAGTAGCGGTCATCCGCAGGCCGGAGCCATGCTGATGCTCACAGTTCGCCCATCAATCTTGTCCGCAAGGACTCAACGCTCCGGTGAATGGACTGCCGGTCCGCCTCTATCAAGTTGCCAACCTGGCATTCCGCCTGGATTAGGCTGACGTGACGCAGCAGTTGCTCGCGCGTCTCCCGCGCTTTCGCCTCATGGCTGATCATCTCGATCACTTTGAGCATGTGTAGCAGGACGCTGGCGTTGCTGCAACTGGCATGGCGAAGCATATCGAAGGCGGCACTGAGCAAATCGCCAAAGGTGACCGGCTCAAGGACAAGAAGCAGACGGCCATCCCGGTCGTAGTACTGGGAGTTGTTGCCTCCCTGCCGAATGAACGCCACCAGGCCATCACCGATATGATCCAGGCAGGTCATGGCCGTGAAGGGATCGTTGATCGCTGGCGACATGGCCCGCACGGCCATTTCAGTGAGTTGGTTGACCGCGTACTCGACGTCTTGGCTGGGCGTGCGCCCGTTCCCGACTTGGATGGCGCGGCGAAACAGCGTTTCAAGGTGCTCATCGACCCGCGCGGCGGGCCAGAGCAGAGCGACGACCGCGCCGGACTGGACGTAGTGGCCCGGCCGGCGCAGCAGCTGGATGACCAGGTTCTCCTTGCGGGCCAAGGTCAGCACGATCTGGGGATCGACGTACTGAATGTATCCAGCCCTTCTTGCACGGACAGGGTGGCCCTTCGCCTCCGTCAGCATTGCGGGGATGCCCTGTGAGTCGGGGACAGGCTCGGTTTCTACTTCGCCATCACTGCTATCACTGCCCGTGACGTCTTCCGCGCTCGCCCTAACGACGTTAAGCAGCTCCGCACCCGCGGCCGCCGAGATATTCGGGGCCTGCAGCATGGTGCTGATGTGCTGGACCAGCAAGATCAGCGTCCCAAAGGTCGCCAGCATCAAGTACACACCAACAGTGGCAATCACTTGAGGCGCTTCCTGCCCTGAGCCGGCCGGAGGGATGGACAGAGCAGCAGCGAGGCAATAGACGAACGTACCCACAAACGCACCCAGGACGAACTGGGTGGTCCGATCGGCCAGGAAGACCCGAAGCAAACGGGAGCCGTATTGGGACGCCACCGTTGAAAGCGGCAGGGTGAGCAGGGTGAAAACCACCCCGGCGGTTGCGAGGACGGTGCCGGCCATGCTCAACAGAGCAGTGCGCAATTCACCTGGAGTGCCGGCCAAGACGAAACGGCTGTCCTCTAAGGCCGCATTGGGGACGAGACTATCCACCCAGTACATCAACCACGCCAGAAGAACCGCTGCGATGGCCATGATCACGGGGGCGAACCAGAAGCTCACCTTCACACGATCCCAACGGTAGCGGGCCGCGGCTCTTCTCTCGGTGCGGGTCCTCATGTGACACTCCTGAACGTATGCCCCACTTCCTTTCCGGGCGGGACTGCGCCTTGTCTGCCGCGCGACCCTCGCGGCCGCTAGCTGGTCATTCGAGCGGGATGCGCGCCTCGGCCCACCAATCGGGAGGAGTAGGCAGCGCAGGAACGAAGGCCACCCGCTGCTGCCCCGGAATCGGAGGCAGCTGATCCATGACCTGAGCCTGACGCGCGACTACGGCTTCCTTGGTCACATTAAACACGGTCAGATCCTGAGTTTGGACGACGGGTCCGTCATAGACCGTGCCGAGCTCGGCGAAGATCATCTGAATGACCGGCGGCGAAAGCAGGGTGTGCCACAGACCCGCCACGCGAGGCTTCACCAGGCTGAACACCTTGCCTGCAGCCGTCGGCGAGGTGTGCGCGGCGTTAAGCGCTATCGTCGCCCGCTCGATGGAGAGACCCGAAGCGGCCGCCAGAGCCGCGGCGGGCGGGAAGCACTCGTGGATGAGCAGGTCGACACCACCTTCGTTGGCGTGAACGAGCGGCCAACTCGCGCAGGTGTCGCCCGAGAAGGCGAACGAAAGCCCGGCGAATTCGAGGCGGTAGCCTACGGCGCCGGTCAGCGCGTGGACGATCGGGAAGGACG
>Ga0209254_10005793_pt1 | contig 11361 bp, 9 predicted proteins | sample FrelakmetDIP11DI_FD_187148 | JGI IMG/M metagenome (GOLD analysis project Ga0209254, IMG submission 187148) | Freshwater lake sediment microbial communities from the University of Notre Dame, USA, for methane emissions studies - DIP11 DI (SPAdes)... | ecosystem: Environmental > Aquatic >... | reverse complement strand
TCTTGAATCTTCTGCGGGACTTTCCATACACCAGGACAAACTGGAAACTGAATTTGCTTACAGGACAAGGGTAATGGATTATATATGGGCAAAACTTCCCGTAATCACTTCAGAAGGCGATTCAATTGCCAAAATGGTGAAGGAAGAAAATATAGGTGAAGTCGTAAAATACGAAAACACTCACCAGCTTGCAAGAGTAATAGAAAGCATGCTGACAAATAGAAGCTTAAAAGATATTTACAGGAGGAATCTTGAAAAGCTTACCCCCAGGTTTTACTGGGAGAATGTTTCCAAACCTCTTGTAGAATACTGCATCCGTCCGGAATATGCTGCCGACAAGAAAAAAATAATGGAGATTATTAATTTCCAGAATAATAAGATTGTCAACGTTATTAAGAATAATTTAAGCGGAGCAACAAACATCCTGGTCCTTACATCAAATATTTTCCGCGACAAGGAAATATTAAAAGAAGGAGACCTGGGAAAGTTATTTTTTGTTGAAGTTGGTAATATTGTTTCAGAGCGCGAAAAGGACCTGGGCATGTTTGATAAAATTGGTTTTCTTAAGACCAAGATACTGAGCAGGACCAGGTTTGATGGAGTAATAGTAAATAACACCTTCAGCAAACTATCCCCAAAGTTCTTCTATGATCTTCTTAATGTTATAGGAATGAAGCTGCGCACTGACGGTGTGCTATTTTTTTCAATTCCTGAAAACAGGGGAATACTGAAATTATTCAGCGGTGAAGACATAAGTGATAAAACTGGCGACAGGATTGATGAATTCACAATTGAATATATTTTTAAAAATACCGGATATGAGGTCATAAGCAAAGGCATATGGGATAGAATAGGAATGGATGTGAGCGAATCAGGCATCCAGACTAAACAACAGGAACTGATAGAAGAGATTTATAATAAAAATGAACTCATTGAGCTTTTTGAAATCAAATTATCCCGCCAGGATTTTAAGGAGCTGTCCCTTTTAAAAGGATTGAATATCCTTGATTCGGATGAACTTGCAAGCGATAAGAGCATAAGGGGCAGGATGAAAAAATATCTTTATGCAGTTACAGGCCTCTATATGGAAAACCTGAGAAAAAGTTATAATACCTCAATACAGGCTATAAATAATAACATTCAAGTGCAGATAAACAGGGAAGTAAATGAACTTAACGCAAAGAACAGGGAAAGAATGATATTTATTTATTACAATATTTTCAGGACCCTTCAATACCAGATATCAAACCTCGGCGTTGATATAAACACTTTGAAAAACATGCTTCAGGACAAGCTGGGAAAAATTGAAAAACAGAATACTGAGCTTGATGAAAGGCTGGAGGTATTATTGGGCGATATAGAGAATATTGACAGGATAATGGGGCTTACACTTTCAAACAAGTACTTTATAGCTAAAAAGCTTTAATAGTATTATAATCTGGTTTTTTGAGCCAAATATTTTTAGCGGGGACAGATAAAGAGTTGGATAATCTATTAAAAAAGGAGAAAAAAAGTTTGAGTTTAACATCATCTATTCTTCTGATTCTATTAAGCATAGGGATAGCTGTCGGCGGACAGATACTCTTAAAGCTCGGGTTGAATAAAATAGGGCAGATAAATATAAACAGTTTAGGGGCGGTTGGCCAGTTTTTTTTGGGTGTCCTGAAGAGTCCGATGGTCTTAATAGGGCTTTTTTGTTATGTAATTTCGGCTGCAATATGGCTTGTAGTCCTTTCTACTGTAGATTTGAGTTTTGCATATCCTTTCATCGGGCTTACTTATGTCCTGATACTGGTAGTCTCGAAATTTGTACTTAAAGAGGATGTAAATCCCATACGCTGGGCTGGAGCAGCAATAGTTACAGTGGGAGTAATAGTAATCTCACGGGGCGGCTAAAGCCTTCGTATTTTATCAGAAGACTGGAGCAGCTAATTGGAAGACATGCATTTCCCCACAGTTTCTATAATAACTGTAAATCACAACGGTGCCAGGTTTCTGGCGGACCTTTTTGATTCCATATCAGGGCTGGATTATCCTGCAGGTAAGATACAAACAATCATGGTTGACAATAATTCAGCTGACAACTCATGCACAATGGTTAACACAAGATATCCCTGGGTAAATATAATAAGTATGGATAAAAACTATGGCTATGCGCAGGGAAACAATGCAGGGTTTAACCATTCAACCGGCGACTTCATTGCCCTGATTAATAATGACTGCGTTGTTGACAGAAAATGGCTTATTGAAATGATAAAATCCGTGACTATGGAGGGAAGGCCTGTAAAAGCGGGAGCTGCAGCTTCTAAAGTCCTTTTCTTTTACAGATATATCATACTTGAGTTCATAACCTGCGGTCCTTCTTTACGGTTCCTGGATGTCAGCATAAAAAATGGACAAAAGTCCGGGAGCCTTGGTGTCTGTTACCTGGAAGAAAATCTTTGCAAAAGTATCAGATTTTTAAAGAACTGCCGGCCGGATACACGAGACAGGGACGGGACAATTACATCCTGGCTTGTTAGCGATAAGGCGCTGATTGCAATACCTGTTGCAGACCCGGATAATGAGATTGAGATAAAGATTCAGTCATACAGCAGTAGCAGCATTACAGGTATGCAAGTTAGAATACCTGCAAAAACACCAGATAATGTGATCCATAGCGGTAATACGCCTGATGGTAAGTCGGCAGTTGTTTTTAAAATAAAAAAAAACGATTTTGTATTTTGCGCTGATTTAATTAACAGTTGCGGCATAGAGGTAAACAGGTCATTTTATGCAAGGGACAGGGGGTCTGATTCAATTGATAGTGGGCAATTTGACAGGGAGGAAGAAATATTTGCGCCAAGCGGGAGCAGTCTTCTTATAAGCAGGAAGATGATTGAAGAAACAGGGGGTTTTGACAGATCCTTTTTTACATATTATGAGGACATGGACCTTTTCTGGAGGGCAAGACTTAAAGGATGGAATATATATTTTTCTCCGGGCTCTATAGTAAGGCATCACCATTGCGGTACAGGTGTTGAATGGTCGCCTTCTTTTACTTATTATGTACTTAGAAACAGGGTACTGTCGATTTTTAAATGCGGCTGGTTTACGCTGTTTATAAGGTCATACTTTGCATTTCTTGCAGCTGCAGTAATTGCGCTGGCGGGCTGCCTGAGGCTCATTCTTACCGGCAGGCGCTGCAGCCGGCCCGATATCCCTATAAGAGCCAGGATAATATTTGAGTTTTTTTATCTTTTGCCAAAAAATATTTTTGCCAGGCTGAAAATAAGGCGGTCAAGAAAAGTTGCAGATTCAGGGATAAAAAAATGGGCAATTGAATTTTAAGAAAGGTTTTTAAGTTATTGGAAGATAAATCAATAAAAATAGGCATTTATGACAGGTATCTTGCAACAGCCGGGGGCGGGGAAAGATACAGTTGCAAAATGGCAGAGATACTTGCCCGGCAACCTTTGTATAAAGTGGAGCTCATCACAGACATTTTTGTCGAGATTAAGAAAGTCGAGTCAAGGCTGAATCTTGACCTGTCAAAAGTAGGCTTAAAGATATTCCCTTTCCTTTCAGAGGAATATGCAAAAAAAATCACAAGTTCCTATGATATTTTCATCAACTGCACCTATCTGAGCTCACTCCCGGGATATGGCGCAAGTAATATTTACCTTTGCTATTTTCCGACCAGGTTTGATGTGGACTTTAAGTTACTGCACAGAGTTTTGCTGCTGTTTTTCAGGTTGCCTGCAATATGGCTCTACAGGTTGGCTGACAGGATCTCAGGCAGTTTTAAGAGCATGGAGGTTGTGGAAGGCATATACGACATTAAGAGGTTTTTACTACTTAGAGGAAGCTGGATAAGCGGAAATGCTGTAATAGATTATAAAGCCGGAATGGATAAGATCAGGATAGGAGTCAAAAACCCTGTTTCAACAGGGGTAGCCCTGATGAATTGCAGGATAATGCTTTATATGAATCAGCGGCAGGAAAAAATGCATCTGCTTTTTGAGCAGCAAATAAAGCTTGAAGCAGGCGCAAGGCAGGCTATAATAATTGAAATCCCCGAAGCTTCCCGCAGCCAGGACTTAAGGCTCATTATACAGTCGGATACATTTAACCCCGTCCAGACAAACACCGGCGGAGGCGATTCAAGGAAGCTTGGAGCTGTCGTCTATAACGAACAGAAAGTCAATCTTTTAAAAAAATTACTGCTAAAAATAGTTGGTTTTATACCACTTTTCCTTGTGACCTATCCAAAGGACCTGAAATTCCTTGAAACTTATAACAGGATAATTTCCATTTCGGAATACAGCAGGAAATATATAGAAAAGTCCTGGCAAAAAAAAAGCACTATACTTTTTCCACCAGTTGAAACAGATGATTTTAAATCTGATTTAAAAGATAAGATAATCCTTAGTGTTGGAAGATTTTTCCCCGAGCATCATAATAAAAAACAGCTGGAGCTGGCAAAAATTTTTATCGAGATTTTTAAAGACTATCCCGAGACAATGTCTGGATATACCCTGTGCCTTGCCGGTGGGGTCGAACAAAAGACTGAACATCTGAAATATGTTGCAGAGATAGAAGATGTCTGCAGGGGATATCCTGTAAAGATAATGACAAATCTGGGCTGGGATGATCTGGTCAGCCTTTTTTCAAAAGCATTGATTTTCTGGCATGCTTCCGGTATGGGTGAAGATGAAGAAAGCCATCCTGAAAAATTCGAGCATTTCGGCATAACAACGGTCGAAGCAATGGCATCAGGCTGCATACCTGTTGTGATAAACCGGGGAGGACAGACAGAAATCATAGAAAATGGATTTAACGGGTTCCTGTTTGACAGCTGGGAACAACTCAAAGCGCTGACGCTGGAAGTCTGCAGGCATTATGATACCGGTTTATATAATAAGATAAGCGCAAATGCCATCAGCAGCTCAGGTAAATTTTCCAGCGGTAATTTTGAAAGCAGGTTACTTGATATTATAAAGGAAGAAGCGCAAAAGATTTAAAAAGGAATAGCAATTTTGGACCTGAGCATTATCATAGTAAGTTTTAACAGCCTTGAATTCATTAAAAACTGCATAAGAAGCATTTATAAATACCTGGACACGGGTAAAGGAAATGGCGGCCTTTCGTGGGAGATTGTAATATCAGATAACGGTTCAAAAGATGGTAGTGTCGAATTTATAAGGGGTATGATCTCAGAGATGGATAACAGCGCCATCCGGTTTATAGAATTGGAGGAGAATCAAGGTTTTTCAAAAGCGGCAAATGCCGGGGCTGAAGCTTCAAATGGCGAGTTCCTGTTATTTTTAAATCCTGATACTGAGCTTTGTGAAAAAGGATTGGAAAAATTAATAAATTTTTATTCTGAAAACAGCTCCATAGAAAAAATAGGAGCTGCAGGAGCTAGTATAATAAACAGGGATGGTTCTTTGCAGTATAGCTGCAGGGCATTTCCGACGCTTGCATTACAGTTTTATGATGCATTTTTTCTGTCAAAGCTGTTTAAAAAATCAAAAAGATTTGGCGCATATTTCATGACCTGGTGGGACCATGATTCGACTGCTGCGGTTGACTGGATTTCTGGCGCATTTATGCTTATAAAAAAGAATATATTCATAGAGGCAGGGCGCTTTTCAGAGGCTTATTTCATGTATAGTGAAGATACAGACCTTTGTCTTGCACTGTCAAAGACAGGATACAGGAATTATTATTATGCCGGCTACAGTATAAAACACCTCGATGCAGCGGTAGCTTCCCGCAATATGGCGCTACGGGAAGCCCAGGTCTGGAAGAGCAGGAAAATTTATTTTGCAAAAAATCATGGCTGGTTTCACGGACAGGTCTTGAGTATACTGTATTTTAAATATACATTGAACAGATTTTTTTTATACTGCATTCTCTGGTTATTTAATTTTAAGGGCAAAAAAAACTTTTACAAAAACCAGGCAGGAATTTGCAGCAATACTCTTAAGCTTTATTTTTCAGGTGTATGAACCTGATTTAAACCAGACACAATATTTAAAAAAAACATCAATGGAAGAAAAAAGAAAAGGATTTTTGGAACAGGTCAGTTTTATCACAACAGTATATAATGAGGCAAAGTCCATAAAAACCTTCCTGGAAACACTTTTGGAACAGACAATCATGCCAGGCGAGATAATAATTGTTGACGGCGGTTCTAACGACGGGACTGTTGAAATAATAGTCGAATACTTTAAAAGCCGGTTTGGTAAATCACCTCAATACAGGCAAGTGGAATACCGGGAGGAGCCGGTTTATCATAAAAGTTCCAAAGTACTTGTTTTTGAATGTTATTTGAACAACAGCTCAAGGGTTAAGTTATTCCAGGCATATGGAGCAAGAATAGCTGAAGGCAGGAATATTGCAATAGAAAACGCAGGCAATGAGTTTATATGTGTAAGTGATGCAGGGTGCATATTATCTGAAAACTGGGTGGAGGAGATATCAGGATGTTTTTCGGATAATGATAATACCCTGGTTATGGGAGGATATAATTTTCCTTATATAGAGAATTTTATCCAGTCATGCCTGGCTGTATGTGTGATGCCCCGGAAAGAAGAAATAAGAAGCGAAAGGTTCATGCCGTCGTCGCGCAATATCAGTTTCAGCAGGACAGCGTGGAAAGAGGCGGGGGGTTACCCACAGAACATGGATTACGGTGAGGATATGAAGTTTAACTTTAATTTAAAAAAAACCTGTAAAAGGATTAGTTTTAATCCCCGGGCCGAAGTATTCTGGAATCTCAGGGAGAGCCTGGTGCCAGTATTCAGGCAATTTTTCAGATATGCCAAAGGCGATGCCATAGGCAGGATGTATCCGGGCAGGCATCTTGCCAGATATGTTTCTTTTGCTCTAATGATACTGCTTATTGCTCTTGCTGCAAGTATAAGCCCCTGGTTTCTGGCAGGCATTCTGCCGCTTCTCCTTTTCTTCATGTATAAACCTTACCTGAGGATAAATTATTTCCTTGAAAACAGCAAAGTCTTCCATTACAACGGAAAAGTGAAGTCATTGCCTGCTATAAAAGCAGGCATATTCTTTACCATTCCTCTCATGATGGCATACATCGAGGCTGCTAAGATGCTCGGATATCTGTACGGAACAGTCGTGCGCAGGAGATTTTAAACTGCAGGCATTTATTAAACAAGCATTAAAAAACTATAATTTATCTATATTAGAATAATTTGACATTTAATTTTAAGATTTTTATAATAGAATTGTAGAATTTTATATGATAAAATAGTAATCCTTAATAATAGTCTAAAAAAATAATTATTTTTGGTTTATAATTTTAGACTTTTTAAAAAGTTTATATTTGCTGAGAGGTGAGAAGGATGGAAGATGATATAAAAAGAATAGACACTAATGATCTAAGGGTAAACCTTACAGAATATCTTACAAAAAACCTTGGTGATACAATTTACATTACCAGGTATAACAGGCTTGTAGGAGAGCTGAGAGTTTATACCGAAGAAATTAGAAGAAAAACAGAACTCAGAATAGCTAAAAAAATGCTTGAAGCTGCAGAGCGTGAAAAAAAGATCTGATAGGTTTGGGGCATTTATAAGTATATTTTGAGTATTTGTATCTTTAGCGTTTTTTGACTATCGGTCATAATAAAGAAATCAGCAGTCGGCGGTTCCTTTAAGTAAAGGGATCGCCGACTGCCATATGTGTGGGTTATGATATGCAAATATGCCAAATTATATATATGATGATTTATACATGCCAAAAAACTAAAATAAAGTTTACTTTTTTTTCCACTTATTTTACAGTATTTCAATATGTTGAATAATGAATTTTGCATGTTAAGCATCATAATAGTAAGCTACAACAGCAGCAGCTATTTAAAAGATTGCATTGACTCCCTGTTAAAATACAGGCCTTTATTCCAATTTGAGATAATTGTAGTGGATAATGCATCTACGGATGATTCTGTGCATCTGGTTGAAAAGAATTACCCCTTTGCCAGGCTGATAATAAATAAAAGGAATATGGGATTTGCAGCAGCCAATAATATTGCAATAAGAAACAGCAATTCAAAATACCTTCTGCTTATTAATAGCGATTGCGAGGTATATGAAAATTCCATCCAGGCCATGGTCTCTTACATGGAAGATAATGCCGGCACAGGGATTGTTGGGCCTAAAATAAAAAATACCGACGGCTCCATACAGCTTTCATGCAGGAAGTTTCCGTCTTTTTTTGATGCCGGCATGCATACACTGCTTCATAATATCGCTCCGGATAACAGGTTTTCAAGAAGATATAAACTTGCAGAAATCGAGCGCAGCGCTCCTGTTGAGGTAGACTGGGTTTCAGGCTCATGTATCCTGATAAGGCGCAAATCCCTCGATGATACCGGCCTGATGGATGAGCGATATTTCATGTACGTGGAAGACACGGACCTTTGTTTTCAGATGTGGAAAAAGGGATGGAAGGTCATCTACAACCCGTATTCTGAGATACTTCATCATATAGGCGGCAGTACCCGCAGTGGAGAGGTATCATCAAGTGTGCGAATGCAGAAAAGTGCGCTTTATTTTTTCTGGAAAAATTATAAAAAAACATGGAGAGTGCTTTTACTGCCGCTTGTATTATTATTGTTAGGAATAAGAATATTTTTAACTTTTATTAAAAATCTTTTACAATAAGGCAAACACCTATTAATCACAGGGGCAATTTTTGAAAGTATTAATTACAGGAGCCTGCGGATTTGCAGGCAGACACCTTACAGAATACCTTTTATCAGGATATGAGTTCCAAATGAACGCTCCTCCTGCAGGCAGCAATGCCGCTACAGCTGTAACATCGATAATAGGGGTAGATAATTATGTTCGTACCGGCACTTCATGTAATACGGATAGTACTTTTAATTTCCTGCAGAATAACCCTGATAGCCCTGAAAACACTATAACCGGGTCGCAGATTTCAGCTGGCAAAAGAATCGACTTTATAAGCGCGGACCTGAGGGATAGTGAAAAGATGGAGGGGATTATAAAAGATATTATGCCGGACAGGATATACAACCTTGCAGCCCAGGCATCTGTTGGGAATTCCTGGAAAGAACCGGTGAAGACTTTTGAAATAAACGTGCTCGCCGGAATCAACCTGCTTGAAGCAGTCAGGAAGTATTGTCCCCGGTGCAGGGTACTTTTTGCATGCACTGCTGAGGAATATGCCCCTTTAAAAAATAATGCCGATATTGCAATATTGGAGGATTTTGCAATTGGCCCCTGCAGCCCCTACGCCATTAGCAAGGCAGCTATAGATTTTTTTGCATCCACATACCAGGAAGCATATGATCTTCCAATTTATATTTCCCGCTCTTTTAATCATATCGGGCCCGGGCAGTCAGAGAGATTTGTAACAGCAGATTTTGCAAAGCAGATAGCAGAAATAGAGTCAAAAAAGAAGGCGCCTGAAATATCTGTCGGCAATTTAGCTGTCTTCAGGGATTTCCTGGATGTCAGGGATGCAGTAAGGGCATATTGCTTCATTATAGAAAAAGGCGAATCCGGTGAGCCGTATAATGTATGCTCAGGGATAAAAATAAGCATTTCAGATATCCTGGAAATGATGATATCCTTAAGTAAAGTCAAAGACATAAAAATAACGGTTGACAGTTCTAAATTAAGGCCGGTGGATCTTAAGTCTGTATATGGAGATAACACTAAAATAAAAAATCATACAGGCTGGAAGCCCGCATATAATATTAAACAGACTTTAGCGGATACGCTTGACTGGTGGAGAGAAAGGAGCAAATCAAATTGAAAGGAGTAATTCTTGCAGGAGGAAAGGGCACAAGAATGCGCCCGCTCACTTATTTAAACCCAAAACCGATGCTCCCTCTAATGAACAGACCATTCATGGAGTATTTCCTGGTGCGGCTTAAAAGCTTTGGCATAAATGAAATAATCCTGTCTACAGGTTATCTGCCTGATATGTTTAACGAATATTTCGGCAATGGCGGTAAATTTGGATTAAAGCTTATATATGTTACTGAAGAGGAGCCCCTGGGCACCTGCGGCGCTGTAAAGAATGTTGAAAAATATCTGGGAAATGATACATTCCTCGTATTCAACGGCGACATTATAACCACCCTGAACCTGAAGAATATGATAGCGTTCCACAAAGCGAAAAAAGCCGATATAACCATTTCCCTCACCCCGGTTGAGGACCCGACTGCGTATGGACTTGTCCCTATAAGTAAAGATGGCAGAGTGAAAGAATTTCTTGAAAAGCCAAGCTTTGAGGAAATAAACACCAATCTTATCAATGCAGGGACTTATATAATTGAGCACCATATATTGGGGCATGTGCCGCCAGGAGAGAATTATTCTTTTGAAAGAGGCTTATTCCCAAAGGTTTTAAAGCTGGGTTATAAGATATTCGGGTTTGTCTCCGACGCATACTGGCTTGATGTCGGAACTCCGGAAAAATATATGACTGCCCATATGGATATACTGGACAGGAAGATACCCTATAATTTTCCATATAAAAAAGTTTATCCCAGCATTTTTATCGGGGAAGGCACAATTTATTCAAAGGAGAATCTGACGACCGGCCCCATCGTTATAGGGGACAACACAAAAATACGCAAGGACGTAAAAATACTTCCGCTTAGCATTATCGGGAATCAATGCGAGATAGATAGCGGTACAAGCATATCAGAAAGTATTGTTTTTGATGGATGCATTATCGGCAGGAACTGTATAATAAGGAATTCCATAATTGCGAAAAATGTAAAAATAGGCGATAACGTAAAAATAGAGGACAACACAATTATCGGGGATAATTCAACTGTTGAAAGCGGCAATATTTTAAAGAACGGCATAAGGATAAACGTGAATTCTCTTGTTGCGGCAGCCCAGATAAGTTTTTAATATTTTTAAGGCGCATAAATATCAGAGCAATCAGAGCAGCAAATAATATAATTGCAGGTAGTTAAATTTATAGAAAAGTAGCTTCGCTATTTTTTTTGGAGGGTTACCTTGAAAAAAGCTTTAATAACAGGAATAACCGGACAGGATGGTTCATACCTGGCGGACCTTTTACTCGAAAAAGGATACGAGGTACATGGAATGGTCAGGCGGTCTTCAGTAGAGAAGCTTGACAGGATAGAGCATATAAGGGACAGGATAAAATTTGTACAGGCAGATCTCCTGGACCAGCTTTCGATAATCAGCGCAATAAGGGAAGTTAATCCTTCAGAAGTCTATAATCTGGCAGCGATGTCTTTTGTCCCCGCTTCATGGAGCCAGCCTGTTTTAACAGGTGAATTTACTGCAATAGGTGTCACAAGAATGCTGGAGGCCATCAGGCTGGTAAATAAGGGTA
>Ga0209254_10005792_pt1 | contig 11362 bp, 10 predicted proteins | sample FrelakmetDIP11DI_FD_187148 | JGI IMG/M metagenome (GOLD analysis project Ga0209254, IMG submission 187148) | Freshwater lake sediment microbial communities from the University of Notre Dame, USA, for methane emissions studies - DIP11 DI (SPAdes)... | ecosystem: Environmental > Aquatic >... | reverse complement strand
CAGGGATGCCGTGAGGTTCGGGCTGTATCTATTCGGCTAAAAATAGAGAAAGAGGTTTTCTTAAAGAAGTCTTAGAGGGTTGCCATCATGTGTATCAACTTATACGAATCAGGCCCTGGTGGGAAGAACTGTACAAGAGGAATAGCCTCGACATCATGCATTTCCGGAACCATCTTGTTCCAATACTTGACGAGTTCGTCCGGGTGCTCAGTCTCATAAACGCACCAAGCGCCTGTCTGTCGAGCATCAGCATAGCTGAAAAGCATCATTGTGCCCTTCGGCAGACCTGGCATTGATTCGATCACCTTTCTCCCTACGGTCTTGAAATCTTCTTTCTTCCATCTATGGGTCAGCAGGTATAATGCCAATTAGACACCCCCAAAGGGGAATTTCTTAATGTGCTGATACATCCTTTTTACTACGGTCTTCGATATAATATCTACGGCAAACGCCGATTTTCATGCCCATTATGAAATTGGCAGGGATGCCGTGAGGTTCGGGCACTTCATTCAACTCCCCCCTGGATGCTGAGCGAGGTATTTGCTTTCCTTTTCAAACTCTTCTGTACCCAATACATGACCTCTGAGACCCCAAGGAAAAAACCTGCCAATAAGTAGAGAAACACAGCGGGGTCTCCGCCATAGCGGCTGGTAAAATAGGATGCAATGGCCAGCGTTATCAAAAAAGCGAAGAACATAGTAATGCAAATGATCCAAGCCTCTCGAGAATCCATTAGCGTCCAGAGCAGTATCTTATTCTCAACCTTGCCTTCACTTAGAGACATACTCGCTCCCAGATAATTCCATTCGGGCCTAGGATATTAAGAATTGGTAGGGATGCCGTGAGGTCCGGGCTTTCGGATACACTCCGTATTGGAATTTTTCCAAAATGGCGAATTATCTATGGCTATCCGCGAGAAAAAAGGATATATATGGAGTCTGTAATTCTGTATCAGTTGGATGATATATCCAACTCATACTGACTGATAGTAAAAGAGAGGGATTGAATTTGAGGCTCGGTATCCTTGCGCTAACTTCCTTGCTACTGATGGTATCATTGGCCATTCCAGCCCAAGCTGCAGCATCCGACACCTGTGCGGTTCAGTTCGATTTCGGGAACGGACAGAACGCATGGATCGACGTCGAGGTGACCCCAGGCATGACCGCGTTCGACGCCACCATGCAGGCGGCCAATCAGCTGGGCTTCATCGTGAACGCCACCAACTCCTCATTCGGATGGTCGATCAACTCGATCAACAGCATCGGAGACAACAATTCGATTGCTGGCTGGAACCCAGATACCGGGGAGTACTGGGCCTTCTGGACTTGGAATTCGGAGCTGGGGGTCTGGGAGGCCTCATGGGTAGGAGCCTCCGCCACGCCCGCTAATAGCGTATCGTCCATTGCCTGGACATACTTCGCCTCTGGGACCCTGAGCCCGGTCGCCAAGCCGGAAGCTCGCTATCCTTGGACCAGTTACCGACACGATAACTTGAACACCGGTGCGCAGGCCGCCTACGCCCCCAACAACATCACCCTGAAATGGGACATGGGCTTGGACAATGGCGCCATCGACGCTCCGATCGTGAGCGCGAATGGGTCACAGTATGCCGTGACCAGCGGTGTTCTGAACTTCACCACCTTCGGCTATGACACCAACTCGGCCGTCTTTTGTCTCAACTCATCAGGTGGGATCGTATGGAGCCAGGAGATAGGCATGGGCTACCAGGTAGGTGCCCCGCTGATCTATGGTGGACTTCTCGTCGTCCCTTCGGCCAACGGCATAATTTATGCCTTCGACGCCGAGTCCGGCGAACCTCAATGGGACTTCGACACGCGATCGGGGACGGTATATGGTGCACCTTCACCCGTCGCCTATCGCGGATTCATCTATGTGGCATCTGGTGATGGCAAGCTCTTTGCCCTTCACGACGACGGATCGGAGGCTTGGAACTGCACTGTCGCTACCGCCATCTACTCATGCTCCCCCGCTGCCTGGGATGGGACCATTTACATCGGCGCAGAGGATGGAAAGCTTCATGCCTTCAACGCCAACAACGGCACCGAGAAGTGGAGCGCTGCCGTAGGGGGGAAGATACGTGGCTTCCCGCTGGTCATGGACACCTCCTTGGTGGTTACCTACACCAACTACTCAGGCGCATCCGCCACCAATGGCGGTCTGGCCTGGGTTAGCTTCACCGGAGATGTTCTGGGTTATACCGAGTTGGGCCCCTCGCCCGCATCGCCTGCTTTGTCCAGCGATGGTTTCGCGTCCATCACCGCCACCGACCTTCACATGGTGAGCTTCACCGGTGAGACACTTTGGAACATATCCCTGGGAACACAGTTCGCCGGGGCTGCCCCCACCTGCGTGGATGGGACCATATTCCTGGTGACCAATGAAGAGCAGAGCCGGCTGCTGGCCATAAGCGAATCGGGAGAGCTCTACTGGCAGATGCCCCTTGAGCCCGCCCAGTATGCGCTGAGCGCGCCCACCGTGGCCGACGGCGTGCTCTACGTCTCATCGGACAACGGGCACGCGTACGCCTTCTCCCTGAACAGCGTGGCTCCTCCTGCAGCCTCCTTCACGAAGACCATCGACGGCAAGAAGGTCGACTTCGCGGTTAGTTCCGTGGTAGGCTCCAGCCTGTTCGAATATGCCTGGGACTTCGGCGACGGCAACACGAGCATAGGCTGGACAGTGAGCCACACATACTCCGAGGAAGGCAACTTCACGGTCACCCTAACCATCACCAACCCTGGCGGTCAGTCCTCCTCGGTGACGGGCTTCGCAAACATCGAGTCCACCCAGCCCACGGACGATGACACCATGCTACTAGTCGGAGCCGCCTTGGGAATAGTCGCGATAGTGGTAGTGGTAGCGGTCGTGCTCATGCGCAGGAGGGCCACATGAGCAAGCTGAAGAGAAATGACCTGGTACTGATTGCCATCGTGGCCGTGATAATAGTGATCATCGCCGCCTTCGCCTTCCCTGATCTAGGAGGCTCGGAAGAGGACGTTACCACCACCCTGACCATTGATTTCATAGACACCGATGCTCCCTTGAATCCAGGGAATGCAACGACATGGGAGATGATCGATGGGGATTGGCAGGCAACGACGGAGGCGAACTCCGGCCACTCGGTCTGGGTGTTCAAGAACATCAGCAGTGGGTCTAACTGCTATCTGCAGCTCATAGAGGCCGCTTCCATCGCCAATTTCGAAGTGGAGACCCAGAACCAGACATTGGGCCTGCTGGTCACGTCCATAGCCGGCCTCACCAACCAGGTTGGAGGCGGGCCAGGATGGCAATTCTATTTGAACGGCGTCTATGGGAGCCGTGCCTGCAATGTGATCGCAATCGCAAACAGCGATATCGTGGAATGGAAGTACATGCCCTTGGCCGGATGAGCCCAAATGCCGCTACTCTTCCCTTACCAGGACAAGGACTCCCGCATCCATCGCATGGATGCAAGGCCGAAGATAGCGTTCGTGCTGGCCATCTTCATGCTCTCCATCCTCATCTCGGACATATTCTACCTGGCCGTGTTCCTGGCGTTCGCGATGCTGGTGGTGATGGTGGCCAAGGTGCTTCGCGCCACCCTCAGCCTCCTTAAGTACACCGTCTATGTCGCGGCCTTCCTCTTCCTCTTCAGCATCTTGTTCTCACAGGGCAGCACCGTCATCTTCACCATATGGATCATCCAGGTGACGCAGGAGTCCATACTCTTCGCCACTTCCATGAGCCTCCGCCTTTTCCTGGCCATCGTCGCCTTTTCCGTGTTGACGTTCACCGTCCACCCGGATGACCTGCTCAAGATACTCTCCCGCTTCGGAGTTAAATCGATGACCGTGCTGTCCATAGCCACTAGGATGTATCCCACGATAGCGGCCGACTCGGGCAACATCGAGGATGCGATGAAGGCCAGAGGCGTGGAGTTCGACAAAGGCAACTTCATCGCCAAGGCGAAGGCAAGGGCGCCGGTGATGATGCCGCTGCTGCTGAACTCCATGGACCGCTCCATGGAGGTCGCCGAGGCCATGGAGGCAAGGGGCTTCGGGGCCAGGAGAAGGACGTCCTATTACGATCCGGTCATCTCCAGAAGGGAGAAGGCGATCATGTACCTGGCCCTGGCTGCGGTGCCGTTCGGGCTGGCCCTGTTCATCCTCGGCTATGGTAACGCCAACTACCTCGGCGGCTCTACGCTCACCGTATCCTCCACGGACGTTCTGGTCGTGGCGGTGGAAGTGCTGCTCTTCACGCCGATATTGCTGGGGGCGAAGAAATGATCCGCATGGACCGGTTCACATTCACCTACGGGGGAACGGGCAAGCCTTCGCTGAGGGATGTGAGCCTGGAGGTCAGGGAGGGCGAGTTCGTGATACTCGTCGGTTCTTCCGGGTGTGGCAAGTCGACGCTGTGCCGGGCGATGAACGGGTTGATCCCCCACTTCTATGGTGGCAACATCGAAGGCAGCGTCTCCGTAGACGGTCAGGAGACACGTCACACCCCCCCTGCGAAGTTGGCAGGCATCATCGGCATGGTCTTCCAAGACCCAGAGAACCAACTGGTCATGACCAATGTGGAGAACGAGATGGCCTTCGGGATGGAGAACCTCGCCTTGTCAAGGGAGGAAATGCATTCGCGGGTGGCCCAGCTCTCAAGCTACTTCGACCTGCAGCGCTTCTTCAAGCGCTTCATCCCCGAGCTTTCCGGGGGGGAGAAGCAGAAGTTGGCGCTGGCCTCGGTGCTGGCCATGAGGCCGAAGTACATCGTCCTGGACGAGCCCACCTCCCAATTGGATGAGGAGACGGCCGTGCTCTTCCTCGATTTCCTCAACCGCCTCAACCGTGAGCAGGGCATCACCATCATCATCGTCGAGCATCGCCTTGAGCGCTGCCTGCGCCATGCTCGGAGGATAGTACTCATGGAGGAAGGTCGCATCATCCTGGACGGGAAGCCGAAGGAGCTGATGCTGGCCTTGAAGGAGAAAGGCTTGATCGCCGACTTCAGCAGGAAGACCCAGGACGACGGGAACTCCTCGGTGGTCCTATCCGCGCAATCGCTCGACTTCGCCTACGGGGAGACCAAGATCCTGCAGGACCTGAGCCTCGACGTCAGGTCCCAGGAGATCGTGGCCATCGTCGGTGCCAACGGCTGTGGCAAGTCGACGCTCCTGAAGCACCTGAACGGGCTATTGAGGCCCAAGGCCGGAAAGGTCGTGCTGATGGGCAAGGACATCGAGAAGGCCACGACGGCCAGCCTTGCCAACCAGATAGGCTACCTGGGACAGAACCCGAACAACTACCTGTTCGAGGAGACGCTGACCAAGGAATTGGAGTTCACCCTGAGGAGCCTGAGCATCGACCATCGGCAGTGGAAGGAGAGGATCGACTGGTCCCTCAAGGTGCTCGACCTGGAGCGTTACAGGGAGGTATTCCCCCGGGACCTGAGCTGCGGCGAGCGCGAGAGGGCGGCCCTGGCCTCGGTCATCGTCGGCAAGCCGAGGATCCTGGTGCTCGATGAGCCCACCAGGGGCCTGGACTATAGGAACAAGGAGAAGATGGCCTCCATCCTGGACGCGTTGCGCGAACAGGGCATGACCACCATCCTGGTCACGCACGACTACCGGTTCGTGGCAGAGCACGCCACCCGGGTCATGAAACTGGAGGAAGGGCGCCTGGCGGACATGCCGTTGGACAGCATCATTGACCTCGCCAAGGGCTCGATATGCGTGGAGGCCTGAGATGAGGATAAAGGCCAGCCTGCTGATGAGCCTGGGGGCGGTGGTCACGGCCGTGGCGATCGTGGCCGTAGGGGTGGTATCCACCTCGATGCTGGCGGACTACGCCGCCTTCCTCTCCATCATGTTGGTCTTCTTCATCCTGGCGGTGCTCTTCGCCAAATTCGAGGAGTCCAAGATCAGTTCCAAGGAGATCGCGCTCATCGGCATTCTCGCGGCCATCACCGCCGCCTCGCGCATCCCGTTCGCCGCCCTCCCCAACATCAAGCCCTGCACCTTCCTGATCATCTGCGTGGGACTGGTGTTCGGATCCTTGGCCGGGGCCATGGTCGGCTCCATGACCGCGGCCGTGAGCAACATGTTCTTCGGGCAGGGCCCCTGGACGCCATGGGAGATGATGGCCTGGGCCATGGTCGGGCTGGTCGCAGGCTACTACGGGAAGCGCCACCCCGATGCTGGCGTCCGGGAGGTCATCCTCCTGGGCATAATATTGGGGATGGCCTACAACACCCTGATGGACATCAGCAGTTGGATCGTCTTCTACCGCTGCGACCCCGACCTGCTGATCCCCACCATGATAGCTGGCCTGCCCTTCGGGCTCTTGCATATCATAGGGAACGTTATCTTCGCCATCGCCCTGGGCAAGCCCGTGCTCGTGATGTTCAAGCGCTTCCAGAAGCGGTTCAAAGTGATCTACGGCGCCGAGGCGCCAAGCAGCCCCCTCCCCGCGCCATGAACTGGATCGCACTGACCGAGGCTGAACGCTCAACTGACGAGCAGCAAGGCGGCAAGGTAGATCGGATAGAGGAGTATCATCACCAGGCCGAGTCTCCGGCCGATCCCTCCATACCTTTGCAGGGAGATGATGGGCAATAGGACCAGTACCAACATGGGGATGATGCCGAAGTAAAGCACGGTGGAGGAGACTGTTATAGCGCCCGACACCAAGGAGCCAGCACCTAGGACGACAAGGATGTTGAAGGTGATGGACCCGAATGCGTTCCCGATGGCCATGTCCGGCTTTTTCTTCAATCCGGCGATGATGGCGATGGTTAATTCGGGGAGGGTGGTGCCAATCGACACGATTGTCACGCCGATCAGGACCTCAGATATCGCCAGCTCCAAGGCGATATCGATGGCGCCAGTGACCACCGCCTGAGCTCCTAGCACCAACATGATCATGCCCACGGCCAGAACGCCGAGGGCACGCCTCATGCTCCACCGGTCTTCGCCAAGGTCCTCGAACTGGCAGGTCACGTCGTTCTCAGGGTCGCACTTCTGCAGGGTGGCGAGGAAGACTATGAGGTAGACGGCGAACGCGCCCACCATCAACAAGCCGCCCCACCATTCCAGTCCACCTCCAAGCACCAAGAGCACCAAGAGCACCACCGATGCCAAAGCTACAATTCCTTCCCTGCGCACGATGTAGAATTTGATGGCAAGCGGGGTGAGGAAGGCCGCTATGCCAAGGACGTAGGTCATGTTGGTGATGTTGGCCCCGATGACATTGCCCAAGGATACGGCAGAGGCGTTCTCGGCGCTGGCGATGATGCCTAGGACGAATTCCGGCGCCGAGGTCCCGAAACCGACGATGGTCAGGCCGATCACGAAAGGCCTCACCCCTAAGCCCGCCGCGAGCTGCGAGGAGCCTCCCACGAGCCATTTCCCTCCGAAGTATAGAATGACCAGCCCGCCGGCTAGGATGAGGATGGACTCAATCACGGTCTGGACATTGGTATGACATATAGAAAAACATCATCGTGGAACCTTCCGTCGGAACGTCATCGGGATTCGAAAGATGTAACTGCCCCACGCTACCTTCATTACCTCATGCCCCGGCCCTCTAGGACCAAGACGACGGACGAGGATCAGGTCAGGAAAGCACTGCAGAAGTTGCAGGATGGTTATTTCAAGAGGAATGTCGCCTCACTCGACTTCTACATGAGGGAGTTGTTCCCCCCTGACGGTCGGACCACCATCATCGGGACCAGCGGCCTGCTGCCCGAGGACGCGGAGTGGCCTCGCAACAACGATGGGGTTAGGAAGCTGCTGGAGAGCGATTGGAGGAACTGGGGGAGCGTCTATTTCAATGTGGCCATGGCCAAAATAAGGTCGGTCGGGGACGTGGCCTGGATCGAGAGCAACGGCTTCGTGGAGAAGGTCATGTCGGATGAGCAGGTGTGCGAGAACCACCTGAAGTACGTCAGGGCGGTAGTGGACGGCGACCTCAGCGCCAAGGAGAAGGTGGCGGAGATTGCCCGGGGGGCCTCCAACGTGGTCATGGAGATGATGATGGGGGAGCGCTACATATGGCCCATGAGGTTCAGCGCGGTGTTGGAGAGGTCCGAGGGCAGGTGGGTTTTCCGCCATATGCACTTCTCCTTCCCGACCACCAGATTCCCCGACGAGAGGCTGGTCGGAATGGAAGCACCAGATAAGGAGGGGTAGGGCTCATTTCCTTCTGAGCCGCTGGTTCCTGTTGCCCACAAAGAAAAGGCCCACCGCCCCGATAACTACGACCGCATTTATCAGCAACCATGCGTAATCAGGGGCCAGCTGCACCTCCACCACGCCGAGGTCGACCTCCTCACCGACCGATATCTCGACGGGAACGGTCTTTGCGATTATGTCGGACTTGGAGATGGAAAGATTGTAGGCGCCGGCTGGGGCGCTCAATTGGAATCGGCCCTCAGCGTCGGTCGTGGTCTCAGCGACCACGTCGCCATGGGATATCAGGAGCACGTCCGCTCCCGAAACCGTGGAATTGCGGTCGTCGCGAACCTGACCTTTGACCGACCCGAGGTTGGAGGTACTGAAGCTCCAAGCGAACCAGGTGAGGTTGTTCCCCGCCAGGTCCTGGCCATAGACCGTGATGATGTAATTATGTTCCAGCAGGAGGGACTCGTAGGGCGTGAGCGTCAATATCCGGTCGTCCCAGGTCGAGTTGCCTTGGATGCCGGTAACCAGCACCGATCCCTGGTTCATGTCCTCGGAGAAGGAAATGACGATCACCGAGGAGGCAGGGACCCCGGTCCCGATGGGCAGATGATCGATGATCGACGGCGGGATGGTGTCCATGACGAAGATGACCGTGTCCGAGAAGACGGCCCCGACCTCGGTCCAGGCCTGCACCCTCACCGAGTGGGCTCCTTCCTGCGGCATTATCAGCGTGATGCTGGTGCGGAGGGAATTGTTGATCCAACCGCCCCCGTCCACGCTGACCAGGTAGTACTGGATCACTGCGACCGGCCCGATCATGTGCCAGCTCACAGTGATGTTCAGAGCGCTCAGATGCGAGCCGTTGACGGGCGAATCGATCACCACCCCGGTCATCGGCAATGCCATGGGTGCGGTACCAAAGGCAAGAGAGGGCGCGGTCGCGGCGTTGGTGCATAGGGAAAGCGAAACGAGGAAGAGCGATGTCAGTAACAAGGTCCGCAGCTTTCGGTGCATCGATACGCCATCCACCTGATTCACTTCATCCTTTTCAATGCTATCGCGCATTGCCCGGCGGCAATGCACCCGTCCCCATTAGGCAATCGGTCATGGCAGACGAACCTTAGGCCACGGGCCTCGACGAGCTGCTTCGCCATGTAGCTTATGGTGTGGTTATAGGAGACGCCGCCGCTGATGCCTATGCTCGGCACCCCTTTGCTATCGGCCTCCTCGACCGCGATGTCCACCAGTCCCTGCATCACTGCCTTGACCAAGGAGTGCGCCTTGTCCTCCCGGCTGCCCTTGCCCTCGACCATGGCCCTGAACATTTCTGCGATCTGGATCACATTCCCTGAACGAGCTATGGGGATGGGGACAGAGTCCTTGCCCCTTTCCAGGAGGCGCTCTAGCTTCATGGCCGGCTCCCCGTCGTATGTGCGGTAATTGCACACCTGCAGCTGGCAGGAGATCGCGTCAAGCAACCTGCCCATGGCAGTGGTGCGCGGGGATGACGACGTCATCTTGCGCATGACCTCGGCCTCGCGGTCTTCGAAACCATCGGTTCTGAGCCCGCCCATCTCCCCCAGGGCAAAGGCCAGGCGGCGGACGTCATGGACCGCCTTCTCACCGCCCAACAAGGGGAACTCCTGCAGGTGCCCCACGCGCTTGTAAGAACCGAGATCGGAATGGAGGACCTCGCCCCCCCAGGCCACTCCATCTGCCCCATAACCCGTCCCGTCCAAGGTCAGCACGACCATCTCCTCAAGGCCAGCATCGACCATGAGGGCCGCAGCATGAGCGTGGTGGTGCTGGACCTCGACCAGCTCCACCCTCCTGTCCTCGGCCATTCTCTTCCCTAGGCGCCTGCTGCTGTAGCCCGGGTGCAGGTCCACGGCCACCGCTTGGACCTCCGTTATCCCCAGCAGCCTCATCTGGTAGTCCAAAGCGCTCTCCAGGAACTCCATCACCCCATAGGAGGAGCCATCACCGATGTACTGCGTCAGGTGCGCGCGTCCATCATGGGCCACCGCCCCGGATATGTGCTCCTGCGCCCCGAGCCCCAGCACCGTGCCCTTCAGGTTGAGGTCGATGGAGGAAGGGATGTGGCCCCGCGATTTGCGTATGAAGTGCGTGCTCTGCCCGAAGGTCCTGAGGACCGAGTCGTCGCAGCGGTTCACGATCTCGCGGTCGTGCATCAGATAGCAGTCCGCGCCCAAGGAGAGCGCGTCCTCGTCCCGGAGGACCATCGGCTCGCCAGGAACGTTCGCCGAGGTCATGACCAAGGCGTCCTCATCGAGATAGGAGAAGAGGAGGGTCTGCATCTCCGTGTAGGGCAGGAAGAGGCCGATGTTGCTGAGGCCAGGGGAGACCAGCTCTGTGACCTGGCTCTCTTTCTTCGGCACCAGGACGATCGGCCGATGGCTGGAGAGGAGGTGTCTCTTCTCGGGCTCATCAGGTCGGGAGTATCGGAGGACGGATTCCATGTCCCGCACCATCACCGCGAAGGGCTTCTCCTTCCTGCGGTACCAGAGCCGGAGCCTTGGCAACGTGTCCAGAGTGCAGCAGATGTGCATCCCTCCCCATCCCTTGCAGACCCCAATGGCGCCCTCCTCCAGCAAGGTGGCGAAGGTGGGTATCGGACCCCCCTCCATCCTCCCCCCTTCTTTGTCCATTAGATAGAAGCTGGGGCCGCAGCGCGGGCAGGATATGGTCTGATGGTGGAAGCGTCGGTCCGACGAATCCTCGTACTCTTCGCGGCATGCCTGGCACATGGGGAAGGTGCGCATGGAGGTCTTGTCCCGGTCATAGGGCAGATCCTCGATTATGGAGAAGCGCGCCCCGCAGTCAGTGCAGTTGGTGAAGGGATAGAGGTACCTTCTGTCCTCAGGGTCAAAAAGCTCCCGGCGGCAGTTGTCGCAGATCGCCACGTCGTTAGGTATCCCCACGCCTCTGGCCCCTTTCTCGCTCGCCACGATCCTGAACCCTTTCCCGAGATCGCTGGCGGAAAGGCCCTCCCCGACCTCGATGGACTCGATGTTGGCCAGTGGCGGAAGCTGGGCCTTCACCCTTCTAACGAACTCGTCCGCCTCTCGGTCCACCTCGATGACCACGTTTGAGCCGTTGTTCTGCACGTATCCGTTCAGGCCCATGGCGGTGGCCACCCTGTGCACGGTGGGCCGGAAT